>Ga0207640_10000882_pt1 | contig 17000 bp, 12 predicted proteins | sample KBSCornC42_FD_184300 | JGI IMG/M metagenome (GOLD analysis project Ga0207640, IMG submission 184300) | Corn rhizosphere microbial communities from Kellogg Biological Station, Michigan, USA - KBS Corn C4-2 (SPAdes) (version 2) | ecosystem: Host-associated > Plants > Roots > Rhizosphere > Soil ... | reverse complement strand
GGTTGATACAGATATTTGAGATCTTAATTGGTATAAAATGGGTTTTGCTTTAGCTGTCCGTTTGATGCCTGTATCTCGGTTAATGGTATTGGCAACCAATAATGCTGGGGCTGAAAAGCCCGACCGGTTAGCGCTACCTTTTGTGCATAACTGTAGCCGGAAGGGTTGGCAGCATTTATACCCACTGCAATACCGTAAGCTGGAACATTTTCAGTTTGTTCGGCAATTTTCCATCTGCGCACATCATAAAAGCGGTGTTCCTCAAAAGCAAGCTCGATCCGCCTTTCATTTCTAATGGCGGTACGCATATCATCTTGCGATAAGCCCGACAGGGCGGGCATATTTACAGATGAACGTTGCCTAATCGCGTTAATGGCCTGGTAAACACTCGCATCTGGCCCTACTGCTTCATTTTGTGCTTCGGCATAGTTAAGCAGAATCTCTGCATACCTGAAATAGATCCATGGCTGTGCTCCCGCCTCGCTTGAATTAGTGATGGAGTAAGCATCATTCGCAAATTTTCGCAGATAATAACCAGTTTTACTCGCGTTCTGAGGGTTCGGCCCCTGGTTACTGTCTTTACCACCTGGCAAAAATACCTGGACAACATTGTCTCTGTATGGTGCTCCATTGTAAAGAATAGTTGCATAAAACCGTGGATCGCGATTGACGTATGGGTTTTGTGAATCATAACCCGACGCCGGATCGGTAATGGATTTGCCATTACTCATTGGATAAGCATCCACCATATTTTGCAGGGGTACATTACCGCCATAACCACCATAACTGTTAGGTCCGTTATCCAGCTCTATAGGAAGGTGAGCAGCTGTAACCGGATAAAATAACCTTTCAAATATAATTTCGTTACTATTGGGCGTTAAAAATAACTGGCCATAACCACCCTGAAATAAACTGTATTTGCCCAGATCCATAACCGCCTTGGCAGCCGCGGCAGCCGCCTGCCAGGTTCCCGCATTGTACAATGGGCTGGCGGCATATAGCAATAATCTTGATTTTAATGCCAGTGCAGCTCCTTTTGTTGCCCTGCCTAAGGCCCATGATGAGCTATTATCTACCGGAAGCCTTGAGGCGGCGTCATCCAGCTGAGAACTGGCATAAGTAATAGACTCCGTAATAGAAGCGCGGTTGAAAAGACTTGGGTCCTGCAGGTTATCGGTTAGTTCAGTCACCTTATCGCCCATTAATACGATGCCGCCGTAGTTACGAATAAGATCCTGATACCTGAACGCCCTGATAAATTCAAGCTCGCCAATTAATTTGTTTTTATGCCCGGCGCTTAATGGTAAGCCATTTATTACACTCAAAGCATAATTGCACTCCCGGATACCACGGTAACTGCGTGCCCAAATAGTCCCCGCATCACCCAGATTGTTAGGGGCCAACTGTCCTTGCTGGATCACCCAGGTATTATCATTGTTGTTGTATATTGATTCGTCTGTTAATGAACTCCATAATGCCCATTGAAACCCTCGGCCAAAACCCGTATCGTCATCTTCTTTATCCTGTAATTTAACACCGATATACCTGTTGATCACATAAGCTTCAAAAAGTGAGGTATCAGATAAAATAGAGGCGTTACTTATTTTGTCGGTAGATGTTAGTGAAAGAAAGTCTTTTTTACAGGATGTCATGAATACAACGCAAAGCGCCAGGCAGCCTGTTATATATTTTATACTTTTCATAATGCTGGATATTAAAATTTAATGTTTGCGCCCAGGTTGATTATTTTTTGTTGCGGATAGAACTGGCCGCTGCCATACTGGGCGCCTCCGAATTGACCACTTCCGTTGGTTCCTTCAGGATCGTAATCCTTCACTTTGGTAAACGTTAACAGGTTGAAGCCACTTACAAAAATCCTTAGCCCCTTGATATGAAGCCTTGATAACATCTGTGCCGATAGTGTATAACCCAATTGAACATTTTTCAGTCTCAAAAATGAAGCATCATTAAGCCAGAAGGTGCTGTTATATAATCCACCGCTTACCGCACTTGAGGCCCTGTCTGATACTTTTGGATATGATCCGTTCGGGTTGCTTGGGCTCCAGGCATTATTGGCCCATGAACTGTAAAAATTACCAATAACTCCCGATTCAGGCAACACATACTGGCTTACTTCGGCCTGACCTGCAAATAAAACCGACAAGTCGAAATTTTTGTACGCAGCAGTAAGGTTTAAGCCATAAGTTATTTGCGGGATATTGCCATATTTTGACCGTTCCTGATCAGCCGCTGTTATTTGCCCGTCATTGTTTACATCAGCATAAATAAGGTCACCAACTTGTGCGCCGGGGACATGCGGTGTATTATTCAATTATGCCTGACTTCTGAAAATACCTGTAGCCTGATATAACAAATAAGTATTTAAAGGATTACCGGTTTGGCGTTGGTAAGACAATACACCAGGAGCCTCGTCAATATAAATGATCTTGCTTTTGGCATAGGTAAAGTTGCCTGATACACCCCAGGAAAATGTACCGGGATGGTTATAACCCAATGTTGCTTCGAAACCGGCGCTGTTAACCTTGCCAATATTTTCTGCAGGCACTAATGGTTTAGTAACATCATATGGATTCACTATGCCGGAACTACCGGGAACAGAAGTACGATATGCCAGAATATTTGACCGCACCTGGCGGAAATAGATACCTTCAAATGTAAAATTCTTTAAGAATACAGCGTTAATACCAATGTCCGTCTTTTTAGCCGTTTCCCAGGTAATATTGGGATTTGCAAGCTTGGTTAAATCGATACCAGGTTGAGGTGTGGCCCCTGAACCATTATCCAGCACTACAGAATTATTAAAAGTATAGTTATTAATATACTGGTAAGGAGCGATATTATCATCTCCCAGGACACCATAAGAAGCCCTGATTTTCAGGTCGTCAATAAATTTAACTTTGTCATGAAACCAGTTCTCTTTAGATATGCGATAACCTGCAGATATGGAGGGAAAATAACCCCATTGGTGACCCTGAGCAAAAAGCGATGAGCCATCTGCACGAAACTGGGCTTCTAATAAATATTTTTCGTCATAATTATAGGCTAGCCTGCTGATCACACTCCGGCGGTTATAGTTATAGTTGCCATTGTTATCGCTGCTGCTACCGCCATTGGTAGCATCGCTGGGAGCGCTGCCACCCTGCGAAAGCTCTGGTGTAGTAGCTGTTGGGAAATTATTTCGCTGAGCCCAGAAGAAATTATAGGTATTTTGACTTTGTTCGTAAGCTACAAAGGCATTGATATTGTTTTTACCTAACTGCCTTACAAAGTTTAGTTTAATATTAGATGTAATGAGCGCCTGGTTAAGCTGCGACTCATACAAATAAGGACGTCCGTTTGAGCCACCCTGAGTACTTGGCGTGTAAATATTGGTAGCGCTGTTATAGGTATAAACCGTATAAGGCGTATTAAATGTTTTATTAAACACACCCGTTTTATCAGCCGAGAAGAAACCGTCAAGAGAAAGCCCCTCAACACCCGGGATATCGTAACTTGCTTTGAGTATGCCATTAAAGGTTTGTGTTGGATTGCTGGTAGTACCGCCAGCACTTGTTGGCGTAACAGCAGGGTTGGTATTATCAAACCCTACGGTAGGCAAGCCATTGGGATAGAAAGCAGCTGTGGTTGGGTATCCCCTGTAAATCCCCCGAAAATTATTGGCAGCCGAAGTGGTCGGGAATTTCCGGTCCTCCTCCCTGCCTTGTAGCGACAGGCCTATTTTAAACCCTTTTGCAACCGTAGCATCAATATTTGCCCGGAAGTTATACTGATTGTATTTTGTAGCGCCATTCTTAAAAATACCATCCTGAGAGGTGATACCAACTGAAGTGTAATATTTAACGTCATCCGAACCACCTGCAACCGTTACGTTCTGTTGGTTTTGCAACGCATAATTCTTTAAGGTTAGCTTTTCCCAGTTGGTGTTCGGATAATTAATCGGGTCAGAGCCGTCTCTGAATTTCTGGATCTGATCGGCGCTGTAAGCCTGGTTAAAGCCACCGGCCGGATTATCATAGTAACTGATATCATTTAATATTTGCGCGTAGGTTGGCGCATCGGCCAATTTAGGCAAACGTGTTGGCGAACTAAACCCTTCATTAAAATTGTAAGAAATGGCAGCCTTACCTGTTTTACCGTGTTTGGTAGTTATTAAAATAACACCGTTTGCCGCGCGATTTCCATAAACAGCCGCGGATGCATCTTTTAACACCGAAACACTTTCGATATCGTTAGGGTCAAGACGTTCCAGGCCACCGATCTGGCCGGGGATACCGTCAACAACAATCAGCACCGAATTGCTGCCGGTTGTTGCCAAACCCCTGATCGAAATGTTTGAACCATCATAACCTGGTTCACCAGATCCGTTGCTGGCAATAAGGCCGGGCACACGACCCGCGAATGAACTTGAAACGTTAGGCTGAGGGCTTTTAGCTAAATCGCCGCCCTTTACTACCGAGATAGAACCAGTAAGGGTAGCTTTTTTCTGCGTACCATAACCCACAACCACTACCTCATTCAATGATTTTGAATCGGCCTGTAATTGTACATTGATGGTGGTTTGCCCCTTTAAGGGAACTTCCTGAGTAACATAACCGATGTAGGTGAACACCAGCGTGCCTAATGAAGCATCGGCAACATTAAGCGAAAACTTACCGTTAATGTCAGTAACAACACCCGTTGACGTCCCTTTTAACGTAACACTTACGCCGGGCAGTGTTTCACCTTTTTCGTCGGTAACTTTACCGCTTATTTTTACATCCTGCGCGCCCAGCACTTTACTGCCATTAGCAAAAGCGACCGATGGCATCTGGCAGGTGATCAAGCAGGCAATTGCTATACTTGCAATCAGCAGGAAAAACCGGGGTGATCTTTTCCAATGAGGCGAATCCTTTACATGTAAATTTAGTTCCATATATTTTTTAGTTGGGGTTTAATTGGTTTAAACCGTAGTCCGTAAAAAGCATAGCTATGGGCAAACGGTTAAGGCAGGTTAGTTGCCTTCCGTGTTACCTCGTGTGATCAGTGCCAGATACAGAAGTTTGGTTTAAACCATGGTTATTGGTGAGACTAAAATGCGGCTAAATTGCAGGATCAAGTGAGGGGTAAATTCGGATTTAAAACGGGATAAAATCATCAAAAAGCGTCATTACAACGCTTTTTAGACCTTTTTACTTAGGGGGTAAAATAATATTATCAATTATTCTTAGTAAAGTTTTCGAAACAGGTTGGGCAAAAGACCCCACCCAAACCCTCCCCGGGAGAGAGGGCTGTCTCATTAAAAAGTGGGTTTACACTTTTCATGGTTAACATTTAATTATTATATTGATTATCAACTATTTATAAATTTTCCTACCCAAAAGACGGTTTACAGTGTAAACCATCCGGGATATCCTGAAAGATACATGAGTTTGCCGCAAACAAGTACCAATGCCCAAAAGGGTCTGTCACCCTGAGCTTGTCGAAAGGTCGAGCGCAGAGGCCTGCATACCATGCTTCGACGGGCTCCACCATGACAGCTTTTTTAAATCCCGTCTTTACCACTTGCGGTAGAGGGGGGGCAAGCGAAGCAACGACCAGGTGAGTCAATTATACAAGCGATACTATTTGCCTATTTTATCAATTATCCTTAACCATATCACGACTCACATTATAATTATTGTGAAAAGGTTTACGATATTTTTTCACGTAGTCTGAAGGATTGATGCCGAAAAGCTTATTGAACTGCTCCCTGAAGTATTTAAGATCGTTTATACCAACCATAGAAGCGGTTTCGTATACGGTATTATCGGTAGTCAACAGGATCTCCGCGGCTTTTCTTAACCTGATAAAACGGATAAAGCCATTGGCCGATTGCCCCGAAATAGATTTGATACGTTTATATAAATTAGAATGACTCATGCCAATTTCTGAAGCCAGTGTTTTTATACTAAACTCAGGATCGGTTAAATGCTGCTCCACAATTTTGAGACATTTCTCCAGAAACTCCTTGTACTCGGGAGAGATCTTTAAATCATTTGATTTGTTAAGCGTGATCTCATTATAGAAATACTTTTGCAGGTTGTTCCTGCTTTTCAGGATGCCATTAACACGGGCTATCAGTATTTCTTTTTCAAAAGGCTTGCTGATATAATCGTCGGCCCCTCCTTCAATACCTTTAAGTTTAATCTCTGGCGATGAACTGGCTGTTAGTAATATTACCGGGATATGGTTTAAAAGCGGATCTTCCTTAATACGGCTGCACAGCTCAATACCGCTTAGGCCCTGCATCATCACATCGCTTATCACAATATCAGGTACCAGGTGGTAAACCAATTCAAGCCCATCGGTACCATTATCGGCCTCAAAAATCTCAAATTCGCCGCTGAATATCCGTTTAAGGTAAACACGGATCTGCTCATTGTCATCTATAAGCAGCATTGTTTTGGTATCTGAGCTCAAAGCTTCAGTGCTTTTAGCTGTTGCGGAACTTTCGGTCTCATCTGTATCCAGTTCCCCTTTATTCTCTATCAGCTCGTCTAAAAATACAGAGGTTTCAGCAACATCCTCAAAAACAAACTGCTGGCCAAAATGCTCCCGTCCTTTTAATAATAAAACATGGAACAAAGTACCTTCGCCTTGCCGGCTTGTATAGCAGATACTGCCTTTATGACTCTCAATAAATGCCTTAACCAGGTAAAGCCCTATACCGAAGCCGCCAGTCAAAGGCAGTTCATTTTGCAACTGATAAAACTTGTTGAACAATTGATCGCCGATCCCCTCAGCTATACCGCAGCCACTATCCTTTATTTCGATGCTGACTTTATCATCACTATCCGTTATAGTGCAGCTTACCAGCCCATGCTCAGGCGTAAATTTTAACGCGTTTGAGATCAGGTTAAATAGGGCTATCTCCATTTTTTCCCTGTCGGCAAATATTTCAATAGTTTCTTTTTCGCTTGAAAAGTCAAACTGTATATGCTTGGTTCGGGCCTGGTGATTAAAGCATAAAAACACCTCACGGCAAAGAGCCACTATATTAAGTCTCACTATCTTAAGCTTATCTGTATCGCTTTCGGCTTTTCTAAAAAGTAATAGCTGATCAACCAAACTCAGCAGGCGGCGCGCGTTACGATAAATGATATGCAAATTACCAGGGTCACTCTCCTGCCCCCCTTTGCCAAACAACATATCTTTAACCGGGTTAATGATCAGTGTTAGCGGTGTACGAAACTCATGCGAGATATTAGTAAAAAAAGAAAGCTTGCGTTCATTAAGCTCCTTGTCCTTTTCTGCGGATAGCTGGGCAACTTTTATTTCGTATTTAAGTTTAGTTTGATTGGCTTTGTATAACAAATAGTAATAAATAACCAAACCGGTTACAGCCATATAGATCAAATAGGCCCACCATGTTTTATACCAGGGTGGCATGATCTTTATTTGAATGGTAGCATAATTTTCAAACCATACCCCATCCTGGTTAGAGGCTTTTACCTTAAATGTATAATCGCCGGGTTCAAGATAACGATAGGTTGCCAATCTTTGATTACCAACATAGTTCCATGATTTATCAAGGCCTTCCAGTTTATAAGCAAAACTGCCTTTTTGTGGATAAGTATAATTTAAGGAGGCATACTGAATAGAAAACACAGACTGATCGGGCTGTAGCGTAATTTGCCGGGTTTCGCTGATCGCTTCAGGTAATACGGCCCGGTTACCATCCGAAGCGCCAACTTCAACCTGCTTACCGAAAATTTGCAAGCCGGTTATGATAACCTTTGGCTGATAATTACTTTGCGTTACTTTTTCGGGGTCAAAAAAATTGAGTCCTTCCGTTCCTCCAAAATACAGAAGCCCGTTACCAGAATCAAACAAAACAGCTCCAGCATTAAATTGCCCTGCCTGCAAACCATCCGACTGATCATAGTTTACTATTTTATCGGTAAGGATATTAATGTTTGATAGACCCTTGTTGGTACTTAACCATAAAGAGCCATTGCCTGACTCTTTGATGGCTGATACCGTATTGTTAGCTAAACCATTGGTTTCATTAAATTTCTTAAAAAACCGTTTTTTAAGATCGTACGAGATCAGGCCATCGCCCTCGGTTCCCAACCACAAGCGATGTTGCTTATCGGGGTAAATTGAAAAAATTACCTGGCTCGGTAAGTTATTTTTCTCGTCGGCGGGTTTAAAATATCTGTTGAATTTATTTTGTTTAAAATCATAGAGATCAAGCCCTCCTCCGTAAGTACCTATCCATAGGTTTCCATTTTCATCTTCGGCAATGGAGCGTACATCATTAGAAGTAAGGCCGCTATTGGCCGGGGTATAATTTGTAAATGTTTTTGCAACCGCATTAAACAAACTCAAGCCTCCTCCATTAGTCCCCACCCATAAGTTTTGATGACTATCCTGAAAAATAACCCTTACATCATTCGCTCCTAAACTTTTAGCATCTGTTGGACTATTAGCGTAATTGATAAATGAATCCGTTTTTTTATCATAAAGAAAAAGCCCCTTGGCGTAGGTACCAAACCATACATTGCCATTTTTATCACTATAACCATACAAAACAGCATTATCCTTAATGCTTCCGGGCTTTCCATCAGCTTTATATTGCTTCACCAGATTACCGTTATGACTGGTTTTAAATATCCCCTCGCCATCGGTACCCAACCATAAAAACCCATCCCGGTCCTGGCACATTCCATAAAACCTCACCAAACTTTCTCCACTGGGTTCAATCCGTTTCCTGGTGATCTTGGAAAACTTGTCCTTGATATTACTGATCATATAAATACCGTCGCCATAGGTGCCTACCCAGATATTCTTGTCTTTATCTATATAAAGTGCCTGAACGGATCGTTGCGTAAGGTAATAGCCGTCATCGCCGGTAACCGGTTGCAGTAAAAAACTTGCCGTATTGTAATCGGGGCTGGCTCCCAGGTTAATTTTATACAATCCGCCATCCTGTAAACCAACAAGGAGCTGTTTATTGCTATCCTCAATAACCGAAATGTATCTTTTACTTTTAATACCGGGCTGGCTGGTTTGCAACAGTGTAAATTTATTCGACTGCCGGTTATAGTACAGAAGCCCGTTTCCGGTTGCTATCCAAATATTGTGGAAATGATCTTCAAAAATGTCATTGATCCGCGCTGCCGGAAGATTTTTTATTTGAGGAATCAGGTTCTTTTGGTTAGTTATTATACCTCTTTTATGGTCAAATACATTGATACCGGTTTCCTGTGTACCAACCCATAGCAGGCCCCTTGAATCTTCAAACAAACTTATAACCCGGTTACTTGACAGTTGAGCTAAATTGGCTTGCGTATAATTAGTAAACTTTGCCGACTTTATATCAAAATAGGAGAAACCTAAACCATAGGAGGTTATCCATAAATTACCATCATGGCTTTGTATAATATTCCCGACATCATTTTTAACCGCACGGTTGGAGGATAATTTATAGTGGATGAATTTCTCTGTATGCGTATCCAGCCTACTGAGCCCATTGCGGGATGACACCCAAATGTTTCCATGTACATCGCAGAAAGTCTTCTGAACATAATTACTTGCCAGGCTTGCAGCATCGCCCTGCCTGGATTTAAAGACTTTAAAGTTTGTTCCATCAAACCGATTTAGTCCATCATTGGTAGCAAACCACATAAACCCTTTATCATCCTGGGTAATGCTGTTTACTATACCAAAAGAAAGACCATTTTTTAAAGAGTAGTTCAGTATTTTATTCTTTATCGGAGATTGGGCATAGCCCGAAGAAACGATCAACAAAAGAAAAAAATAAAGGGGGTATCTTTTTTTCATTAAAATAATTTCAGGTTGTCAATTACACGATAATTGGGCATTAAAACTACTTATTAATTGTCTAAGATACAATAATTATTACCTCTATTTGTACTCAATTTTTTTCAAACACTTATATAAATTATGTTTTCCTCCTTTGTCATCATCATTTTTTTGACATCTAAAAAGTTTGCTAAAACATTTTATTTTACGATGCTGAACACTATCAGGCCCACAAATTCCTGAATCCCCTCGCCCTATCATTAGTGAAGATCGGTGAGCCTTTCTACTTCAAAAACCAAGGGAGAACTTTACCAACACACCAATTTATGTCGGTTAAAATCCATTAGCAACTACTATTCATCGATAAGATGAATGTGTTAATCGACACTTAACACTTCTTAACATACGCTTCTTTCATATTTGATCATTATTTCACTGCTAATAAAAACCCCATATGATATCATTTTGACTATTTCTTAATTAATCTAAAAGTCAAATGAAATCATCAATTAAATTAACAGGGTTGCTGTTGTTATTACTCAGTTCCTGTCAGCAAAATTTATATAACACCCCTAAAACCCGTGCCATTGCCGCAAGCCGGATATCTCCGCCTGAGGGGATGGTTTATATTCCTTCAGGCACTTTTTTATACAAAATGCTTAGTGATGATCAATCTGAACAAAGGAAGGTTAGTGTAAGCGCCTTTTTTATCGACAAAACTGAAGTTAATAATAAACAATACCAGGCATTTGTAAACTGGGTAACCGATTCGGTTGCTATAACTGATTATCTGCATGATGATGCGTTTTATTTGCCCCGCACTGGTGAAACGGTAGGTGCCAACAGTAAGGAAGTACGCTTGATCGACTGGAATAAGGTAAACAAAATATCTCCGCTCTGGAAGAAAGCCCCGCCCGAAACCAAAGAAAAACTTGCCGGAATGATGACGATGATCAATGGAGCGCGGGTACCCAATCCTGCCCTGATCCGCTACAGGTTTTATTATGTACGTATGGATGGCGAAAAAAACAACACCTATGTAATGGATACGGTTGGTGTGTTCCCCAATGAGCGTGTATGGTCTACTGATTTTCCAAATGCGCAAATGATGGTTATGGATGCCAATTATTTCAGCAATAAGATATATCAGTATAATCCGGTGGTTGGTGTAACCTGGAAACAGGCGCGGGCTTATGCCGACTGGCGGAGCACCCAACTTAATTTGATGATCAAAAAGAACCCGAATCTTAAAAATTTCAAATTAAGTTTTTCATTGCCAACCGAAGCGCAATGGCAATACGCGGCAGAAGCCAAACAGGATCCATCAGATACTACTGACCGAACGGTAAAGACCTTTGTGGATGAAGCCTCGGGAAAAGAGAAGCTCTCCCTGAATTTTAAACAAGGTGAGGGTGCTTATTCCAGCGACGGATCAACATTTACCCTTCCGGTTACCTCCTACTCGCCCAACGCGTTTGGTATTTACAATATGGCCGGTAACGTGGCCGAATGGACCATGGATGCCTTTAGCCCTTCCGCATCCCAATTGGTGAACGACCTTAACCCGGCACTGCTTTATGATGCCAGCATTAAAGACTCACCCCTGATGAAACGTAAGGTGGTAAGGGGCGGCTCATGGAAAGACAACGGACAGATGCTCAATAGTGATACACGAAGTTTTGAAGACCAGGATGCCGCGCATTCCTACATCGGGTTCCGTTGCGTAATGGCTGCTTTCGAACTGCCAGGTGATCAGGTTAAAACCAGGAAATACGCTAAAAAATAAGGAGACAGAAAAGATGAAAAAATTATTGATCGCTGCCCTTTTCATAATGGGGCTCAGTATTAAAGCAGGTTTTGCCCAGTCGGTTTTAAGTGATAGTACACTAACGGACACGCTTCCGGCCTATGACAAAAATCTGCAGCCGGCAGATCTAAGCTCGGCAAAGCCATTTCCTTACCCTAAATCCAATCCGGCAAATATCAGGCTATATGTAAGGGTATGGCGTGAAATTAACCTGGAAGATAGCACAAACATCATTTTGACTATCCCCGGTCATTCATTAATGGAAACCATTATGAAGGAGATAGAGAAAGGAAAGCTTACGCCTTATGAAAAGGATGATTTTAAAACTAAACTCACGGCGAAGCAGGGCGAAATGCGTTTTGCAGATTCGGTACTGGTACCAAAGTTTGACAAAGATGGTAATCAGATCTCCTCAAAAATGGTCCTGAATGAGTTTAATCCGGATAAGATCACAAAGTTCAGAGTTGAGGAAGATGTTTTCTTTGATAAACAACGCGGAAGAGTAGACACACGAATAGTTGGCATTGCCCCTATGATGAATATCAGCACATCGGCAGATCTTCCGGCAAATATCACATCAGTCCCCGCGTTTTGGCTGTATTTCCCCCAACTGCGTTACGCGCTTGTAAAAGAAGATGTAAGCGACCCCGCTAAGAACATTTTTGATGTGACTTTGGACGATGTATTTATTCAACACAAATTTTCTGCCTACCTGGTCAAAGAATTTTCTCCGGGAGGACAGCAAACAGGTCTACTGGAACCAGGAAGCCCGGAAGTACGCCAGTTGGAACAAAAGATCGCCGAACTGAAAAAAAGCATCTGGCAAAACCCCAAAGGGGTAAATGCTAAAAACCTGACCAAACAGACAGCTAATAAAAAGGAGGATAAGTTATGACAACGCAGGTAAAATTAATGAGAGAGTTTTTATGGATGATGTTGATATCCATATTACTATTATGCTGTGGCAAAGCCAGCGCACAGGTATTGCCAGAATATAGCGCCTTTCCGGAATCATCAGTTGGTGTGCAAGTCGGGACGCAGGGCGCAGGCATACAGGCATCAAAAAGCATCGCCAAAACATTTAACATCAGGGCAGGCTTCAATACCGTGCCAGGTATAACAGTGCTGTATAATAACCGGGATCTTAAACTGGATCGCACAAGTATATACGCCATTGCTGATTGGCAGCCGCTATACGGCAATAACGAATGGCTGGCCCGCAAATGGTTCATCTCGGCCGGAGCAGCGTACTATTTCAGTAATACCTTGTACAGGGAAGGTAATAGTGCCATTCCGGATTATAGTATAGCCTTATCCAAATTCAGGCCATATATAGGTACGGGCCTGGGAAATATACGTGTACGTAATAATATAGGCATGCGGCTCGACTTCGGCTTTTATATCCCTACCCAGGCACCGGTTTCTACCTATGAAAACAAAGCCGGAACAATAACCAATGGACTTAGAGGGCTTTTACCCGGACTGAATACCGGGGTAACATTTTACATCAAATTCTGATTTACTAACCATTAAATATTAAAAAGATGAAAAAGACTAAAAAATTCAACTGGCTGCATGTAGCTATCTCCTGGGGAGCCAGTATCGTGATATTGGGGGCTATGTTTAAGATCAATCACTGGGGCGGGCAATTGGGAACCTATATGATAGGACTCGGCCTTTCGATAGAAGCATTGCTGTTTTTTACTTTGGGTTTTTTCCCGCCGGCCGAAGAGCCTGAGTGGGAAAAAGTATACCCCGAACTGGCTCTTGATTACCAGGGCGAACCGAGATCAACCATGAAAGCCGTAGTTCCGGATACCGTTAATGCACTCGATAAGCTATTAGTACAGGCAGATCTTAGTCCGGAAAATATTGGTAACCTGGGCGAGGGCTTAAAGCAGTTTAGTGATAAAATAGAACGCATTAACACTATTGTCGATGCCTCATTAGCTACAGATGAATTTTCGGAGAAATTGAAGCAAGCTGCGTCAAAATTCGACCTTTTTGGCTTAGCCTTTGAAAAAGCGGCAGCGGATCTATCCACAGTAGCAAACACCAAAACGGATGCGGAGGCTTATCAGCACCAGGTGTCCAGGCTTACTCATAACCTATCACGCTTAAATTCATTATATGAAACAGAGTTAAAAGGAGCCGATACTAATCTTCAGCAGATCAATCATTTTTACAAAGGTTTAAGTACAACCTTGTCGAACCTGAATGAATCAGCAGATGATAGCAGGTTATTTAAGGAAGAGGTAAATAAGCTGGCAAAAAATATTTCGGCACTGAATGTATTTTATGCCAATATGCTTTCTGCCATGAACCAGCCGAAATTTTAGATCAGGGCTGAATTGTAAGAGAATAATCATTAAAATTTAAAACTATAACACAATGGCTGCAGGAAAAGAAACCACCAGGCAAAAAATGATCAATATCATGTACCTGGTTTTATTAGCAATGCTGGCCCTGAATATATCGGAAACAATTCTGGACGCGTTTAAAACCATAGATGACAGTCTTACTGCTTCGGCAGATAATGTTGGAAATTCGGTACAGCAATTATTTACCACCTTTGAGCAAACCAGGCTCAGGGAATCTCCGGAGCGGGCAAAACCTGTTTACGAAAAAGCAAAACAGGCACAGCAAGCAACCCGGGAGTTGGATAATTATATCAGGGATATCAAAAAAGAACTGACAGAACAAGGCGGCGGATATGACGAACAAACCGGCGATCTGAAACAACGGGATAATCTTGATATTGGTTATAACGTGATGATCAATCAAAAGAAAGCATCTGTGCTTAAACAAAAGATAAATGATACCCGCGAAAAACTGCGATCGCTATTGGACAAGGAAGACAACAGGCAGGTATCATTTAACCTGAATGCCGCAGATCCGGTACATCACCGGGGCAATATACGCAGATGGGAAGATCTCAATTTTGGGGAAGGCGTACCTTTAACCGCTACGTTTACCATTCTGTCGCGCATACAGGCTGATAATAAAAATGCCGAATCGGAGGTAGTGAAAAAGATCCTTGGAAAAATGGATCAGGCGGTGGTTAATCTTGACAAGTTTGAAGCCGTTGCTGTGGCGCCAACTTCTTACCTTATTCAGGGGCAACCTTACCAGGCACAGGTTTTTCTAACTGCTTATGATTCAAGATCAACCCCTTCAATGGAGGTAGGTGGACGTGTGATAGATGTAAAAGATGGCCGTGGCCAATACACCGTATCAACCTCCAGAGAAGGGGTCTTTAACTGGAAGGGAACGGTAAGGGTTAAACAAACCGATGGTACCGTTAAAACTTATACCACACCAGAACAGCAATACATGGTGGCACGCCCCTCTGCTGTCGTATCACCCGATAAGATGAATGTTTTCTATATTGGGGTGGATAACCCGGTGTCTGTTTCTGTTCCGGGCATCCCATCAAGCAGTGTGCGGATAAGCATGTCGTCCGGCTCACTCACCGGCTCTTCGGGAAAATATGTTGCTCATGTCAATACTCCGGGGACAGTAATGGTATCCGTTTCAGCAGCAATTGGCGGCAGATCTATGGTTTTAAGTCAAACCAAATTCAGGGCAAAACGGATCCCTGATCCGGTTGCCAGGTTCTCGGGAAAATCAGGTGGGAATGTGCCGACAGTCGCCCTAAAGGCGCAGGACGCGCTTTATGCCAATCTGGATAATTTTGATTTTGACGCTAAATTCAGGATCACGAAGTTTAACCTGATCATAGCCAATCCGCGGGAGAGCGCTTCCATACAGTCGGCAAGCGGCAATACGCTTAATGATGCCATGCGATCTGCATTAAATATGATAAAACCCGGTTCGCGTGTAATTTTTGATAACATTATAGCGGTTGGCCCGGATGGCTCACCCAGGCAACTATCACCAGTTGCGCTAACAGCAAATTAAGTAAACAAAGAGGTTGTATTAAATCATGATCAACCTCTTTTTCTTTGATCTATCCGGATACTCAATCACAAATTGATGTATAGTCTTGGATCAACTCCGTTAACAAAAATTGGGTTTACATGGTTTACACTTTTTATGGCTAACACTATTATAATTTACTGACAATCAAATAATTAATTTATTTCACCATCAAAAAGTGGGTTTACAGTGTAAACCATAAATTATGTAAATCCACTTTTGTATAAATATGACCAGCTTAATTTCAATTCATAGCTGGCACAACACCAAGGGTAGTCAATTTGATTTATACAAGTACATAAGATGATGAATAAAAAACCCGGCTCCTTTTTAAAGAAGACCGGGTATTAATTAGGGGTTATGAAGAAATTTTAATGAACGGCAAAGGCCTTTACAAGAACACCGCTGGCATCAAATACTATGGCATACTTTGTACTGTTTGATGTGATCAATACAACGTATACCTTGATGGCTCCACCCACACTTAATGAGTAAGCTTTATCAAATACATAACCCGGATAAGTTGTTGTTAAATAAGTAGTGATACTTGCCAACAGGTTAGCTTCTGTTATCCCGGTAAGTTTATTACCTATATGTTTGTCAATCTGCATACGTTTAACAAAAGTGCCGTTGGTTTTAATGGCGGTTGCAAACAATCCGTTATTCTTACTGATCAGGATGTAGGTACTATCCAATGCGATTGAAGCATGCAAAAGTGTATCCGTTGGATAGTTGGTTGAAAAGTAACTTTTTACAGCTGTAGGCAAAGCCGATAAAGCGATAGTGTCCCGGTGTTTACCATCCCTGTTATCAAACGGGCCGCCTAAATGCCAGCCTTTGCCTACCAAATCAGGACCGGTTCTTTGTTCCAGTACACTTACAAAGGTTCCTGTCGCGGTAAATTTGAGGCCTATATAATTACTATCGTATTTTATGGTCACGATGTAGTTGATCACCTTTTTAAGGCTATCGGTAATTGAATAAGCCTTTTTGAAGGTGTAACCACTATAATTAGCCGTAAGATATGTACCAATAGCTGTTGGCAACGCGCTAAAGGCAACAGTATCTTTCTTGTCGTGATGGCCGTAACAGCCAACCATGTACAGGCTATCAGTAGTACCTGTGGCTAAACTAACGGCGATAGCACCGGTTGACGCGACTGTAGTGGATGTTGACGAAGTGCTTGTAGCGTCTGTTGATTTAGAATCGCTGCTTTTTTTACATGATGACAGGCAGCCTGCCGTACCTAGCATGAATAACATAAAGTAAATGGATTTCATGGTTTTTTGAATTAATTTCACAATCAGTTAATGCAGGAAAATAAGCGATTTTGGTTGCGTGAAATTAACGGAGGCATACAGCGCATCCAACATTGTATCGATGAATGTGGGTTAAAAATCGATAAACGAAAAACCAGGAAAGATATTTAAGAGCAAGACCGGATAAA
>Ga0207640_10000880_pt1 | contig 17027 bp, 23 predicted proteins | sample KBSCornC42_FD_184300 | JGI IMG/M metagenome (GOLD analysis project Ga0207640, IMG submission 184300) | Corn rhizosphere microbial communities from Kellogg Biological Station, Michigan, USA - KBS Corn C4-2 (SPAdes) (version 2) | ecosystem: Host-associated > Plants > Roots > Rhizosphere > Soil ... | reverse complement strand
ACGGCCGAAGCCCTGACCTGCTGGTTCACCGCCAGCCGCCGTTTCCTTTGCGCATGACGATTATCGCCTCATCCCCGCTTGACCGGCGTCCGGATTGCCGTAGATAGGCGCGTACCGGACGCCCGCGATCAATGCTGGCATCGGGCGATTAGCTCAGTTGGTAGAGCGTCTCGTTTACACGGAAATTGCGCGTTCGGCCTAGCGCCTTAAAATTACGCGCTTTTCTTCTCTTCTGCCGCATCTACTCCGGGACTATTCCGGGACTCGGAAGCCTCCAGCGCCTTCCGCACGTCGTCATCGAACGCGTGGGCGTAGCGCAACGTGGTGCGGATATTCTTGTGTGCCAGTGCCTTCTGGGCAGCGGCCAAGTTGCCGGTCTGCCGCAGGATGCGCGTCCCGCGCGTGTGGCGCAGATCGTGGAAGCGGAAGTTCTCGATTTCGGCGGCGGTCAGGGCCTTGCCCCAGACCTTGCGCCAGCCATCCTTGGAAATCGGGTAGCGCTGCCCCTTTCGGCGCTTCTGGCGGCTTTGCTGGCATTCATAGGTGAAGACCTGCGGGCACGCCTGCGGTTGCGTCGCTATGAGGACGATCATGTCCGTGGTGAGCGGCCGCTTGATGCGGTTTCCGCCCTTCACAGTTCGCCACGCCACCTTGGCGGGCAAGTCGAGATCGGACCACAGCAGGGTGCGGACTTCTGAGACGCGCCAGCCTGACAGCAGGGCGAATTTGACGAATGGCTGATAATCCTCGCGAATGGCGGCGAACAGCCGGTCTTCCTCATCGAATTGAAGTTCGCGGGGATCGTGCTCTTTGACCGCGTAGCGCATGGCGCCCCAATCCGGCATTTCGCCGACATCATATTTGGCGCGCTCGGTCGCGCGCCAAAAGGCGCGGGCGACGTCTATTTCCCGGTTGACGCTCGAGCCTTCGACCAGCGCGGCCCGCTTGCGAAAATAGGTGCCGATGTCGACATGGTCTATATCGGCCAGAAAAGTGTTATGGCCGATCGCGTTGACGAAGCCATCTAGCCAAGTCTCGGTCGATTTGCTCCAGCGTTCCTCCTTGCGCAGCTTCTGCTCATAGAGGCTCGCCGCCTCGTCCAAAGTTATCGGCTTCTTGCGTTTGATGTTGAGGGCGGCTTCGGCCCTCATTTGAGCCTCTACCCTTTCGGCGGCCCTCTTCGTTTTTTGGCCCGTCGATCCGTGAAATCGCCGACCACGATATTGGAAGTCGTATTGCCAGTTCGTTGATTTCGGCGTTTTGTAAACTGACATATTTCATCCTCGCGGATGCGGCTCGCCAGATAGGCGTCGCAATCCTCCGGTCGATAGCGAATCTTGCGCTCTGTTAGGGCGACGTAACGGATATGACCTTGCTGGCGAATGCGGCGCAAGGTCTTGTCGCTGATGTGGAGGCGCTTCGCGGCCTCCATCGGCGTCAACAGGACCGGGCCACTCATGCCGCCAGTTTCCTTTCCGCTGTGCCCGCGATCTTCTCGCGGGGTGGTATCCAGAAGGTCGGGGCGAATGGCCGACCTTGGAAGTCAGTCATTGGGGCGCGGCGTTTGTCCCACACCACCCACATATAGTCGATCTTGCCATGATCATAAGCATTGTCGCCCAGCTGCTCGATGATGTTGCCGGGGGGCATGGAAGGCCGTTCGCACAGGATCCACACGCCGATCGGCGTCTCGTCCGTGAACAGCCGGTAGCGGCCTTCGCTGGCGAGCCATTTGAGCGGCAGCAAGGCGCAAACCTTGTGCGTGGCGATCGACAGGGCACGGCGGATGCACTTCTCCGCCAGACCGCGCACAAGGCGGCCATTCTGGAAAGAGAATGGCGGGTTGAAGATAATCGACAGGCCGCCACCCGCCTCCAACAGATGGCGCTGGTCGCCGAGCAGGTCATGTTCGCCCATGAACAGCCGGTGCCCGGCGGCGCGGTCGAACAGATCCGTGCCATACGCATTGAAGCCGCGCTCGGTCAGCGCCTCCGGGATATGCAGCTGACCGCAGCAGGGATCCAGATAGGTGACGTCCGATTCCAGGGCGATCATGTCGAGCAGGCGATGCGTCACCCACTTTTCCTCAACATACCAATCCCATGGATGGCGGCTGCTGCCCTTCGGGCGCGAAGTCAGTTCGCCGCTCATGCCCTCACCATCTCTTCAGGATCTAGATTGAAGCGGATACACAACAGATGCGCGTAGGTGCTCCCCAGTCCGAACATATCCATTACTGCGGTCCAACGAGGGTGGAAACCTCGACGCCCGCGCGCTCGCGCGTTCCTTACCGCGCGGAATAGAAGTTGGTCATCATCGATCACGCGGCGGTCCTTTCTTGGGTGGCGGGTGCGCGGAGTTCGAGCAGGGGGATCGCCCAGACCTGCACATAGAGGTGCGCCCAGCGCCAAATGGCGTAGAGGTTGCGATAATGCGGAGTGTCGGCGACGGCCTTGTCGAGCGCGCGGCGCGTGGTGGCGACGATGGACAGCCAGCCTTCCCAGTCGGTCGGATTGGGTGGCCGTCCTACGCCGGTCAGTTCCTCGCGGATCAGCGTCGGGATCCCCAATTTGCGAGCGATCAGCACGGCGAGGATATGCCACTGCGCCATGTCGGCGTTGCGGGCCTCCGTCAGACGCCAGCGTTTGTCGCCATTGCCTGCCTTGCGGATCTCTTCGGCCCATGAGGCGTCGCGGCTTTCACAAACCGCGACGATCGCCGCCCAATGCTCATCCGTGGTCATGGCCCACGGCGCGGCTGTCATGGCTGCACCGCCTTCCGGCCTGCTCCGGTGATGGTCCAGCTGGCATAGTGGCCCGGAGGAGTGTCACCCCGCGTGACATGGCCCCAACGTTCGAGGCGGCGCAGCATGTTGCGGGCCTGCGGCATGCACCGATTTCCAGCGGTCAGGCCACAGGCATTAGCGACCTGCACCGTCATGGCGCTGGCGCGATCCGCCAAGAACGTCAGCGCCGTGTGTTCCTCCAACGTGAGCCTGCTCGGCGGCGCGACCTGCGGCGGATGCATGTTGGTCATGAAGTCCGTCATGCGATCATGCTGGGCCTGTTCGACACTGGTGGCGCAGTCCGGGCAGCGGACGAACGGCGCACCGGAGCAGTCCATGGCGACCAGCGTCCAGCCCTTGGGAATGTCCTGTTTCGGGCTGTTGTGCTGGGTTCCGCAATCCGCGCAGATGAAGGTGAAGCGGGCGAAGGTGGGGATCATGTTCAACGGTTGTCTCCCTTGGCGCTGGCCAGTGCGTGGGCGATGATGAAGGGGATGGCGAACAGAGCAGCGATCAGGAAAAGCGCGCGGATCGCGCCCCTGATCGCCAGTCCGGTGCGGCCGCTGCTGGATCCAACGGGGGCGCAGGAATCACAGGCGCAGCCGATGGGATGGAGGGTGGGTTGAGACCGGCGGGGCATGGTCAATCCATCCCCAGCGCGGTCAGGTAGGTTTCGAGGATCGCCTCTTCTTCCATGAGGGCGTCTCGGTTCTTCTTCCGCCGCGCGAGGATGTCCCGCATGGCCTTGTTGCTGTAGCCGGTGGCTTTGGCCTCGGCGAAGACGTCAGCGCGATCGTCCTGCATCCCAGCGATCTCGCCGTCGATGCTCTCGATCCGCTCGATGAACTGGCGCAGCTGCTGCGCGGCGGCGTCGGGATTGGCCTTGATCGGATCGGGGACGTGCCGTTTCTTCTTGCCCTTGCGGACCGGCTCGGCGGTTACGGGCACCAACTGGTGAACGACGCCGCCCTTGCCATCGGGCACGGCGGCCATACGCATCGGACGCGCGGGATCTGTTACAGATTGAGCCTGCATGATTGCCTTCCTGTTCATGCGGTGGGGGTGTCGCCGGGACGTGCGAAGACCCAGCAGTTGACGGTTTTGCCGGTGCGGGAATTGACCGGCTTGTGAGCGAGGAATTTCCGGGCCTTGCTGGTTTTCAGCAGGCGCTTGAGTTCGTTCATCGGGGGAAGAGACAGGCGCAGGTCGCCGCATTTCTGCTCGAACTGCACAAGATTGATCGCAAAGACGTCGTTGGTGCGGCTGTGATCAATGGGCCGGTCCGTCGTGTCGGATTCCTGCGCCGCGATCCAATCGAACCGCTCCCAGAATAGCTCGACATGGGGGTGGTCATGTTCGACCAGGCGCTGCCTGTCGGTCAGCATTTCCCGGATGAAATCGTGGGTAGCATCAGCCGCGGCTTTCGGGATCTTGTTGACCACGATCTGCATGGCGTCGAACATCGCGGCCAGCTGGGCGTGATTGAGCGCCAAGCGGTTGTTACGGATCCCGCGCTGTTTCAGCATCGCGTCCCGGTGCTGGGCGAACCGCTCCCGGTAGCATTTCAGGATTTCCGCCTCTTTGCGGACGATGTGGACGATGAAGCCCGACACGTCGTCGCGGTCGATGCGCGCCACCTTTTCGGCGGCCTCGCGGGTATGCTCGCCCCAGCCTGCCTTATCGATCGTCAGGCCCATGATGCGTTCGCGCATCGCCGGGGACGCCTCGACGGGGTCGTTCTGCACGATGGCGATGGCCCCACGGAACGGCGGTTCGAAGGTTTCCATGCCGCCATTGGCGATGGCGCGGGTGCGGACAGCGCGCCCGTTATAGGCGGTTTTCAGTTCGTCCCATTCGAAGCGGCGGCTGTGCGGCGTATCCTGATTGCGGTCGCCCTCGATCAGCACCACCGGCAGGTTGCCGACCTGCCCCAAGGTGCGGGAGATACCGGCATTGGTCGCTTTGGTCGGATCGAAGCCCTCATAGTTGCCGACGCGGCCCATGAGCTTCCACAGGAAGGCGATCAGCGTGGATTTGCCGGTGCCGGGAGGGCCGGTCACTTCCAGAAAGCCAAGGGAATCCTGCGCGGCGCGGACCTGCTCGGCAAAAAGCGACAGCACCCAGAAGGTCAGGACCACATAGCCCTTCGGTCCCCAAGCCTCATAGACCGGCTGCAGCCAATCGAGATCGAGGCGGTCTGGGTCGTAGTTGATCTTCAACAGGCGATCCGCCGTGCGCAGCTTCACCGCCTTGCGGGAGAAGACGAAATAGTCGTCCTTGTTGACCTTCTCGACCTTGCCCTGACTGACGCCGATGTCGCCGAGCAGATAGGCTTCATGGTCGATCGAATAGCCGGTGAACTGGATCGCCTCGACCATGCGGATGCTGGCCCACTGGCGCTGCATCAGCTTGTCGAGGTGGCCCGTCGATCCGGTCCACTGCGCGCCGGGGGCGACCGATGACAGGCGTTTTTTGAACTCGGCACCGGCAGACAGGTTCGCGCCGGAGAAGGTGGCCTTGACCGCGTCGCGGCGCGGCTGTCCCTTCATGCGGGGGAAATCTATGCGGAGGAAATATGCGCCCTCCTCAATGTGGGCGTCCTTCTGGAAATACAGGGTGCGGAAGGTGCAGTTCGCCAGTTCGGTGATGTCTGCCGCCTGCCGGGCCGCCTGCTCCCACTGATCCTGATAGGGCAGCGCCGCAATGGCCGGATCGGTCTCGCGCAGCCCTTCAAGGATGCTTTCGATCCGCTCCAGCGAGAAAGACGCCCACAGCTGGCGCTGGTTGAAGATCAGGGGAAACGAGGCGGTCTTGAACCGCTTGTAGATCAGGAACGCCTTCTCATCGGCGCTGCCCGCGATCGTGACGTCGCCCGCCCACAGATACTGCTCGATGTTCTGCGGTTGCAGCCGATCGGCTTGGTGCAGGTCGTTCCAGTCCCGCTTTTCGCCCTCGCCGTCCATCTGGACCTGCGCTGCGCCTGCGCTCCAGCCAGCCTTGCGCGCTTCCGCGACATGCGAGATCGTATAGTCGACACCGGCGGCCCCCTGATCATAGGCGAAGATCAGGCGCGGCCCAGCCCCGGCTTCGGGATCATCGCCGATGGCCTTGCGCAGATCAGCCAGGAACAGCTTGGGGTAATTGTTGCAGGACATGGCCGACACCGCGACGATGTCGTTTTGCCGCAGGGCGATGGCGTCGAAGATGCCTTCTGCGATCCAGATTTCCTTGGCGCGGGCCAGCGTTTCGATGGTGTCGCCGGGATAGGTCCAAACCTGCCCGCGATAGCCGCCGCCGTAGGAAAAAGTGGCCTTTTTGTCGCCGAAGCGGTGGGCCTGATCTATCAGCCGCTGCCAATAGCCGCCGCCGGGCATCGGGAATCGCACGGTGGCCGACCCGATGTTGAGTTCGGGATCCTGATACCACTCCTGCGAATAGGCGCCCTTGAGCGGGGCAATGTCGAGGCCGCGCGCGGCGATCAGATAAGCGTCGGCGGCAGCGTTGGGGTTCTGCTTGGTGGCCTTGTAGCGCTTCGACCAGTCGTCAAAAATCTCCGGGTAGAGCGACTTGGTCTCGCCTTCCCATCCGCATTTCTCGACCCGTCCGCAGCGCAGCACCCAAGGATGGCCTGCGGGCGTCCAAAGCGCCTTTTTGTCGTTGCATTGGGGGCACTTCCCCTCGCGCAGGAAGCCGCCACGCTCGCGGAGATTATAGTCTTTCGTCAGGCGGGCTGTGACTTCTCGCAGGATATCTTCACGCATCGGGCAAGGCTTCTCAGGCAATAAGGGGCCGTTCCCGGCGGCGGGGTGCGCCGGGCTGGTCTTCGTTCGTTGGGAGGTCGGCTAAGCCGAGCGGCTATGTCTGATTGATCACGGCATCGGCAGGCTCGCTGGGCGGACCATTATCGTTGTCGGCGCGGTCGTTGGCGGCTGCGTGCCATGTGGTCATAGGCAGCACCGCCAGCGGATTGGGGAAGCGGCTCACCTTCGTGGTTCGCACCGCCACCATCTCAACGACGAATTCATGTCCGCACGCATCGGGATTGCGGCAGCGGTAATATAGCTCCCGATAAAGCGTGCTGTTCTTTCCAATCGCCCGAGAATGGGCACGGCCCCCGCAGGCCGGACAAGTGACGTGAGGCAGTCCCGCCATCAGCTTTCCCCCAGTTTTCCCTGCGCGGCACCATTGCCGGGCAGGAATGACTTGAGACGGGTCAGCAGGCGGCTGTAAGCGCCGCTCGCTTCCTCAGTCTCCTTGATGGCGTGGTGGATCTCTGTCGGGGACGCGCCGTGCTGCATCGCATGGATGCTGCTGCTGATCGCGCCCGCCGATTCCAGCGATGCCTGGGCGATGTCGTCGGCCAGCGCCGCCCGACATGCCAATGTGTTCGACAGCGCGACGTCCAGTTGCCGCGCGTAGCTTTCGAGGATTGGCGCAAAGCTGCCGCCTGCCTCCATGAACGCCCGATCGAGGGCGATGGCCTGATCCAGCGTCGGCATGCTGGCCTTGTCGCTCTCGCTCCAATAGCGGACCGCCCGCTTGGACCGGCGCGTGATCTTGGCCGCCTGTTCCCAGCCAATGAGGCCGACAGCCGTGGTGATGGCGAGGGAAAAGGTCAGAGGGGCGCGGACCTTGGTCATGCTGTCATTCGCTCCCCAACCAGAAAAAATAAGCGGCGATCACGGCGAAGGCCAAACTGTCACGAAGGGTCTCCACACGGACTGCCTTGTCCCAATGCGCGATGTTCAGATCAGCGAGCAGGAAGGCCGTTACGAGATAGGGACCTGTCGCTGCGAAGATGGCGACGAGAAGGATCCGCTTCATGCTCCCGCACTCCCGTTCTCTCCGAGCGGATCGCCGACAACATGGGTGCAGCGGCGACCTACGCGCTGGCGGTAGCCGCGCACAAAACCGTGCGTCATCATGATGGTGCCGGTGCCCCTGCAGTAGCGGCAGGATTGAGCGTCCATCTTCTGGCCGGGCCGAAGGTTCATGCTCCCGGCCTCCCCATGGCGCACATGGCGAAGATCGTGGCGCTGCTCATGATGAGGAAGGCGGCGAGGCTATACCAGCGCGGCAGCTGCAGCGCGGGGGCAGGTTCGTCGCGCAAGGTCAGCCCTTTGGGCACCACATAGGTGTGGCGGGCGGCAAAGCGGCCCCGCAACGAATAGGTCGGCGCGGCTTCGCTGGCGCAAATGGATGATGCGCATTTTCCCGAATGTTCGGCGCGGGCCGCGTCGGCTATCCCATTTTCAGGGCAGTCTGCGCGATCAGACTGCGACGGCGCATTGCGCCCGATCGCCTGTGTCTCGAAGGAAAGCATTCCGTTTGGTCCTTTCAAGCGGATCGGTTGGGCGGGGGTGCGATCCCCGCCCAGCCAATTTCAGGTCAGGCGGCGCGCGGCGTGGCGCTTGCGGCCCGCCCAGCGGCGATTGCGATGTTGGCGGAATTGGTCAGTTCAATCGGCTGACCCTTCTTGATGTTGCCCAGCTGGGCCTGCGCGCGGACCGCGTTCCACAGATCCCGCCGGGTGCAGCGCAGCTGGGTTTCGAGTTCGCTCGCGCTCATGGGGCGCTTCGCGTCGAAAAGGGCGTTCAGCATCCGCAGCTGCAAATTCACCGAGAAGAAGGCGTCGGCGATGATCGCGCCGCCTTCGCGCGCCATGCTGTCGTTGGCCCGCATCATGCGACGTCCTTCCGTTGCTTTTTCGACTTCCGATCGCAAGCGACGGGGTTGGTTATTCCCGATAGAATTGGTCCACATTCCTCGCCGGGATCTTGGGTCTCGGCGTCGTTGGGCACAGGATAAATGTCGGGTCTAAGAAGATGGCGAGAGACGTTGGTGGCGGCTTCAACAGCCAGAACATAGTCGGCAGGGAGCCGCTTGCCGGACTGAAGCCACTTTGAAACGGCGGGCTGTCGAACGCCACATATGAGCGCGAACCTCGTCTGAGACCCAGCGCAATCTAGTGCCCGTTGCAGCGCTTCGAAGGGGGTAAGTGCGTTTGCCATAGCCCCGTCTATTCCAAATGGAATAACACCGTCAATAGCAAATCGAAGGTTTCGGAATATTCCCGATGGAATATCTAGGATTCATGCGCACAGGTGAACGTATTGCGGCCCGAAGGGCGGAAATGGGGCTCTCCCAAGCCGAACTCGCGCGCCAAGCAGGCATCTCTCAAGCGACGATCGGCAAACTGGAATCCGGGATAAGCTCAGGCTCGTCGCAGATGCATAAGATCGCGCGAGCGCTTCAAACGACGTCTGACTTTCTGACCGGTGAAACTGACGATCCGTCGTTGGGGGCGGTTCCAGTGCCTACTCCGCAAATGATCGCCGAGCAGCTGGGCATGACGCTTATTCCCGAGGTGGATCTGCATTTTGCACTTGGGGGCGGCAACTATGTCGACGGCCCGGTATCCACGACGATGGTGCCGTATCGCACGGACTGGCTAGAGCGCATTACTAGGGGCGCTCAGTCCGACGTGATCCTGACGCGGGGCGACGGCGATTCCATGATGCCGACTATCTTGGATGACGACGATGTGATCGTGAACCGGTCCGATCGCATCATCACCAAGCAAGATCGGATCTGGGCGTTAGGATATGGCGATCTCGTCGCAATCAAGCGCGTTCGCAGGCTTGCCAATGGCGTGTTCCACTTGCTGAGCGACAATCCCAACGTGACGCCGATCGAAGCCTATGAAGACGAACTGCGCGTCATCGGGCGCGTGATTTGGATTGGCAGGAGAATGTAGGCGTGGCGCTACCATCCATGTCGCTGGCAGTCGTCGGCGTAGCGCACAAGAACTCCGATGGAACTGACCGGCGCGTAGAAATTGATGCGTGCATGCCCGGCGAGCCGGTGGATCTGGTGCCGGAGCCTGAGAACGAATTCGACGTCCATGCTGTTGCGGTCTATTCCTGCCGCGAAGTGCAAATCGGTTATGTGAAAGCGGATCGATCGCCGCGAATTCGGTCGCTTCTTTCAAGCACAGAAGTTCGGGCCGTCTTCCAACGCTCGGCCCAGTTCGGTGCCTGGGTGCGGGTGGCATTCGATGGTGAGGATCCGGTGCTGACCGACGCAATGCTTGAAGATCATGATGAAAATGTGGATCGCGGTAGTCCTACAGAACCGGATTTCTATCCTGATGAGATCTGGCCTGACGATTAAGTGATCCAAACGGGGGTGGTATGGCGATATTCTTGAAGGTGCTGGCTTGGGCATGGTGTTTGATGCTCGTGCCGATGGCTATCGGCGCGGCAAGTCAGGGGGCGATTGTTGCACTGGTCCTGATCTTGGCGGCGCTCGCAGCAGTTGTCCCGATCAATTGGGCACGGCAGAAGCGATCTGAATTGGGACTGACGGGCAAGCGGGCTTTCTGGACCGGCACAGTTATATCGGTCGTTGCCTTTGGTGCATTCGGCGCGTCGATGCCCGAAACGGCAGAACAGAAGACCGAGCGACTGAAACGGGAAGCGGCGGCGAAAGTTGAAGCCAAGGCCGATGCGGAGCGGTCCCAGAAGGAAGCCAAAGCCGAGGAGCAGCGTCAGGCGATTATCGCATCAGAAGCGGCTCAGAAGAAGGCCGCTGAACGGGCATCGGGCCTGCACTGCCTTAGTTCATGGGATGGATCGAACCGGAGCATGGTCACGGAGGTCGAAGGCCGCCTGCGTGATCCGGACAGCTTCAAGCATTACGAGACCCGGATCGGTAAGATTGACAAGAAGGGCGAGCATTTGCTCATCATGGAATATGGCGCTCGCAATGGATTTGGCGGCATGAACAGGCAAGTAGCAATGGGCGTGGTCAATGGCGAAACCTGCGATGCGCGGGTTACGTCACTGGGTGAGTGACCAAGCGACTTGTTACCTGTTATGACGCCGCTCTTCCGCCTGTTGTCTCGCTTCTGGAACTATCGAAGCGACAACTTGTGGATATGGGTGCCGCTGTGGGCTTTCACGGTGCTGCTGTTGGGCGGCTTCCTGATCTGATCAGGGGGCCGTCTCCATCTTCACATCGGTGGTGAAGCCGCCCGACTTGTCGAGCCGGTGCGTCACTTCCGAAATCAGCCATGTGGTGGCGTCGATTTCATCCTTGTAGCCGCTCACCTTCACGCGCGCTTCGGGGATGGCATCGGCGCGGCCCAGCGCCAGCTTCATGTCCAGCGTGGCAGGGGCGCGCTTCAGCCGGTCGCGTTCGGCGATAGCCGCGCGCTTTGCCGATGCCTCATCAGGATAGACTTTCCGCAGCTTCTTCGCGCCGTCTTCCTTCCCGACTGTGAAGGTCTTGCGCTTCGCGCCCTTCTTGTCGTGCCAGCTGGCCGTCACGCCTTCCTGACCGTCCCGCTTCTGCCGCTGCCAATTATGACGGTCGCCATCGGAGCGGCGAACAGTCAGCGTCGGCATCGCCTTGCCGCTCGTCGTTCTCCCCGCGCCTTTGCGTGCGAAGATCAGATGTTTGTCCTTGATGGTCGCCACGGCGTCATGCTCGCGGCCAAGGCGCTTGAGGAAAGCGATGTCGCTTTCCCGGCTCTGGCTGATCGAAGGGAGTGCGATCGACGACAGATCCGACGCGACTTTCAGCGTCAGGCCGTTGCGACCCGCAACGTCTTTCAGCACCGCGCCCAGCGTCGTGTTCTTCCAGCTCTGCTCGCGGCGGTTGCGGATCTTGCTGGTGAAGTCGGCGGCGCGGGCCTTGATCGTGATTTGATCGGGCGGCCCGCTGTGCGATACGTCGTCCACCTTGAAACTGCCCTTGTCGATCAGCCCCGTTGCGACGTCCACGCCCTGTTTCCAGCCCAGCTGCACCTTCAGCACCGCGCCTTCCTTCGGGATCCCCAGCATGCCGTCTGTATCGTTCAACACGATATCCAACTGGTCAGCTTCGTCGCCGCGCTTTTCTGACAGGGAGAGGGATACGAGACGCGGGCGCAGCCGGTCCGACAGATCCTTGCCGTCCAGCGTCACGCGCCAGTCCGCGATGTTGTTGATCTTCTCGCTCATGCCGACGCCTGGGCATTATTCGCCGCCGCCGGATCATCCACGCGCAGCAGATCTATGCCGAAGTCGATGCGACGGGGGCGACCATCGGACATCAGGAAGGCATGGCGCTCATCGATCGCAGTGATGACGAAATTGCCATAGACCGTGCCGCTGCCATCGACCAAGGGCAGCGCCTCGCCATCATCCGCCATGGTCCGCAGGTCATCGAGCGAGACGCGCCCGTCCGTGATCTCGGCATAGGTCGCACCGGAAAGGCTGATCGTCTCGTCCCCGACGCCAGTAAACTGCGTCGCGTCCCGCGCGCCGACGCGCTGGGAGCGCGCATGTTGCCAGTCCGTCTTCCGCTGCATTTCATCATGGGCCAGCGTTCCGATTTCGAACAGGAACATGCCCAGCGCCATCAAGTGCATGTGGTGCCCTCCTTATTGATCGCTGAAGCCGCGTCCGCGCCGCTCGCGCTCGATCTGCTCGATCGCTTCGCGGACCTGATCGGCGATTTCCTGCCCCTGCGCGCCGCCTGTCACGGTGACCTGAATGGTGTAGTGGTTCTGCACGGCAGCGGCGGCAGGGCTGCTGCTGGGCTGATGAGCCGCAGCGGGAGTCGCGACCGCCATGGCCGCCCCAGCGGTGCCGACGCCGATCGCCCTCGCCATCTGCCCGGACAGGTCCATGATGCGCGGAATCACAGGGCTGGCGGAAAAGCCCGTTGTCATCCGGTCCGAAAGTTCGGCGATGCGATCGAGCGGGCCGCTGGTGTTGCTGGCAAGGCCCTGATCCAGCCCGGCCATAACAAAGCCGCCCAGCCCGGCGAAGACGCGGGAGGGCGAATGGATGCCCAGCTTCGCCTTGAACCAGTTGGCGACCGAACTGGCCGCCCCGACGATCGTGGATTTAAGCGCGCCGAGCATGCCGGTCACACCATTGATCAGCCCTTGGATCAGGTTCCGCCCGATCTCGGTGAAGTTGAGCGACCGCAGATAGGCGAGCGCGGGCATGAATGCGCGGATTAGGAGGCCGAGCGGCGTGAAGGTGAGGAAGATCGACACAAGCCCTTCAATCCATGCCATCGCGCCGGACTTGATTGATTCCCATATGCCGGACAGCCAGCCTACGATTGCGCCCCAATTGTCGTAGATCAGATAAACCGCAGCGGCCACGGCGGCGATTGCCGCAACGATCAACAGCAGCGGCCCGAGCGCAATGCCCAGCGGTGCTGCGGCAGCGGTGAGGGCTGCAAAGGCCAGCGCCAGCCCGCCCAGCAAGATCAGCAGCGCAGCGCCAGCACCCATGAAGATCATGATGCCTTTTGCGAGGACCGGATTGGCGTCTGCCCAATTGCGAAAGGCGCTCGTCGCCGCTCGCACCTTTTCAGACACGGCGACGACGGTGGGAAGCAATGCCTTGCCCATGGTGATGTTGAGGTTGGACAGGGCATTACCGGCAAGGCCGGTCGCGCCTTCGCTGGTCGCAACGCGGTTGAGGAATTCGGCGTGCATCGATCCTGCCACTGCCGCCTGATCACCAACCAATGCGAGCCGCGCCTTCAGCCCGTCGAGGTTGGTGAGCATTGGCGCAATCGCGGCCACGCTCTCAGAACCGAACAGTTCGGTGAGGATAGACTGCCGCTTGTAATCGTCGAGCTTCCCAATGCGCTCCATGACATCGACAATCGCGCCGCTGGCGTCCTTCTGCATGCGCTTTGACATTTCGACGGCATCAAGTCCCAACGCCTTGAACGCGCCCTGCTGCGACTTCGTGGCGGAATCCCCGGAGCCGAGCGCCTTCATCGTATTCTTGATGCCGGTAGCAGCGATCTCGCTGGGGACGCCGATGGAATCGAGGGTGGAACCAAGGGCAGCGATCTGGGGTGCGGCGAGGCCCGCCACCTTGCCCAATGGACCAATGCGGGTGATGATGTCGGTGACATTCGCTGCCTTGCCGCCGAATTTGTTGGTGAGTGCGTTGACCCGGTCGCCGAGCGCCACCACGCCCGCCTGCGGCAGTTCGAAGGCAGTGCGCCATTTCGCCATCGTCTCACCCGCCACATCCGCCGACATATCGAATGCAACCCCCATTTCGGCGGCATCGTTTGTGAATTGTAGCAGCTGCTGACGCTGGTCCGCCATCGGGCGGCCCATCTTGTCCATGCCTACTCCGGCGGCGCCAGCAGCAGCGGCTATCGCCGCCAGTTCTTTTGCCGCCATGGGTATGCGCTCGCTCATGTCCATGAAATCAGAGGACATCTGATTGATCTGAGGCGACGTCATGTTAGTCACCTTGCGGACGTCCGCCATAGCGCTTTCCAGCGACATCGCCTGCTTAACCGCGCCAACGACAGGCGCACCGGCGGCGACGCCAGCAGCGACCATGCCAAGCCCAACGCCTGTCGCCTTCTGGCTGACCTCATTCAGCTTATCCGAATTGCGATTGGCCTGGGCGACCTTCTCCAGCTGCGCCGTCTGTTGCTTGAGCGCGCGGTTCGCCTCGGCGGTGCGATTGGCGAGACGGTCCTCATGCCCGGCCAGATCCATGACATCGACACCGGCGGCGGACAGTTTGGCCGACAGCTGCTGCAGTTCCGCGCCACCCAGATCGAGACGCGCCGCCAGCTGCGCTGACTGCTTTTCCGCCCGCTCAAATTCCATGCGCAGCTTCTTTGTCGGCTTTTCAGTCGCCTCCAGCTGGGCGCGCAGCTGCGCCAGCTTGGCCTGCTGCTCCTGGTACTGGCGCGTGTCGCTTGCGAAGCGCGATTCCGCGGACTTGTAGCTGCCGACCTGCTTCTGCAGGGCACCAAGCGCCTTCAGTTCATCTTGCGTCTTTGCCAGATCCCGGCGCGCGGCGGACGACGCGCCGGTGATCGATTTGAGGGGTGCTGTGACCCTGTCCAGCGCCTCAAGGATGATCTGCAGCCGAAGGTTCTTGTCCGCCATTATCGCTTTCCGGGCTTTTCAGGGGATTTGGATCGACGGGCGGCCTGCTCGCGCCATCCCATCAGTTCGGACAGGTCCATGCTGTCCATGACGGCGGGCGACCAATGGAAGATGATCGCCACGTCCGCCATCGCGTCATCTACTGATCGAGGACAGCCGCACGCTGCGACCTCTGCAGCAAAAAACCGCCGATCTCCGCACCGCAGGCCAGCAGGTCCGCCGGTTCCATATTGCCGACTTCGGCTTCGGTCAGTGGGGGCACGGTGATGCGCGGCAGGATCTTGGTGAGGCTGTCCACCTTCAGCTGACCCAGATCGACCAGCGACAGGCCGCGCAGTTCGCCGGAACGGGGCTTGCGCAGCTGCACTTCCTCAATGGTGGTTTCGCCGCGCACGACCGGCGTGTCGAGCGTGACGGTGCGGAAAACGGGGGCAGTGGGTTCGCTCATGATACTCTCCAGATTTCAGGGAAAGGACGGCCCGACGACGCGCGCCGGGCCGCAGGGATCAGAACATGCCAGCAGAGGCGCGCAGTTCGGCGGTGCGGTCCACGCCGCCCACGATCTCGACCATGTTGATGGGGTCGATCTCGATTTCCGTCCGCCCGTTCCAGACCAGCTTGTAATAGGCCAGCGCCATGGTGGCAGCGAACTCGCCGACTTCGCCCATCTCCTGATCGCCCATCTCGATCTCGGAATAGCGACCGCGCACGATGACCTCGACGGTGTCGATCGCCGCGCTGTCGTCCTTCTGGTAGCTGCCGGTGAAGCGAAGATAGACGCCGTCCACCGTGTTGACGCCCCACTGCTGCAGGACGTCCCGCAGCGGGCCGGGGCCGCTGAACGACAGTTCCATCGCCTCCATCCCCATATCCAGCTGGAGCGGGGCGTTCATGCCGCCGCCACGATATTCTTCCAGCTTGCGGGTCAGGGTCGGCAGCGTGACGGTGTTGACCTCACTGCCGTAGCCGATGCCTTCATTGTAGAGGTTCATGTTCTTGAGGGTGCGGGGCAGTCCCATCGCTGGCTCCTATGATTGAAGGGATGAAAGGGGCTGGATCAGACCGTCTCGTTCAGCTGGCTCGCAAAGTCGGCGAAGTAGCTGTCCGTGATGCGCTGGTTGAAGCCCAGATCTTCCAGCGGCGGCGGCACGGTGTAGTCATAGTCGATGCGCAGCTTGCCCGCCTTGAGGCTGGCCGTGCTGTTGTTCGCCTCATCGAACCATGCGTTTGCGCCGAGGATGATCCCCTGCGCCTTTAACTGGCGGAAGAAGCCGTTGATGGTTTCGATGATGTCCTTGGCGAGCGCGGGGGTCAGGGGCTTGTCGATCGCCCAGATCATGCCGTTGACGATCGTGTCGGCGAGCAGCTGCGCGACGCGGACCGTGCTTTCAAAGGCGAAGAGGCTGTCAGCCAGCGCCGTGGTGCGGTTGCCCCAGAAGCGATAGCCGCTGTCCGTGCGGACCAATGCCGTGACTTCCTTGGCATTGAGCAGCCCGGCTTCGCTGTTCGCATCCTCAATATCCCAATGGATATCGCTGGTGAGGCCGACGACGCCCTGCACCGGGACATTCGACAGGGTCTTATGCGGCCCGGTCTGGGTGTCGATCAGCGCGCGCAGGCCCATAGCGCGAGCGGCGGCATAGCTGGTGATGTTGGCGCTGGTGACCGTGTCCCATGCCAAGAAATCGGGCATCAGCAGCATGAGTTCGCGGGCGCTGAAATTGGCGCGATAGAGGATCGCGTCTGCCACGGTCTCACCGAGCGCGCGGGCATAGGCAAAGCCGCGCAGCTTCTGCGCCACCACAGCGAGGGCGGCGGTGACAGCCTGCGTTTCGAGACCGGGAGTGCCGAGGATCTTCGGCTTGACGCCCAGCCGGGCCTGCGCAGCCAGCAGCGCCTGCATCCCGGTCTTCTGCCCGCTGGCATCCGTGGTGCCGATGACGTTGCTAGCGGTTTCGGCAGCGTCATCGCCTTCCGCGACGCGGACGACGACAATGACGGGCCGGGTCTGATCAGCGATGGCGCGCAGGGACTTGGCCAGCGTGCCCAGCACGCCTGCCTTGCCGATCGCCGCTTCAACGTCCGTCACCAGCGCGGGGCGGTCGAGCGGGAAAGTGTCAGCATCAGCGTCGGACGCGGTGGCGACCAAGCCGATGATGGCGGTGGAAACGGCGGTCAGCGTGCGTGCGCCGGTGCTGATCTCGGTAACGGTGATACCATGCTTGAACGGCATGAGAGGCTCCTTGGCTAGAGAGAGAGGGGCAGGACGAGGCGGGTGCGGGCGTTCGCGGCGGAGGTGTCGGTTCG
>Ga0207640_10000872_pt1 | contig 17102 bp, 15 predicted proteins | sample KBSCornC42_FD_184300 | JGI IMG/M metagenome (GOLD analysis project Ga0207640, IMG submission 184300) | Corn rhizosphere microbial communities from Kellogg Biological Station, Michigan, USA - KBS Corn C4-2 (SPAdes) (version 2) | ecosystem: Host-associated > Plants > Roots > Rhizosphere > Soil ... | reverse complement strand
CGAGTTCGCCCGCGGCGAGCTACGGTTGAGCGGGATCGCCGGGCTCCCGACCTACAACCGCGGCGTCGCCGACCACCAGTACCTGTTCGTCAACGGCCGCCCGGTGAAGGACCGCTTGCTGACCGGCGCGGTGCGCGGCGCTTACGCCGACATGCTCGCGCGCGATCGTCATGCCGTGCTGACGCTGTTCGTCGAGGTCCCGGCGAGCGAGGTCGACGTCAACGTCCACCCGGCCAAGACCGAAGTCCGCTTCCGCGACGCCGCCGGCGTGCGCGGCGCCATCGTCTCGGGATTGCGCCAGGCGCTAGCCACCGGCGACCGGCGCAGCGCACAGGCGCCCGCCGAAGAGGCGATGCGGGCGTGGCGTTCGGAGCCCCTGCCGATCCACCAACGCAGCCATTCGCTGTTCGCCGGGCGAGGGTGGTCGCCGCCGGCCGCAGAGCCGCGCGTCGCGGAAGCGCAAACCTTGTGGCGCGACTACGAGGCGGCGGTGATGGACGCGCCCGCCGGCCGGGCCGAAGTCGCCGAGGCGCCGCCGCTCGATGCGGCCGAGCATCCGCTCGGCGTGGCCCGCGGCCAGATCGCGCAGACCTACATCGTCGCCGAAGCCGAGGACGGGCTGGTGATTGTCGACCAGCACGCAGCGCACGAACGTCTCGTGCTTGAGCGCCTCCGCGCCGCCGGCGACAGCGGCGCGCCGGCCAGCCAGGCGCTGCTCATCCCTGAAGTCGTCGAGCTCGACGAGGCGGACTGCGACCGGATCGAGGCTCAAGCCGATGCGCTCGCCCGGCTCGGGCTGGCGGTCGAGCGGTTCGGACCTGGAGCAATCCTCGTCCGCGCAATCCCCGCCCCGCTGGCCAAGGGCGACCCGCACGCGCTGCTCCGCGACGTCGCCGACGACCTCGCGCAAAACGACGATGCCTTGGTCCTCGGCGAGCGGCTCGATCACGTCCTCGCGACAATGGCCTGCCACGGCTCGGTCCGCGCCGGGCGGGTGCTGTCGGTGCCGGAAATGAACGCGCTGCTGCGCGAAATGGAGCGAACCCCGCGCTCGGGCCAATGCAACCACGGCCGCCCGACCTGGGTCAAACTGGCGATGAGCGATGTTGAGAAGCTGTTCGGTCGGAAGTAGTCTTGTTCTGCCGCTGGCGCTCGCCGCCTGCTCGGGCGGCCCCAGCGCCGCGGAAAAGCGCGCGGCGGACGACCGCGCGGTCGCGCAGGTCGAGGCGGTGCAGAAGCAGAAGCCGCCGGCCAAGCCGATCGCTCCGCGCCCGATCCTGTTTGGCGACATCCAGCAGTACAGCCTGTTCGGTGCGGGCTGCGCCTTCGCGCCCGGCGGGAGCATGGGCGCGGTGCTGTTGACCCGCGAGAAGGTCGCTTACCTCAAGCTCGACGACCGCTTGGTGCGTTTCGCCTCGGATCCCGGCAGCGCCAAGTTCCCGCTCGGTACGGTCTCGCGCTACATCGGCAAGGAGTTCGCCGCCTCGCTGAGCCGCCTCGGCGAACCGGGCGAAGGCCTGCGCTTCGCCGGGCACCTGACGATCACCGATCCCTACGACCAGATCGTCTACGACGCCGACGGCGAAGTGCAGTGCGGAGCCTAGAGCGGCGCGTCCTTGTCGCGGACCTCGACCAGCCCGTTTGAAATGTAGGACATTACCGGCTCGTCGTTCTGGTTGAAGACGGTGAGCCGGGTCTTGAAAATGCCCATCTCGCGCCGGCTCGCGCTGCGTCGCTTCTCCAGGACTTCGCTTTCGCAGCGCAAGGTGTCGCCGGGGTAGACCGGCTTGAGCCAGCGCAGCTGATCGACGCCGGGCGACCCGAGGCCGGCCTGGCGGTTCGCTTTGAGGTTCTCGACCAGCATTGCCATCGTCATCGCGCAGGTGTGCCAGCCGCTGGCCGATAGCCGGCCGAAGTGAGTCCTGGCGGCCGCCTCGTCGTCGAGGTGGAACGGTTGCGGATCGTACTTGCGTGCAAACTCGAGCACTTCCTCGCGCGTTACCTCGTAGTGGCCGAAGGCCTGCGTCCTGCCGATTTCGATGTCTTCGTAATACTGCATGAGCTCGGCTTGGCGGCCGCTGGCGCGCGCGTCAATCGCCGAGGCTGAGCTTGACGAAGACCGTGTAGCCCATCGGATTCTCGCCATAAGCGGCGTCGAGCGCGTCGGGCTTGGCGAAGGCGGCAACCGTGCCCCCCAGCGCCAGGTTGAGCGGACCGAGCGGCGGGCGATAGGCGTAGCCGGCCTGTAGCTTGGTTATGCGGAACTTGCGGTCATGCAAGGGGTCGGCGTTATCGGGAAAGAGTTCGTCGTTGGCGACGTTCTCGATCCGGCCGAACAGCGAGTGGTGCGCCGTTAGGTCCCAGTTGACCTCGCCGAGCCAGGCGGTGAGCGTGTCGCCGGGCACGCGATCCTTGGCGCTGAACGCGGCCATCGCCGAGAGGCCATCGCCGTCGTTGAAGTGCGCGCTGGTGGTGAAGCGATGCTCGTCTTCCCCCGGGTGCTGCTCCTCGGGCTCGTCGAGCTCGCCGTAGCTGGCCTGGAGCAGCCACGCGGGTGAGGGGGCGAAGCTGGCGCGAACGCTCCACGAATCGAGCCGGGGTGTTTCGATGTCCGAGCGATGCTCGTCGGGCTCGCGGCCGCGGAAGGCGCTGGCCTCCAGCTGCCACGCTTTGCCCCCGAGCCCCGCGGTGACGACGCCATAGGTGATGTGCGTCGAATCGAACCAATGGTGGGTGATCGGCGCTTCGGGATTATACCGCGCGCTGGCGCGGTGCATGAAGGCGCTGGGACCGAGCGCCGGCTCGCCGACCGGCCCACCGTAAAGGAACGCGGTAGTCTTTTCGCCGATCTCGAACTCCGCTTTGGCGGCGAGCTCCATGAAGAGGTCGTGCGGATGCTGACGGTCGACCAACGGCTTTCCGTAGGCGACCTCGCCGGTGGCGAACAGGTTGGGATAGCCGTCGTGGCGCATCGCCGGATCGAGGCTCAGCATCGTCCGCGCGGTCAGCTTGCCGCCCTCGAACGGCGCCTCGAGCGAGGCCATCGCCATCGACTGGGCATAGAGCTTGTCCCCGCCTCGCGGCCCGCTCTGGTCGGTGTAGACGCCCCACGCGTAGCCGTGGAGCATCAGCATCGCGTCGCCGCCGAGGCCGACCATCGCCCCGTGGCTCGTTGTCTCGTTAAGGGGCAGCCGCGAAGTCCCCGACCCTTCTCCGACCATCGCACTCACCGTGTGCCCGGCATGGTCCATGCCGGCCATGTCGTGGTCCATCGCGGGCCCATCGAAGGCTCCCCGCGCCGCGACCGGATGATTCATCGCGCCATGGTCCATCGTCTCATGGCTCACGGGTTCGGCGGGAGTGCTTGGCGAGCTGCAGGCCATTTGGCCCTGGCCCTCGATCGATATGACGCAGGAGTCGCTCGATGAGACGGCCGCAGGGGGAGGGGCAGCAGCAGGCTTTGGCGCCGGAGCCGGAGCCGGCATCGGCATCTGGTGACCCATGTGCTCCATCGACTGCGCCAGGACGGACGCGGGCGCGGCCAGCGCGATCGCGGCTGCACCGCTAAGCAAGGTTCTCATTCGCTTCTCCACGATCACATCGGCCTCGCCAGCATCCACAGCGCCATGCCGATCATCGCCAGGTTCTCGCTCAGGCTGACGAAGCCGAGCGGCACTTTGCTCGACCCGCCGACGCAGGCGCATTTGAGCTCGCGCTTGTCGAGATAGACCGCCTTGAACACCGAAACCGCGCCGATGATCCCGATCGTCAACGCCAGCGGGATCGACACCCACTCCAATGCGTGCGCGGCCATCAACGCGCCGGCGGTGAGTTCTGCGAACGGATAGACGTAGCCGTAGGGCACCCAGCGCCGCGCCAGCAGGTCGTAGTTGAGGAACATCGTCGCGAATTTCTCGACGTCCTGCAGCTTGAGCATGGCCAGCAGGACCATCGCGAAGCTGACGAACCATTCGGCCACACGCAGCGGTTGGAGCGCTTGAAACGCCGCCCAGCTCGCGGCTGCGGACAGTGCCAGCGCAGCGCCAAACACCACCAGAACCGGCACGTAGCTGACCGCCTCGGGATCGGCGACCTTCAGCCCGAAGTACCGCCGCAAGTCGTCATACCCGCCGACGCGCGCTCCGCCGATGAATGTCTGCGGAGTGGTCTTGACCCCGTGTTCGGCCTTGAAGCCATCGGTTTCTTCGCGCGTGGTCAGCCAGTGGTCCTCGACCGTGTATCCCTTGCGCTTGAGCAGATGCTTCGCCTTCAACCCGTAGGGGCAGACATGGCTCGGCATGACCATGCGATAGAGCGTTGCGGTGCGGGGTTGGTCGTTCATGGCGAATCGACCTATAGCTTCCGTACCGTGGTACGGAGTCAAGCGATGGCGATGACGATTTCCGAACTGGCCCGCGCCGGGGGCGTGGGGGTCGAGACCGTCCGCTTCTATCAACGTCGCGGCCTGCTCGCCGATCCGAGGCCTGCGCGCCATGGCGGCGCGCCCGGGCGGCGGCATTACGGCGACGACGAGGTGCGGCGGCTGCGCTTCGTCCGTTCGGCGCAGCGCGCAGGCTTCACCCTCGACGAGGTTGCGCGCCTGCTGGAGCTCGATCGCATGAACGACCGGCCGGCGGCACGCGGCATGGCGCGCGAACGGATCGCCGCCCTGGACGCGCGCATCGCCGAGTTGGAGATGGCGCGGAGCTCGCTGGCGAAGCTGGCCAAGGCCTGCGCGGGCGGCGCCGACGGACCGTGCCCGATCCTCGAAGCGTTCGACGGCTAGATTTTTGCTTCTACTTTCGCCTTGGCCTGCCGGGCAGTGGCCTTGGCGGCGTCGGCAACGTCGATCGCGGGCACGCAGCGAAACTTCGCCAGAATCAGGCTGAACACGCCGAACAGGATCAGCCCGCAGGCCACCGCGGTGTAGAGCCACGAGGTGCTGTGAAGCGACGCGATTGCCGCGCCCGCCGCTTTGGCCTGCTGCGGATCGTTGGTGTCGGCGACGCGGACGAACGAGTAGGCGATCACGAGGAACACCAGCCCGCGCGTGACAAGCCCGATCTGGCCGAGCGTCTTGGCGAACGGTGGGGTATCGTGCGCGCACTGCTTCATGTGGCTGCCCTTCCACGCCTTGCGGAACTGCAGCGCGCCGGCGAAGACAAAGCCGGCGGCGACCGTCCACAGGCCGATCTCGTCGAGGTTGAGGTCGAGCAGCGTCTTCGCCGCCTGCTGGCTGGTTCCGCTGCCGGAGATGTTGCCTTGCGGATGGCCGCCGCCGAGGAACTGCGTCGCGGTGTAGGCGAGCGCGAGGTAGAACAGCCCGCTGCCGATCTGCGCCGCCCGCCCGGCGAGGCCCTTGGGATCGCTGCCCTTGCCCTCGATGTCGAGCACCCCGCTGGCGAGACGGAACACGGCGTAGGCGACCAGCCCGAGCGCCAGCAGCGTCAGCAGCAGGTCGCCCAGCGGCATGTCCTGCAGCGTATCGAACACCGCCTTCTGGCCGTCCTCGGCCTTGTGCCGGGTCGACAGCGCGATCCACCCGAACAGGATGTAGACCAGCCCGCGGGCGACGAATCCCGCCCGGGCGATCCAGTCGAGCCGGGTGACCCGGGCCATGCGCGTTCTCTCCTTGACTCAGGTCAGGAAACCGGTCGGCGGGGGCGCGGTTCCGCGAGCAGCTCAGACGTTGAACCGGAAGTGCATGACGTCGCCGTCCTGGACGACGTAGTCCTTGCCCTCCTGGCGCAGCTTGCCGGCGTCCTTCGCGCCGGCTTCGCCGTTGAGCGCCACATAGTCGGCGTAAGCGATGGTCTCGGCGCGGATGAAGCCACGCTGCATGTCAGAGTGGATTTCGCCCGCCGCTTCGGACGCCTTGGCGCCCTTGTGCACGGTCCAGGCGCGCGCTTCTTTCGGGCCGACGGTGAAGAAGGTGATCAGGTGGAGCAGCTCGTAACCGGCGCGGATGATCCGGGCGAGGCCGGCTTCCTCGAGTCCGAGCTCGGCGAGGAACTCGCCGCGGTCTTCGGGCGGCATGGTGACGATGTCGGCCTCGATCGCGGCCGAGACGACCACGGCTTCGGCGCCCTCGGCCTTGGCCTTGTCGAACACGCGGGCGGAATGCGCGTTGCCCTCGGCCGCCGCGCTTTCCTCGACGTTGCAGACGTAGAGCACGGGCTTGGCGGTGAGCAGCTGCGCCTGCGCGAAGACGCGCGCTTCCTCCTCGTCCTTGGGCACCACCAGCCGCGCCGGCTTGCCTTCGCGCAGCAGGTCGAGTGCCTGTCCGAGCACCGAGGCGACCAGCTTCGCCTCCTTGTCGCCTTGCGCGGCCTTCTTGGCCGCGGCGGGGACGCGCTTCTCCAGGCTTTCGAGGTCGGCGAGCATCAGCTCGGTCTCGACCGTCTCGGCGTCGGCTACCGGATCGACCTTGTTCTCCACGTGCTGGATGTCGTCGTCCTCGAAGCAGCGCAGGACGTGGACGATCGCGTCGACCTCGCGGATGTTGCCGAGGAACTGGTTGCCGAGCCCTTCGCCCTTGGAGGCGCCGCGGACCAGCCCGGCGATGTCGACGAACGCCAGCTGGGTGGGTATCGTCTTCGCCGACCTGGCGATCGCTGCCAGCGTGTCCAGCCGCGCGTCGGGCACCCCGACCTGGCCGACGTTGGGCTCGATCGTGCAGAACGGATAGTTGGCGGCCTGCGCGGCCTGCGTCTCGGTCAGAGCGTTGAACAGCGTCGACTTGCCGACATTGGGCAGCCCGACGATCCCGCAGCGGAAACCCATCGAAAACTCCGGTGATGATGCGAGCCGCGGGCCTTAGCCGGGCAATCTGGAATTGGGAACCAATTCCCCCGCTCACCCCGAGCGCGTCGAGGGCCTTCACGGAAATTTCAGGGCTTCGTGGCAAAACTCCGGAAATGAACAAGCTGCTTCCTTTTGCGCTCGCGCTGGTGCTCGCCGGCTGCGCCGAAGATCCGCAAGCCCGGCTGGCGCGCGCCGAGAAGTCGTTCGCGGCGCACGACTATCGCCGCGCCGCGATCGACATCGCCGCTGCGCTGCAGGCCGAGCCCGACAACGTCGCGCTGCTGACGCTAGCAGCGCGCAATCACCTCGCGCAGGGCGACGGCGTCGCGGCGCAAGCCGCGCTGGACAAGCTTGCGGCGACAGGGCGCAAGCCAGCGGACTTCGCGCTGCTGGCCGGGGAGGCGGCACTGCTGCGCGGGCAGGCGAAGCAGGTGCTCGAACTGGTCGAAGGGGAAAACAGCGCCGAGGGCTATCGCCTGCGCGCGCTTGCCCAACTGGCGCTTGGCGATGACGAGGTGGCGGCGTCGACCTTCGCTGCGGGGGATGCCGCGGCTGGCGACAAGACACGGCTGTTGGCCGACCACGCTAAGTTCGTGCTCGGGCGTGGGCAAGTCGATCAAGCCGCGGCGTTGTCGCGGCAGGCGCTTTCGGCGGGGCCGCAGCAACTCGACGCATTGCTCGTCGCCGCGCAAGTCGCCGTGGCCAAGGGCGACCTCGCCAACGGCCTCAAGCGCTACGACCAGGCGCTCGCGGCATATCCCGGTAACTTCGCGGCTCTGATCGGCAGGGCGGGTGTGCTCGGGGATCTCGGGCGCAAGCAGGAACTCGCGCAGCTTGCCGCGCAGATCGCGAAGACCGCGCCCGACGATCCGCAGACTGCTTACTTGCTGGCTCGGCTCGCCGCCGACCGCAAGGACTGGAAGAAGGTCCGCGACCTGCTCCAGCCGCTCGAATCCTCGCTCGACGGCCGCGACGACGCGCAAGTGCTCTATGCCCAAGCGCTGTCAGAGCTCGGCCAGGACGAACAAGCGCTGGCTCGGCTCGAGCCGCTGGTCCGGCGGGTGCCGGGCAACGGCCTCGCCGCGCTGCTGCTCGCCCGGGCACAGCTTGCCGGCGGGGATGCGAAAGGCGCGGTGGCGACCTTGAAGTCCCGCGCCTCCCGCCCGGACGCTCCGCACGAGGTGCTCGCGGTGATGGCCGAGGCGGCGCCCGCCGCCAGCGATCCCGGCGCCGCGGGTTACGCGGCCCGCGCCCAGTTCCCGACGCCCCAGGCCCTTGGGGCCGAGCTGGCGAAGGGCGACACCGCGCTCAAGGCCGGCAACTGGAACGGCGCGGCGGTCGCCTACCGCAAGATCCTTGAGCAGACCGACGGCAAGAACGTCCTGGTGCTCAACAACCTCGCCTTCGCCGAGCAGCAGCTCGGCAACGACCGCAAGGCGCTCGAGCTGGCGCTCCGCGCGCTCAAGCTCGCGCCGGGCAATGCCTCGGTGATGGACACTGCTGGCTGGCTGCTCGCGACCACAGGAGGCGACCGCAACCGCGCGCTCGATCTGCTCCGCGCCGCGGCGCGCAAGGCTCCCGGCAACCGCACGATTGCCGCGCACCTCGCGCAAGCCGAGCGCGGCTGAAACGAAAAGCCCCTCCGTTGCGGGAGGGGCTTTTGCCGAAGACTTCGGGGAAAAACCGTCAGGCGGGCAACGGCATCGCCATCGGCCGCAGGCTCGGCGTGCGGCGGCGGCGTGCGAACGCAAGTCCGGCGAGACCGAGGCCGAACAAGCCGAGCATGCCGGGCTCGGGCACCGGAGTTCCGCCGCTCGAGCTGCTCGAAGTCACCGTCCCCGAACCGGTCGCCGAAGTGACGTTGCCCGCGCCGCTGATCGACTGGTAGCGAACGAAGAAGTCCGACAGGGTCAACGAAGAGGGCGCGGTCGAGAACGAGAGCGAGAGCGTGCCGGTACCGGTCTGACCGTCGAGAACCCCGCCGCTGCCCGAACACGAGTTCGAGCCGCCGGACTTGAAACAGACGTCGATCTTGCCGAGGCCGTTGGGCACGTTCCCGCCGGTGTCGACGAAGCTGTACGTGCCGGTCGAGGTCGCGCCCGAGATGTCAGGGTTAGTGTTGAAGCCGAAGCTCGAGATCCGCGAGTCCACCGGATCGCTGGTGGTGTTGGTGACCGTGTAATCGAAGTTGTAGCTCGTGTCCGTGATCGAGGTGAGCTTGAGCGTGGTCTGTCCGGTCAGCCCGTTGATCGTAGTGCCATCGGTGAAGCCGTTATAGTTCAGCGTGAAGGTGGAGCCGACATCGCCCGCATCGAGCGTGATCGCGTCGGCGAAGGCCGGGCTGGCGAGCGCCAGGGTAGCGATGGCGGTTGCGGCGGCGAGTGTCCGGCGGATGGTCATCATCGAATTGCCCCCTTCGAGCTTACGAACGCGGTTACCGCGCTAACGAAGCAAGGGGCGTGCCAGCAGCGGAATAGGCGGGACACGATGGTTAACGCTTTAGCCGGTTGTAAGCCGCACCGACGAATTTCAGTCGCTTAGCCGCAGCGCGACATCGTTCATGAAACGCACGTCGTCGCCCTGGGCGAGCCACTCAGCCTCGGCGGCGATGGCGCCGAGCATGGCTGCGAGATCGTCCATCTCGGCCTTGGCATAGTTGCCCAGGACATGGCCCGTCACGCGGTCCTTGTGTCCGGGATGGCCGATACCGATCCGCACCCTGCGGAAGTCGGGACCGAGGTGCTGATCGATCGACCGCAGCCCGTTGTGCCCGGCGGTGCCGCCGCCGGTCTTCACCTTGACCTTGAACGGGGCGAGGTCGAGCTCGTCGTGCAGCACCGTGAGCGCCGCGAGGTCGAGCTTGTAGAAGCGCAGTGCCTCGGCGACCGAACGGCCGCTGTCGTTCATCCACGTCGCCGGCTTGAGCAGGAGAATGCGCTGCCCGGCGATGCGCCCATCGTGGAGCCAGCCCGAGAATTTCTTCTGCACCGGGCCGAAGCGGTGAACCTCGGCGATCGTGTCCGCCGCCATGAACCCGACGTTGTGCCGGTGCATGGCATATTGCGGACCGGGATTGCCGAGGCCGACCCAGAGCTGCATGATATCCTCCCTCGCCCCTTCAGGGGAGAGGGCTGGGGAGAGGGGGCCGACAAAGCAGCGCCCGGCTCGCCCCTCTCCCAAACCTCTCCCCCGAGGGGGAGAGGGCTAGTGCCGTTACTCTCCGCCTTCTTCCGCGGCTGGCGTCGAGGTATCGCCCTCTTCGCTGCGCAGGCCCGAAGGCGCGACGATCGTGGCGATGGTGAAGTCGCGGTCGGTGATCGCGCTGGCCGAACCTTGCGGCAGCTTGACGTGGCTGATGTGGATCGAATCGCCGACGTCGAGCCCGGTCACGTCGATGCTGATGTCGTCGGGGATCTTGTCCGCGTCGCAGATCAGTTCGAGATCGTGGCGAACGATGTTGAGCACGCCGCCGCGCTTGAGGCCGGGCGAATCGTCCTCGTTGACGAAGATCACCGGCACCGCGACCTCGACCTTGGCGTCCTTGGCGACGCGGAGGAAATCGACGTGCAGCGGGCGGTCGCTGACCGGATGAAAGGCGATGTCCTTGGGCAGCGTGCGCACGGTCGTGCCGCCGACGCTGATCTCGACGATCGAATTGGTGAAGTGCCCGGTATCGAGCATGCGGCGCAAGCCGCGCTCCTCGACGTGAATCGCCAGGGGTTCTTCCTTGCCGCCATAGACGACGGCGGGGACGCGACCTTCGCGGCGCAGTGCACGGGAGGCTCCCTTGCCAGCCCGCTCGCGCGCCTCGGCCGCCAGGGTGAGAGCTTCGCTCATCTATCTGACCTTCCGAATTGCAGTTGATGGACCCGCCGCGCCTCCAGGGATGACCATGGCGGGGAGCGGGGCCGTTAGGCGCAAACGCGCGCGAACGCAAGCTACTGCACGCGGCGGAGCACGAACCCTACCGCGCCCAGCAAGCTGGGGAGGCCGTCGGCTCCGGCGACGTGGGCCGCGCCGACCGCGACGAACGGGTGCTTGCCCGCGCGGAGCATCGCCGCGACCTGAATGGCCCAGGCGCGGTTGCGTGCTATCAGCAGCGCCTCGCGCAGCCGCGGGTTGGCCATCATTCCGCCATGCGCCTCGCGGTCTATGGCGCTGACGTCGCCTCTCGCCCAAGCGTCTACCAGGCGACGCGACGCCTTCTTGTCGCCAGCCTCGGCCACGACGGCTTCGAGCAGCGCACGTTGCTCACGCGGCGGAAGAGCATCGAACAGGCCGAGCTGCCCTTCGAGCGTTTCGAGCCCCGCGACGGGGCGTTTGCCGGCGGCGGCGAGAAGCGCGCGGTCGGCGCCGTTGTCCGGATCGAACCCGTCCTGCGCCTCGAGCGCGAACGACAGGGTCAGCGCGGCCGCCCAGTCCTCGAGGCTGGAGAACTGTCCCGGCTGTAATCGGGTCTCCGCCAACGCCTTGGCGAGCTCGTCGCGCAGCGCGGGCTGCACCCGGGCGTCGAGCGGCGGCTGTCGTGGTGTCGTGCCGAGCCGGGCGAAGGCATCGCGGGCGGCACTCTCGTCGGCCGGATCGACGATTTCGAGCACCAGCGAATCCGAGCTGCGAACCGCCGCATCGATCGCCGGCGTCTGCCACTGCAGTCCGTCGGGCAGCGCGTGGATCGTCCCAAAGACATAGCCATGCGCTCCGCCGGGCCCGGTGATCTCCCACAACGCGGGATGGTGCTGCACGGCCTGCTCACTGCCGCACCCGGCCAGCGCCAGCGCCAGCAGCGCCACCAGCAGGCGCATGGCTATTGCAGCCGCACTGAAGTCACGCCGCGCGCCGAAAGCTGGTCCTGCACGCTGCCCGGGCCGGCAAGGTGTCCGGCTCCGACCGCGAGGAACACCACGCCCGGCTTGTCGAGTCGCGCCTTGATCCACTCGGCCCAGGCCTTGTTGCGCCTGGTCAGGAGGATTTCGGCGAGCCCGGCGTCGGCCTCCTCGGCGTTCATCGTCTTGGCCAGGCCGCTGGCGTCACCTTTGCCCCACTCGCCGATCAGCGTGTCGATCTGCCCGGTCATCGCGTCGAGGTTGTCGACCACCTCGCGCAAATAGGCGAGTTGCTGCGGCCGCGGCAGCGAATCGAACAAGCCAAGCTGATAGGCTACCGTCTCCAGTGCTTCCTGGCTCTTGCCCGAGTCCCTGGCCCGCGCGGCGAGCTGGAGCTCGACCCCCTGGTCGAGCTGGAACCCGGCACGGAGCAGCGGCAGCGTCGACAGCACGACCGCGGCGTACCACGGCTTGAACCGGTCCAGCCCGGCGGCGGGGATCGCCGCCTTGGCCAGCGCCGCCTCGTAGGCCGCGCGGTCGGCGTCGCTCATCAGCCCGCGCAGGCTCTCCTTGCCCGGGAGCATCGCGCTGCTCAGCAGCGTCTGCGCGACGTCGGTCCCGCTCGGATCGGCGATCTCGGTCACCAGCGTGCCGGATTCGGCGAAGGCCCGCTCGACCGGGCCGTTGAACCAGGCGACGCCTGGGCGCAGCGCGTGGATCGTACCGAACAAATAGATCGTCGTGTCCTCGTCGCGCACCGCCCACAGCGCTGGGTGGACCGGCGGCGAGGGGACCTCGTGCAAGCTCGGTGCGACCGGCGTCGGCACGCTCTGCGGATCGGCCAACGAGGGGGTGCTGAGCAGCAGCCCCGCGAATGCCGCGGCGAGGCGGCGGAAACGGTCGCGCAATGTCATCCTTGCCGCCATGCCAGCGGGCGATGAACGAAGCCTTGCCACGCGGCAAGCGCTTCGCCCCAACCCTTGCCATTAGGCAAGGGCTTCGCCAAAGCCCGCGCCCATGACCGGCGGGCCCAGAACCAGCTTCCAGGACATGATCCTGACGCTCCACGCGTTCTGGGCCGAGCAGGGGTGCCTGATCCTCCAGCCCTACGACATGCGCATGGGCGCGGGCACGTTCCACACCGCGACGACCTTGCGCGCGCTAGGGCCGGAGCCGTGGAACGCCGCGTTCGTCCAGCCCTGCCGCCGGCCCACCGACGGCCGCTACGGGGAGAACCCGAACCGCCTCCAGCACTATTACCAGTACCAGGTGATCCTCAAGCCGAGCCCGCCCGACCTCCAGGAGCTCTACCTTCGGAGCCTCGCCGCGATCGGCATCGATCCGCTGGTCCACGACATCCGCTTCGTCGAGGACGACTGGGAGAGCCCGACGCTCGGCGCCTGGGGGCTGGGCTGGGAAGTGTGGTGCGACGGGATGGAAGTCACCCAATTCACCTACTTCCAGCAAATGGGCGGGTTCGACTGCAAGCCGGTCGCCGGCGAGCTGACTTACGGGTTGGAACGCCTGGCCATGTACATCCAGGGCGTCGACAGCGTCTACGACCTCGATTTCAATGGGAGAGGGGTCACTTACGGCGACGTCTTCCTCGAGAATGAGAAGCAGATGTCGGCCTGGAACTTCGAGGTCGCCGACACCGAGGCGCTGTTCGACCTGTTTCGCAAGGCAACAGCGGAGTGCGAGAACTGCCTTGCCGCCGGACTGCCGATCCCGGCCTACGAGCAGGCGATCGAGGCCAGCCACGTGTTCAACCTCTTGCAGGCCCGCGGGGTGATCAGCGTGCAGGAGCGGGCCAGCTACATGGGCCGGGTCCGCGACCTCGCCCGCGGCAGTTGCGAGGCGCACATGAAGCGCGAGCAGCCGCGCTGGGAAGCCGCCTACCCGGGGTGGTCTGCGTGACCCCGGAACTCGGTCATTGCGAGGAGCCGAAGGCGACGCGGCAATCCAGGACGGTTGCGTGCGACGCTCTGGATTGCTTCGCTTTGCTCGCAATGACGAAGCGGGGGGCGGTCCGTGCCTGACTTCCTCCTCGAGCTGCGCTGCGAAGAAATCCCGGCGCGGATGCAGGCCGGCGCGCGGGCGGAGCTGGAGAAGCTGTTTCGCAAGGAGATGGACGCCGCCGGCGTGGCGCTCGGCGACGTCATCGTGTGGTCGACGCCGCGCCGTCTTGCCCTGATCGCGAAAGGACTTCCCGACGCCACTGACGCCGTGCGCGAGGAGGTCAAGGGGCCGAAGGTCGGCGCCCCGCCGCAGGCGCTCGAAGGTTTCCTGCGTAAGACCGGGCTGTCGCAGGACCAGCTCGAAGATCGCGGTGGAACCTACTTTGCAGTAACGGAAAAGGCCGGACGCGCCACGCGCGAAGTCCTCGCCGAGGCGATCCCGGCGATCGTTCGCCAGTTCGCCTGGCCGAAGTCGATGCGCTGGGGCGCGGCATCGCTTTCGACCGAGAGCCCGCGGTGGGTGCGCCCGCTGTCGGGGATCGTCGCGATCCTCGGCGAAGACCTCGTCGAATGCGAGGCCGGCAGCGTGGCCTCGGGCTACGCCACGCTGGGCCACCGCTTCCATTGCCCCGGCCCGATCACAATCGGTGGCGCGCACGACTATCAGGAGAAGCTGCGCGCCTGCCACGTCATCGTCGACCATGCCGAACGCCAGGACCTGATCCGCGACAAGGCGCGCGAAGCCGCCGCGCAAGCCGGGCTGGCGCTGGTCGAGGACGAAGGCCTGGTGATCGAGAACGGCGGGCTGACCGAGTGGCCGGTGCCGCTGCTCGGCCGCTTCTCGCCCGAGTTCCTCGAGGTTCCGCCCGAAGTCATCCAGCTCACCGCGCGGACCAACCAGAAGTACTTCGTCTGCAACGACGCGTCCGGCAACCTAGCCAACGCCTTCGTCTGCACCGCCAACATCGAGGCGGCGGACGGCGGCGCGGCGATCGTCGACGGCAACCGCAAGGTGCTTGCCGCGCGTTTGAGCGACGCGCGCTTCTTCTGGGAGCAGGACCGCAGGAAGACTCTCGCCCAGCACGCCAAACGGCTGGAAAACATCGTTTTCCACGAAAAGCTCGGCACCGTCGCCGACAAGGTCGAGCGCGTCGCCAAGCTGGCGGAGTGGCTCGCCAGCGAGGGCATCGTCCCGAACTGCGATCCTGCACTGGCGCGGCAAGCAGCTGAGCTGTGCAAGGCTGACCTCGTCACCGAAATGGTCGGCGAGTTCCCCGAACTCCAGGGTCTGATGGGCGGCTACTACGCGCGCGCTGAATGCCTGCCGGACGAAGTCGCCGACGCGATCCGCGACCACTACAAGCCGGTCGGGCAGCGTGATGATGTGCCGACCGCTCCGGTGACGGTGGCGGTGAGCTTGGCGGATAAGCTGGATACGTTGGCAATGTTCTTTGCAGCGGAAATGACGCCCACTGGGTCAAGAGATCCGTTCGCCTTGCGCCGTGCTGCGCTCGGAGCCATTCAACTTATCCACGCAAATGAACTGCGGTTCCCTCTGCTGCGTTATGCAAAAGCAATTGTCCAATTCGCTGTATTCAAGGGCGAAGTCGATCGTGATCAAGTAGCGGGAGACGACAACGATCCAATCTATCGCCTCGACCCTGTCGGGAAGTGGTCGAATTACGATATCATGATACACGCTGCAAAAGTTGAGGACGCTGGCGGAGAGTGGGTTGAGCTTACGTTGGAAAACGCTTCGCCGGACAACCTGATCAACGCAGTTCGGCTTTCGGCAAATCCTCAAACGCTCCTCGACTTCTTCGCCGATCGCCTCAAAGTCCAGCAGCGCGAAGCCGGGGTCCGCCACGATCTGATCGACGCGGTGTTCGCGCTCGGCGGGGAGGACGATCTGGTCCGTCTGCTTGCCCGCGTCCGCGCGCTCCAGGCGTTCGTGGGGACCGAGGACGGCGCCAACCTGCTCGCCGGATACAAACGCGCGGCGAACATCCTGAAGAAGGAAGGGTATCAGTCGGGCCAAGATTATATACTTTCCTACACGCCTGAAAATCAGGAGAGGGCGCTGATCGAGGCGCTCGACGCCGCGGAACCTCGCGCACGCGATTCGGTCGCGGGCGAGGACTTCGCCGCGGCCATGGGCGCGCTCGCCAGCTTGCGAGGCCCGATCGATGCGTTCTTCGACCATGTCACCGTCAACGACGCCGACCCGGCCAAGCGCGCCTTCCGCCTCGCGCTGCTCGACCGCTTCCGCAGCGCGGTCCACCAAGTCGCCGACTTCTCTCGCATCGAGGGCTGACCCGCGTTTTGGCGTAACTTTCGTGTAACCTTTGGCGAACCGGTGACCATCTCGATGAACCCCACGGTCTATCCTTTCGGCGGCGGTGCCCGCTCCGACGACCCGCGCACCCGCGACAAGACGATCGTCGGCGGGAAGGGCGCCAACCTCGCCGAGATGGCGGGGATCGGCCTGCCGGTGCCTCCGGGATTCTCGATTACGACCGAGGTCTGCACCGCGTTCAACGCCAGCGGCGGCCAGTTCGACGACGCGCTCCGCGCCGAGGTCGCCGAGGGCATCGCTCACATCGAGGCCGCGACGGGCAAGCGCTTCGGCGATCCGGCCAACCCGCTGCTGGTCTCGGTCCGCTCGGGTGCGCGGGTGTCGATGCCGGGGATGATGGACACCGTGCTCAACCTTGGGCTCAACGACGCGACCGTGATCGGGCTGGCCAACGCCAGCCACGACGCGCGCTTCGCCTGGGACTCCTACCGCCGCTTCATCCAGATGTACTCCGACGTGGTGCTTGGCCTCGACCACTATCGGTTCGAGGACTCGCTGGAGATCGCCAAGGAAGACAACGGCTTCTTCGCCGATACCGAGATGCAGGCCGAGCACTGGCAGGCGCTCGTCGCCGAGTACAAGGCGATCGTCGCCGAGGAGTTGGGCCGCGACTTCCCGCAGGACGTTCACGAGCAGCTGTGGGGCGCGATCGCCGCGGTGTTCGAGAGCTGGGACAGCGAGCGGGCCAAGGTCTATCGCCGGCTGAACAGCATTCCCCACGACTGGGGCACTGCGGTCAACGTCCAGGCGATGGTCTTCGGCAACATGGGCGAGACCTCGGCCACCGGGGTCGCCTTCACCCGCGATCCCGCGACCGGCGAGAAGGCGTGGTACGGCGAGTGGCTGGTCAACGCCCAAGGCGAGGACGTCGTCGCCGGGATCCGCACCCCCCAGTACCTGACCAAAGCGGCGCGCGAGCGGGCCGGGGCCAAGCCGGCGAGCATGGAAGAGGCGATGCCCGAGGCGTTCGGCGAGCTCGGCCGCGTCTTCGACTTGCTCGAGCGCCACTACCGCGACATGCAGGACATCGAGTTCACCGTCGAGCGCGGCAAGCTGTGGATGCTCCAGACCCGCAGCGGCAAGCGCACCGCCAAGGCCGCGCTCAAGATGGCGGTGGACATGGCCAACGAGGGGCTGATCTCGCGCGAGGAAGCGATCCAG
>Ga0207640_10000864_pt1 | contig 17199 bp, 18 predicted proteins | sample KBSCornC42_FD_184300 | JGI IMG/M metagenome (GOLD analysis project Ga0207640, IMG submission 184300) | Corn rhizosphere microbial communities from Kellogg Biological Station, Michigan, USA - KBS Corn C4-2 (SPAdes) (version 2) | ecosystem: Host-associated > Plants > Roots > Rhizosphere > Soil ... | reverse complement strand
CCTCTGCGCGCCAGCCCGCACGCCGCCGGGGATACTCACGAAGCTGCACGCGGACGTCATGAAAGCGCTGGCCGCTCCGGATTTGCGGCAGCGCTTTGTCGAACAGGGTGTGGATTCAGCGCCGTCGTCAACGGAAGCATTCTCGGCATTCATCCGCGCGGAAACGGTGCGCTGGGGCAAGACGGTCCGCGAGTCCGGCGTCGTCGCTCAATAAAGCCGGACGTGGCATGAATTGCCAATCTACGCTTCTTGCCTTGACCCAGCGCTTATTGTTCGCGATTCGCTAGTACGACCCCGGCACACTAGAAGCCGAGCCGGTCGGGGAACTATCTCTGAAAAGTCTTCAACGGCCCGTCTCAGCGTGCAATGTGCTTAGGCTGCGCACGGAGCTTTCGAACGCTTGATGGTGAATCCGCGCGCATTGCCACTTACGACTTACGACTTACGCTCTTTGCGCACGAAGCCGCCGAGTTTTTCTTTCCACTCGTTTGAGTGCAGGCAACCCACCCACGCTTCATTATCGAAACGCAGACCGGCGGTGAGTCCCGTTTCCTGCGACTGATTGATCGCGGACTTCGCCTGGATGACCGCGACGAGCGGGTTGGCGGCAATGCGCTTCGCGAGCGCCATCGCTTCCTCCATCAACTGTTCGTGCGGGACGACTTTGTTGACGAGTCCGAGCTCTGCTGCCTCGTGCGCGTCCCAGCGCCGGCCCGTGAGTATCAGTTCTTTCGCTTTTTGAATGCCGATCAGGCGCGGCAGTCGCTGGGCGGCGCCGCCACCCGGGAAAAAGCCATGCGTTACTTCGGGCAGCGAAAAGATCGCGCGGTCCGACGCGATACTGATATCACATTGCAGCACGAGCTCGAAGCCGCCGCCCATGCAGTAACCGTTGATCGCTGCAATCACCGGCTTTCTGAGGCTGGAAAGCACTGTCGTCCATTTCGCCTGGATGGTAAGGCGGTCATGCACCATCGTTTCGGTGCTGCGCGCCGCGCGCTCCTTTAAATCCGCGCCCGTGCAGAAAGCTTTGTCGCCGGCGCCGGTAAAGACAATCACGCGCACATCATCGCGCAAGTCGAGCTGAGGAAATAGCAGCATCAGCTCCGATCGCAACTGCGTGCTCAGTGAGTTCATTGCTGCGGGACGATTGAGCGTAACGGTGGCTACGCCGTCGGCGACATCAAGAAGATAGAGCTGAGCAGCGGTGTCCATCGGTAACCTTTGTAAGTTGGAAGTCTTGCTCGAACATCATTCGACAGTGATGTCGTTTGCCTTGATTACGCTCGCCCACTTATCGAATTCGAGTTTCATATGAGCACCGAACATCTCGGGTGAGCCGCCGGCGATATTGACGTTCACATCATCGAGACGCTTGCGAATCCGCGGATTCTGCAATGTCGCATTGAATGCGGCGTTGAGCTTCTCGATGATGGCACGCGGCGTGCGCGCGGGCGCCATCAAGCCAAACCATGCTTCGACCACAAAGTCGTCGTAACCGGTTTCCAACATGGTTGGAATGTCGGTCAACTGCGCAGAGCGCTGTTTTCCGGTGACTGCGATCGCCCGCAGCTTGCCGCTTTTGACGTGCGAAATAATGGCAGGCTCGTTTTCAACCAGCATGTTGATTTGTGCACCCGCAACGTCAATGATCGCCGGGCCCGAGCCTTTGTACGGCACATGCACCATGTCAATCCTGTCTCGATACTTGAGAAGCTCTACTGTCATATGCGGCGAGTTGCCTACGCCGCCGGAGCCGAACGTGATCTTACCGGGTCGAGCGCGCGCCATCGCCACGAGGTCTTTAACATCTTTCGCAGGAAACGCCGGTGTGACGACAATACGTTCATGACACCACCGATCAAAATGATCGGTGCGAAGTCTTTCGTGAGATCGTATCCGGTGTTCTTGACCAGGCTTGCGCTGATTGCACACGTGCCGACGGTGCATTGGGACAATGTATAACCGTCGGGCGCGGCGCGCGCAACCGCGGCCGTACCGATGAGCCCGCCCGCACCGGTACGATTATCGATAATAACGGATTGACCCAGCGGCTCGGCTGCGCCGTCTGCGATGATGCGCCCGACGAGATCGGTAGAGCCGCCGGGGGCAAACGGCACGATGATGCGAATCGGTTTATCCGGAAATGTCTGCGCAGCTGCCGGCGCGGCTGCGATGCCAACAATCAACGCGATGAGAGAATAGGAGTTCATCGAGCCACTCGTCATGCTCTCAAAATTCACGCAGCTTTATATACACCACACGCTCGAATCAATCGCCGCTGAGCGTGCAGCCCGACCTTACGGCATCCGGATGTCCGTCGAACGTTCTCAGTAAGCCCAGACTTTGGAAGCGCAAGTACAGTTCACGGCACGCCCATGCATCGGTCGCCGCATAGGTAATCTGCGCCGGCGACAAGTCATGCACCGCCCAGTTTGATGTCTTCGTTCCTTTTGGTATACGGAATCCAAGCAGGATGCCGGCGAGATTCCGCACGCCGGTCTGCTTGAGGCCAGCGCGGCGCGCTACGCTGCCAAGATCGACCATGTTTTTTTCCATGAAACTAAAAACGGCCCGCAGCGGACGCAGATCGTCAGCGAGCGACACGCCCGCCTTCACGACGCTCTGTGACTCGAGCAATTCAGCAATAACCGGAAAAACCTCCGGCCGGCGCAACTGGAACAAGTAGACGGCGCGGGCGGTCGCAGCTTGCACGAGACACGGTAGATAAAATTCCCCCTTCCTGAATGCAGGGCGCGTCTCGGTGTCGAAGCCGACAACCGTTTCTTGCCTGAAGTCCGCGAGCGCATGCTCGAGGTCGGCCGCCGTTGCAACGAGACGCACGTCGCCTTCATAGCGGCGAATCGGCAACCCGGCCAGCGCCTCGCGCGAGATTGCACGGCTAATCCCGCTATGTAACGCATTGGTCGCAGAGGAGCGCATGGGTTACTGGAGGATAGCGCATTTCACAGGCATGACGTCTCACGACACTACGGACAAGACGTTGACCGCAGTCACGCAGACAACCGCGTGGCGGTAGACCTCAAAACGGGTAGCGCAGCGAAGACGTAGTTGACACCGCAGGTCGGGAGCCGGCCAACCGCGTCGGATTGCGCCCACCATCTGCGGTGTCCTTCTGGTCGCTATTTCCCGGTTTGCTTTCGAAAGCGAAGTCTTTCTTGTCGCTGCCTGCGCCTGCGCGGATCAGCGCCTGATACCGCGCGTACTCATCGCGCATCAGTTGCGTAAAACCATCCGGAGTACTTTGCGGAGTCGACTCGGCGCCCTGCCGGACGAAGAGTTCGCGCAACGCCGCTTTGTCGAGACCCCGCACAATATCGCCGTGCAATTGCTCCACGATACGGCGCGGCGTTCCTCTCGGCGCCACGATGCCCGACCAGCTGTCGATCTGCGCCTCCGGCAACCCCGCTTCCGCAATCGACGGCACATTGGGCAGCGCCGGGCTGCGCTGCTGAGTCATCACCGCCAGTGCGTTCATTCGTCCCTCGCGTACCGACGCCAGCACGGAAGGCAAGGTAAACACCGCGTAATGCATGCGGCCGAGGCCCATCTCGATAACGCAATCGAATAAATTACGGAAGGGTACGTGCACCGCATCGATGCCCAGCGCGCGCGTGAACAACTGGCCGGCAAGATGCGATGCGGATCCTATACCCAGCGACGCATAGTTGAGTTCGCCGGCGCGCCCTCGCGCGTGAGTAACGAAATCACGCGGCGTGTGCATGGCAAGCGCCGGTGAAACCACGAGCACATTAGTGATCGAGGCGACGTGCGTGACACCGACGATATCCGCGAGCGCGCGATACGGAGGCTGGTCGTGCATAAGCTCGGTAATGATGCGCGTGACATCGATCATGCCGAGCGTATAGCCATCGGCATTCGCTTTCGAGACCATCGTATTGCCGATCAGTCCGCCGGCCCCTGCGCGGTTATCGACGACGACGCGGCGTCCGTAGAATGCGCTTAACTCATCACCGACCGTGCGCGCAAAAAAATCACTGGCGGTTCCAGGCGACGATGCAACGATGATGCGGATGGGCCGGATTGGATAGTCCGCCAGCGCGGGCGATTGTGCGGCCCCTGGATTCGCGGCGGCGACCGCGGCCGACGCACATATCGCACTGAGCGAAAAGACGTACGAAATTAAACGCAACAACCGGGATGCAACCATGGCAACGGTGTCTCGCCTTAACCCGATAATGTGACTGCAGGGCGTAGAACCTGAGCACGATAACCCTCGAAGCGGCGTGCATCAAGTCCGAACGGCGCCGAAACCCCTTTCCTTCGCGTCCCTGGCCGTGTCAGCCCTTGGACGAGGAAGGAGCGTTCGCTTGAACGAAGTCTGCGAAGCCGCGCATGAAGTTTCGCAGCTGCGTCTGCATTGCGTCATCTGCCATATCGCCGGACTGATCGAACACTTTGCTCGCGCGCGACACCAGTAAGCGGCCGCCAAACCACGGCCGCGTGCCAAGCGTGCGCAGTACCGGGAGCCATGCGTTCTGAGCCAATATAGTTCCAAAACCGCCGGGTGACGCACCGATCACAGCGACCGGCCGATTGCCGAACACTTTCGGGATGTCGGACGAAGGACGCGAAAGCCAGTCGATGGCATTCTTGAACACACCGGGAATTCCGTTATTGTATTCAGGTGTTACCAGCAGCAAGCCGTCGCACGCAACAACCTGCGCTTTCAGCTTTTGCACGCTTTCCGGCAATCCGCTCGCACTCTCAAGGTCGCCGTCGTAGAGTGGAATGCCGCGTATGGAGCCGATTTCCAGGCTCGAACCATCAGGTATCGCCTTCGCAGCGCTCGCGAGCAACCGCGTGTTGAATGAACCGGCGCGCAGGCTGCCGGAGATGCCAAGAATTTTTGTCATGGGAGAGATCCGTTAGTGGCGTGTTAAGTCGCGATGTTTGACTGCGTCGTTTAGCGCGCGCTCTGTCACGGAGCAAGTCCGTCGTAGAATCATCGCCACGATTTCCCGGCTTAGTAATGAGAAAACTCGCATTCACGATCGTGGTTATGTCGTTGAGCTGCAGCGCCGCCAGTGAGTGGGTGGTGGTTGATGACAACGAGGAATACATCGCATATGCCGATCGCGCCACCATCTCACGCGAGGCTGATCGCGTGCGGATGGTCGATCTGGTCGACCTCAAGACGCCTCGCTCGTCGCCGAACGGCAATCCGCATTCATCGTCTCGTGCAGACAGTGAATTCGACTGCGAAAACCCGCGCATGCGAACGATTGCATTTTCGTTATTTTCCGGCGGGATGGGCAACGGCGATCTCGTCGAAACCATTACCCGATCCGCCAGCTGGCTGACGGTGACACCCGGAACATTGCTAGCCATGCTGCGCGAATTCGCGTGTGGTTAGGTACCGTTCAACAGCCGTCACACCGAAAAGCGAGCGGGCGATATGGCTATTCGCGACACGGAATTCCATCATGCCGGGCGATGAAGTGAAGCACCTCCTGCGCGCACATCGCGGGCGCGACGATCTGCAGGCTATGCGCATTCAGGGGAATGCGCATCATCGTCAGATTGCGTATCTTCTCGCGCAACAGATCGGTGTGCTCGTCTTTGGTAATCACGCCCGCCGCTGGGTAAATGCCAAGAACCGGGGCGGAAATTTTCGGCAGATAGGGCGCGGCGTCGACTGTTGACACAAAACGGTACATTGCAATCAGCACTTCCGCGTCGGACTTCCCCATTTCGTCCAGCGTCCATGCGAGCAGTTTGGGATCGGCATTAGCCGGAAAGCGGCGGCCGGCATTGGATGCCTCTAGCCAGCCGCGCGAACCCATCTTGCGCAGCGCCGTGACGCGATCCGGGTGTCCGGCGAGCGCACTCACTTTATCCTCCTCGCTCATCGCCACCGGAGAAGAAATGATACTCAGCGTGCGCACGCGTTGCGGAAATTCGGCAGCAAACGCCATTCCCAGTGTACCCGCCGAAGATTCACCACAGTAGTGGGCCGAGTCAACGCCGAGATGATCGAGCAAATCGGTGAAGTCCTTCAAGTACGCTTTGAGGCTTATGCCGCTATTCAGATCGAAGTCGCGGCTTGATCTGCCGAGCCCGCGCAGGTCGAGCCGAACGACCCGATAGAACCGGCTGAGATACGGCACCCATGCGCGCCAGAACACCGACGAGCGCGCGTAGCCGTGCTGCAGCATGATGCACGGCGCGGATTGTTTCCAGGCGTCAGTGAAATCGTCGAGCTCGTAATAAAGATCCGGCTCGCCGGGTCTAGTAAGAAGAGGCAAAAGTTAGTCCCGCGAAAGTAGTGGCAGAGTGAATTGATGCTGTGAACCGGTGGGCCGGCCCGGCAACCGGCCCGCACGCCATTGTAACCTGCACGATAATCCCGGCATGAGCGGCAACATACCATCGATGACAACATTTCCTCTTCGGTGCATTACCCTTTTATTTGCGTTGGCCTGCGCGCCGTGCGCTGCGCAAACATTTCCTGCGAAGCCGGTGCGCGTCATCGTGCCTACCTCACCGGGCGGACTCATCGACATCGTTACCCGGCTCGTCGCTCAAAAGATGAGCGAGCAAATGGGCCAGGTTGCAGTTGTCGAAAATCGATCCGGCGCATCGACCAACATCGGAACGGAAGCCGTTGCGCGCGCGCCCGCTGACGGCTATACGATCTTATGCACGACGCTGACGCTGGTGGTAAATCCGTCAATGTTTTCAAACCTGCCGTTCAACGCCGAGAAAGACTTCGCGCCGGTTTCTCTTCTGGCCGCCGCGCCATATGTCATCCTCGTGCATCCGAGCGTGCCGGCGGTTTCAATCAAGGAGCTTATTGCGCTTGCGAAAGCCCGTCCGGGGAAGCTCAACTACGCGTCCGGCGGCAATGGCACGAATTTTCACGTTGCCGCAGAGCTTTTCAAGCACCAAACCGGTACCCAGATCGCACACGTGCCTTACAAAGGCGGCGGTCCGGCGCTCGCATCCGTGTTGGGCGGAGAAACGGATATCACCATCGCATCGCTCGGCGCGGCGTTACCACACGTTAATTCCGGGCGTGTGCGGGTACTCGCCATCACGAGCGCGGAGCGCTCTTCACTGATGCCGCACATACCGACCGTTGCGGAATCCGGTGTGCGCGACTACGTATTTACGAGCTGGGTCGGCGCACTTGTGCCGGCTGCCACGCCGCCCGCAATCGTTGCGACGCTTAACAGCATCGTTGTGAAGGCGGTGCGCTCACCCGAAGTCGCGAATCGGCTGGTGTCCGATGGCACGCAGATCATCGGCAGTTCGCCGGAGCAGTTTGCGGCGCTAATCAGGAGCGAGATTCCACGCTGGGCGAAAGTCGTGAAAGCGGGAAATATCCAGCCGCTTTAACAACGTTAGTGGCCGCACTGAGCTGCGTATCAGGAGGAACGCAATTCAGGTATGACCCATAGCGGCGGCTCACCGCGAGCCACACGCTCGATATTGGCAAAGCTGTGGCCAAAGCGCTTCGGCCAGCTCTCCCAGGTTGGACCCGCAGCATGCGGGGACAACACAACGTTCTGCAGGGTGAACAACGGATTCTGAGGATCCGGCGGTTCCTGATCAAACGTATCTAGTCCGGCCGCGAAGATCCGCTCTTCGCGAAGCGCCTTGTACAACGCCGCCTCATCGATAAGCTCTCCGCGTGCGGTGTTAATCAGGATCGCATCACGCCTCATCAAGGCAAGCGTTCGCTCGCAGATCATGTGGTGGCTCGATTCGTTGGCTGGCGCGTGCAGCGTTACAACATCGGACCTGCGGAACAACTCGTCACGCTCGCAATACGTCATGCGCAGTCTAGTGGCGTCTTCGGCCGAGAGCCGGACCGGATCGTAATAGAGCAGCTCTACTTCGAATCCGCTCAGCCGACGCGCGATCGTTTTGCCGATCATGCCGGCGCCGATAATGCCAACCGTCTTCCCGGCGAGTTCATGCTCCTGCTCCTCGCCGAGCTTACTTGATTTCCACTGGCCCGCGCGCACGAGGCGGTCGAGCGCCGGCAGTCGACGATAGACTGCGAGCATCAGCATGATTGCGTGCTCGGACACCGCATATGAATTGGCGCCACCGTTATTGGCGAGGGGTATCCCGCTTTTACGCAAGAGACCGATATCGATGCCGTCATAGCCGGCGCTCAGCAACTGGATGAGCTTTACCTTGCGCAGATGCGGGTAATCATCGGCCTTGAGCGGCTGCGCGCGCGCGAAGCCCATCAGAAAGTCAGCGTCTTTGAGTTGGTCGACACGGCGCTCGGGTTCTTTGGCCAGAATCTCGACCGAAAAGCCCGCCGGCACGAGCGCCTCTCCAATTGCCCATGCCTTCGCTGATATGGCCGGAGAAAATACAATTTTCATTCGATGACCTTTCTGACGACGGCTGTTCCAATCCGTCGTTCGCTACCTTTGCGGTGTGATCCACGAATAACTTGCGCTACTCGAAGATAAGACCCTGGCGAATCTGCGTTTATATCTATCTCACACCGCACGCCACCGCGGCATGAGGCGAAGCGCATTGCCGCGGTCAATCGCTTCGAGTTCGGCGGCGCTAAAGCCATAACTCGTCAGCCCGACCACTGCCTCCGAACCCGGCCGATACGGAAAATCGGTACCGAACATGACTTGCGAAACGGGCGCCAGCTTCAGTAACGCCGCGAGCGCGCCGGCGTGATTCGCCTGCGCCGTGTCGTAATAAAATTTCCTCACTTCGTGCGCAACGCCGTTGGGAAGCACTTTCTGACGATCTTTCAGTGCCGCTTCCTGCCGCGTATACCGGCTATATAGAAATGGCATCGTGCCGCCGCCGTGCGAGTGGATCCACTGGATATCGGGGAACCGCGCGGCCGCGCCGCTGAAGAGCAGCGTCGCAATCATGCGCGACGTATCGGTTGCATACTCGATCGCCGAATTCTGGATGTACTGCGCAACCGGATTGCGGCAGCAGTCGACCGACAACGGATGGTTGTAGACAACAGCCTTGCGCCGGTTGAGCTCTTCCCATATCGGCCAGAACTGTGGATCGCCGAGATACTTGCCGGCATAACTCGTCATCAAGCCGAAACCATCAGCCTTGAGCACGTCCATCGCATATTCGATTTCGCGCAAGCTGCCTTCGACATCGGGCAATGGCAGCGTCGCAAAAATGCCATAACGCCCGGGATAGTCGCGCACGAGCGTCGCTGCATAGTCGTTGCTTTCACGCGCAAGGCGCCGGCCGAGCGCAACATCGCCGAACCATACCTGCGGCTGCATAAGTGAAGTGATCGATGTCGCGATTCCGTTCTTATCCATATCTTCGATCGACCTGGCGGGCGACCACGGCGGCGGATTTTCGCCTTTGATATGCGTCGGCAATTCGGCCACATACTTGGGCGGTAGCAGATGGTGATGAATGTCGATGCGGTGCGGCTTCCCGCGTGCAGCTGCCGACTGGCCTGCGTCCGATGCACAACCCGGCAACAGTGCACTGGCGCCGAGAGCTGCCAGTCCGCCGAGAAACTCTCGGCGGCCATTTACGGCAGCGCAAGTGTTGCTATCTTCAACATCGATTCTTTTTTTACTGCCGAACATCGTCAATGCATCCTCCTTTAGCTGATTATAACTATGCGCATCTCAGAGCTGCCTCAACAACCCACGCCGCAGATAGCGGTATCGACGCCAAGCGGATTAAATTTTTACGCCGTGCGGCCAGCACTTGACGCTGGGCGGGCCGTGCGTGTTGCTAAGGTCGCCCGAGCTCACGACTTGAAGCCGGGATATGCGCTCAAGAATACCGCATCGCATGCGCCGGCGTCCAAGCCCGCTCACCCGTCGCGGCGCATCGTGCTACGCTTGCGCAAAACGATAAGGCTCGGAGGACACGATGCAGTGCTTGCTGCGATTTGGTTTGCTTTACCTTGCTTGTGCATCGTGTGCGGCACTCGCGCAGCAGTATCCTGCACGGGCAATTCGCGTGCTTATCCCATTCACCGCTGGCAGCGCGGCGGACATCATCGCGCGCGCGATGGAACCGCAGATGCGCGAAAAACTCGGACAGGGCTTTGTCATCGACAACCGTGGCGGCGCGGGCGGCAACATTGCCGCGGAAATGACGGCCAAGAGCGCGCCCGATGGTTATACCGTGATGATGGGTACGATCGGCACGCACGCGATCAATTACAGCTTGTACTCGAAACTACCATATCACCCGCAACGCGATTTCACGCCGATCGCATTGGTGGGCGATAGCCCCAACATCCTCGTCATCAATCCCTATGTGCCTGCCAAATCGATCAAGGAACTCATCGCGCTGGCCAAAGCGCGGCCGGGACAGTTGAACTACGGTTCGTCAGGCGCCGGCACATCGGTGCACCTTTCGGCGGAGCTTTTCAGCAGCATGGCCGGCGTCAAGATGGTGCACGTGCCGTTTAAAGGCGCAACTGAAGCGCTGACCGCATTACTTGCCGGTCAGCTCGATTTGATGTTCGCAAGTCTGTCCTCGGCGATTCCGCTCGTGAAGGCGGGACGACTGCGTGCATTCGCAGTCACCGGCGCTCAGCGCTCACCGTCCATTCCCGACTTGCCGACAATGTCTGAAGCGGCGCTGCCGGGTTATGCCGCCGCTGCATGGTACGGACTGCTTGGTCCGGCCGGCATGCCTCCGAATACGGTCACGACACTCAGTGCCGCGGCTCTTGCCGCCCTTCAAACGCAGGAGGTGAAAGACCGTCTGTTTGCCTCCGGCGTTGAAGTGCATCCCGGTGCGCCGGAGCAATTCGCGCAACTCATCGATAGCGAAATCAAAAAGTGGGCGAAGGTCGTGAAGGATTCGGGCGCCAAGGTGGATTGAAAACAAGAGTCGGGACTCGAGAAAAAAAGTCAGGAGAAAAAATCGATGCGGAAAATTCGAATTCCAATCATTACAGCGCTTCTGGCGTGCGCATGTGTCGTGCATGCGCAGCAGTATCCGGCGAAACCGATCCGCCTCGTCGTCGGCTTTGCTGCGGGCGGACCAAGCGACGTTGCAGCGCGCACCATCGCGCAAAAGCTTACCGAGAAATGGGGACAGCAGGTCATTGTTGATATCCGTCCCGGCGCGGGCGGCAACATCGCGAGCGAGATCGTCGCCAAAGCGCCGGCGGACGGCTACACGCTCCTGGAGCCGGCTTTCGCGCATGCGGTCAATCCCTTTCTGTATTCGAAACTGCCGTTCGACACTTTGAAGGACTTCGCGCCCGTGCTGCTGTTCGCATCGATAGCCAATGTCCTCGTGGTCCATCCGTCGATACCCGCGCAGTCCGTAAAAGAATTGATCGCCTTCGCGAAAACACGGCCCGGTCAGTTAAGTTATGGTTCCTCCGGCAACGGCACCGCGTCGCACCTCGCCGGCGAACTGCTGAACCTCATGGGCGGCATCAAAATCGCGCACATTCCCTATAAGGGACTGGCTCCGGCTCACACCGAAGTGATGGGCGGCCAGATCGGCCTGCTCTTCGATGGCATCGTCACCGGCATTCCCGCCGTGAAAGCCGGACGACTGCGCGCGCTGGCCGTGACGACCGTCAAGCGCTGGCAGGGCACTCCTGACATACCGACGATGTCTGAAGCCGGCTTGACCGGGTTCGAAGTGAACTCGTGGTACGGATTGATTGCGCCCGCCGGTACGCCGCGCGAAATCATCATGAAGCTCAATACCGAAGTCGCACGCTCATTGCGCGAGCCCGATGCACGCGAGCGACTCTACTCGATCGGCGCCGAGCCGATGAACAATACGCCCGAGGAGTTTGCGGCGTACATCAACGCCGAAATGGCGAAGTGGTCGAAGGTCGTGAAAACGGCCGGGATCCGCGCCGATTGAATGCTATTAGCAGCGCAGACCTATCTGATCCGATTACAGCGGAATAGCAGCCATCTAATCAGTCTTGCGTTTTCCTGCCGGCGACGCATTAGCTCATCACTGCGCTGCGCCTTAGCTTCGTTTCTTTTTCCGGCCAGCGCTGAGTTCCGCGCGTACGATCGCTGCGCCCGCAGCCAGCGCTTTGAGTTTTGCGAGTGCGACCTCGCGCGGCAACGGCACCATCCCGCAATTCGTGCATGGATAGAGTTTCTCGGGCGCGACGAACTTCATGGCCGCACGTATTGTGCGCGCAACCTCTTCCGGCTTCTCTATTTTCTCAGTAGCGACGTCGATGGCGCCGACCATCACGTCCTTGCCTTTGAGCAAGCCGATCAGTTCGAGCGGCACTTTCGAGTTATGGCACTCGAGGGACACCTGATTGATCGTCGAGCGCGCGAGCAGCGGAAAGGTGCTTTCATACTGGCGCCACTGTGACCCGAGCGTTTTCTTCCAGTCGACATTCGCCTTGATGCCGTAGCCGTAACAGATGTGAACGGCCGTCTTGCATTTCAAACCATCCGCTGCGCGCTGCAAGGCGTCGATTCCCCACGACTTGACGTCGTCGCGATAGGCGTCGACATTGAACGCGGGCTCATCGAACTGAATGACGTTGGCGCCGAGCGCTGCAAGCTCGTGCGCTTCCTTATTGAGAATCTTTGCGAACGCCATCGCGAGCCGGCTGCGGTCCTTGTAGTAGCGGTCGAAGAGCGTATCGATGATCGTCATCGGACCAGGCAGTGTGTATTTGATTGGATGGGACGTCTCCGCACGCAGGAGTCGCAGGTCGTCATTGTGTACGGGACGCGGGCGCGACACCGGTCCGACGACCTGCGGCACATTGGCGTCGTAGCGCTTGCGGATGCTCATCTTCACGAGATGATCGAAGTCGATCCCTTTCAGATGCTCGAGATAGCCGGTTACGAAATGGCGCCGCGATTGCTCGCCGTCAGTGATGATGTCGATGCCGGCTCGCTCCTGGTCGCGGATCGCAAGCCGCGTCGCATCACGCTTGCCTTCGATCAGGCTGTCGCCGTCGAGCAGCCAGGGCGCCCATAATTGTTTCGGCTGAGCGAGCCACGCGGGCTTCGGCAGGCTGCCCGCGATCGTCGTCTGCAGCAGCAGATTGTTCATGTCCGGCTCCCGCGATTTTGCGTTGATTACGTCAGCGCACTATAGATGCGCCGTGCGGCAGCGAACAACGCACGGTCGCCGTCATGTTTACCGATGATCTGTGCGCCGACCGGCAAACCGTGCGGTCCTTTGAATACCGGCATCGTCAACGCGGGCACATGCAAGGTGGTCCAGATCAGGCAGGGCTTTGCGTTGCCGGTGGATTCCAGCCCAAGGGGTGCTTCGCCGGTTGCCGCGGCCGTCAGCAGCACGTCGTAATCGTTCATGAGGGCCGCGAATGCGTGACGACATTTTGCAGCGAATGCACGTGCGTCGCGATAGCGCTCGAATGTGCACGAGAGACCGCTTTGCAGGCGTCCTTTGCGCAGCGCGTCGCTGAGTTTGTCCCAGTGATGCTCGATCTCGTAAGTGAAATTCCGCGAAAACTCGAAGCTCGAGATGGCGAGGTGAGTATCGACGAGCTGTTCGAATTCAGCAGACAGGTTTACATCGCTGACTTTCGCGCCCGTTTTTGCGAGCTTTTGCGCCGCATCCTGCAGCAGCGCCTGCGTATGTGTTTCAACTTCCGGCCACAAGTGCGTGCGGCAGAAACCGACGCGCAAGGCGCCCGCATGTTCAGGCACAGGCACCGGTTGCTCACCCACTAACACATCGCGGTAGAGTGCAATGTCCTCGACCGAGCGGGCGATCAGTCCAAGCGTATCCAGCGAACCTGCAGCTTCGCGCACACCTGAACAGCGCAGATCACCATATGTCGGCCGATAACCGAACGCGCCGCAAAATGACGCCGGGCGTATCGTCGAGCCAGTGGTCTGTGTGCCGATCGCGAGCGCCACCATACAGTCACCGACAGCCGCGGCAGAGCCGCTCGACGAGCCGCCCGGTGTTCGCTTGGGATCGAACGGATTGCGTGTCTTTCCCGGAAAGCGGTTCGCGAACTCGGTCGTCACCGTTTTGCCCATCAACACGCCGCCCGCTTTGCGTCCAAGAGCGACACACGCAGCTTCATTGCGCGGCTGGTGTCCTTTGTAGATAGGCGACCCGTATTCCGTTGGCATGTCGCTCGTATCGATGATGTCCTTGATCCCGAACGGCACGCCGGCAAGCGGTCCGCGCCGCCCGCTTTTATCCAGTGCAACTGCCTGAGCAATCGCCTGCTTCGGATCGAGGTACTGCCAGGCCTGCACCGCCGGCTCTCGTGCCTCGATGCGCTCGAGACACGCACGCACTACCGCCTCGCACGTTGTTTGTCCGCCGTTGATGGCAGCGACGATTTCGGTTGCAGTCAGCTCGTTCAGTTTGAGTTTTGATTTCGGTTTCGTTGCCGGCATATCCATGACGCATCCTTCGATAGACGTTACTGAGGTTTGAGACCGATCTCGGGTATCAGGCGGCGATACCGATCGTATTCAGCCCGCAACAGTTTCGCATACGATTCGGGCGTCGTGTCCACCGCCGGCTCGCCGCCCTGCCGCTCGAACCGCTCACGCGTATCGGGCTGCCGCAAAATCGTGACGATGTCTGCGTGCAGTTTCGCGATGATTGCGGTTGGCGTCTTCGCCGGCGCAACGATGCCGAACAGGGTGTCAACTTGCGCTGAAGGCAGTCCCGCCTCGGCCATGGTGGGCACATCAGGCAACGCCGCGAAGCGCTTTGCACTGGTTACCGCGAGCGCACGCAGTCTTCCATCGCGTATGCCGGGCATCGCCGCCGGCGCAACGTAGACAAAATAATGCACGCGGTTCGCGTACATCTCGGTATATGAATCAGCGATCGTCTTGAATGGCACGTGCACGGCTTCGAGCCCCGCCGCGCGATTGAAAATTTCGGCAGACAGGTGTGCGGCGGTGCCGGCGCCAATCGAGGCGTAATTAAATTGACCGGGCCTGGACTTCACCAGCGCGACAAATTCCTTTGCTGTCGTGGCCGGCACGGCCGGCGCCACGGCGAGCACGCTGGTGATCGATGCCATCAGCGCGACCGGCGCAAAGTCTTCTATCGAACGATACGGCGGCGTCTTCTGCAACAAGGGGGACACGATGAGCGACGAAGACGCAATACCGATCGTGTAACCGTCGGGTGTTGCAGACGCAATCAGGCTTGCGCCAATCAGGCCGCCCGCTCCCGCCCGGTTGTCAGCGATCACCTGCTGGCGATACAGATCAGTTAGCGACTGCGCCACAGTGCGGCCAAAGTAATCGCTGCCGCTGCCCGGTGAGGCCGGGATGATCATGCGAATCGGATGCACGGGATACGATTGAGCTACCGCGATGCTGATGGTGAACTGTGCGCAGAGAACGAGCGCTGACCGCAATATCGCTGTCATTGAATCGCTCCGACGTTCCCTGTCACCTTTTATTCTCTGCTGGCACACGTAGCCGTGGCGTGTTGGCGTGAGTGTAGAACAAAATGACTACGTGTCCGCAATTGCTTGCCCATACGATCAAATCAACTGCAGGCTTGATCTATCCGCCGAGCTCGTCAGCAAGCGCCCTTGCCCTGCGTGCGCCGGCTGATTATGATGGTTTCGGATAGCCCTTATACCGCCGACAATACTGGCGGTCCTTCCGCCTTACATCCAGAGGAACACAATGTCCGCTCTCAATCTAACCATAATGTCGCCGCTCGCCGTTTATCTCGACGAGATGTCCGACAGCAAACTTGCGCCGCGTCCGGCGACGCTCGATGGCAAAGTCCTCGGGCTGCTGCCGAACTGGCGGCCGTCTGCGATTCACATTCTGCGCTCGCTCGGCGACTTGCTGCAGGAACGCTATAAGCTCAAAGAAGTCTTTATGGAGCAGCCCGTGCGGGAGTTACCCCTGCGCGACGGCAAACTGCTCGATACCATGAAAGAGCGGCTCGATGGCCTCGTCGAGCGCTGCGACGTGGTCATCACCGCCAGCGGCGACTGAGGGTCGTGCACGACGTGGTGTAGCCACGTCACACCGGCTCTTGAAGAACGCGGCATTCCCGCAGTGATGGTCGTTACCGATATGTTCTCGAAGTTTGCCCGGCGCATGTCATCGACGCAGGGATTTCCATACGTCGTTATCGCAGAGACGCCCAATCCGATTCGCCAGCTCGAGCCTGAAGCGCTGCGGCCGCGCGCGAACGCAATGATTCAAACTGTGATCGACGGATTGACGCTGCCACCAGCGGAGCTGCAGTTGCGCATGAAGGACCGCATTAAAGAAATCCACCCACACGGCGTGCCGCGCTCAACGGTGCCGGTATGACGCAGGCGCAGACCCAGGTACAAGCGGAATCGGTCGCGGACCTCCTCACGCGCAGCTACGAGCACGCGTATGAACAGGGGTGGACTGACGGTCTGCCGATTATTCCGGCGACGCCTGAAGCGGTTGAAAAATTTGTTGCCGCAGCGGGCCGACCGGCCGACGATCTCGTGGCGCTGCTGCCGCCGCGCAAAGGCCGCGCGACAGTCGAAGTGATTGCCGTCAATGCGATCATGGCCGGTTGCCGTCCCGAGTACATGCCGGTGCTGATTGCGGCTGTCGAGGGCGTCACTGATCCAAGCTATCCGCTGGAACTCATGCAGGTCACGACGAATCCCATGACGCCGTTCCTGCTCGTTAACGGCCCCGTGCGCAACCAACTCGAAATCAATTACGGGACCGGCTGTCTGGGACCGGGATGGCGCGCTAACGCGACAATCGGCCGCGCCTTGCGCCTCGTGCTCATCAATGCAGGCGGTGCTTTGCCGGGTGTTTATTCCAAGACCAGCTTCGGTTCGCCGCTTCGCTATTCATACATCTGCGGTGAAAACGAGGAAGAAAATCCGTGGACACCGTTTCATGTCGATCGCGGCTTCAAGCGGGAGGACAGCACGGTGACGGCTTTCAAAGCGTCGAACTTCTGCAACATCTCCGGCGGCGAGGGTGTGGGTGCTGAAGAAATTCTGCGCCAGATCGCCACGAACATGCCGCCGATGTATGGCGGCGGCGACGGTGTGCTGCTGCTCGTGGGCGTCAATCACGCTCAGTCCCTGCACGAAGCCGGGCTCACTAAACGTGATATCCAGCAGCGTCTATGGGAGATGGCTCGACTGCCGATCTCACATTTCGCGGAAGCGTTCTCGTCGACTGAGCGCGGCGCCGGGCGCGGCGACGACAAAACAGTGTGGCGCGCGCGCAGCCCCGACGAGAT
>Ga0207640_10000861_pt1 | contig 17214 bp, 18 predicted proteins | sample KBSCornC42_FD_184300 | JGI IMG/M metagenome (GOLD analysis project Ga0207640, IMG submission 184300) | Corn rhizosphere microbial communities from Kellogg Biological Station, Michigan, USA - KBS Corn C4-2 (SPAdes) (version 2) | ecosystem: Host-associated > Plants > Roots > Rhizosphere > Soil ... | reverse complement strand
TGCGTTCAAGGGGTCGCGGGTTTCAGGCGCAATGGCGGCGGCGCGGGTTCGGCGCGCTCGTCGGCCACGGGCGCGCGCAGCATGTCGGTGATCTCGCGCACCACCGGGCCGGCGTCTTCGGCAAAAATGTCGGGCACGCTGACCGTCATGAAATCGCGTGCGGGCAGCTGCCCCATGCCGCCGATCAGGTATTCGCCATTGATGAAAGCGGGGATGCCCGCGTTTTCGAGCGCGTCCTTCACCAAGTACGCGTCGACGATGCCTTCGGCGTGGTAGACGGTTCGCATGGTTCCAAGCTAGCACGTTTCTTTTGCGATCATCCCTGATCGCCGCATTTCGGAGTCACGGCTTGCCGGGCCGCATAGCCCGTCAACAAAATCCACCACGGCCATCCATGGCCGACTTCCACAGCAGCCGCTTCGGGCATGGCCTTGGGAGACATCGCCGGCCGCGCGTCGCTAAACTCACGGGCTTCGCAACGCAGGATTCGCCCCATGGCGGACGAACACGCCCCCGTCGTCACCAATTTCATCCGCCAGATCGTGCTGGCGGACCGCGAGGCCGGGCGGCTAGGCGGTGGCCCGACAACGCGTTTTCCGCCGGAGCCGAACGGACACCTGCACCTCGGCCACGCCAAGGCAATCTGCCTGGATTTCGGGATCGCACGTGAGTTCGGCGGCAACTGCAATCTGCGCCTCGACGACACCAACCCCGGCAAGGAAGACCCTGCTTTCGTCGAGGGCATCAAGGACAGCGTGCACTGGCTGGGCTTCGAATGGAGCGAGCTGCGCCACGCCTCCGATTATTTCGAAGTGCTTTATCGCGCCGCATTGAAACTGATCGAAGATGGCAAGGCGTACGTGGACGATTTGAACGCCGACGAGGTGCGCGCGTACCGCGGTACGCTCACCGAGCCCGGCCGTGATTCACCCCACCGCAATCGTCCGGCCGAGGAAAATCTCGACCTGTTCCGGCGCATGCGCGCGGGCGAATTCGCGGATGGTTCACGCACGCTGCGCGCAAAAATCGACATGGCTTCGGGCAACATCAACCTGCGGGATCCCGCGCTGTACCGCATCCGCAAGATCGCGCACCAGAACACCGGCGACGCGTGGCCGATCTATCCGATGTACGACTTCGCGCATTCGCTGTCCGATGCGCTGGAAGGCATCACGCATTCGTTCTGCACGCTGGAGTTCGAGGATCACCGTCCGTTGTATGACTGGTGTGTCGACAACGTCGATCTGCCCCACCACCCGGAACTGTGGCAATCGCTGGTCGACAACGGCTTGCCCACCACGCCGTCCAAACCGCGCCAGATCGAATTCGCACGCGGCAATCTTTCCTACACCGTGATGAGCAAGCGCAAGCTGCTGGAACTGGTGAACGACGGTCGCGTGGATGGCTGGGACGATCCGCGCATGCCGACGTTGGCCGGCGTGCGCCGGCGCGGCTTCACCGCTGCAGCGATCCGCCTGTTCTGGGAGCGCGCGGGACTCTCGAAGCAGAACAGCGTGATCGACTACGGCGTGCTGGAAGGCTGCGTGCGAGAGGACCTCGATGCGCACGCGCCGCGCCGGATGGCGGTGCTGGATCCGTTGAAGCTCACGATCACCAACCTCCCGGAAGATCACGAGGAAACGCTCGCGTTTCCGAACCATCCGAAGGACGAATCATTCGGCACGCGCGAGGTGCCGTTCGCGCGCGACGTATTGGTCGAACGCGACGACTTCGCCGAAGTGCCGCCGAAAGGTTTCAAGCGGCTCGTGCCGGGCGGCGAAGTGCGCCTGCGCGGCGTCGGCATCGTGCGTTGCGAGGAAGCCGTCAAGGACGCCACCGGCAACATCGCCGAATTGCGCTGCACGCTTGACCTCGAATCACGCCACGGCATGGAAGGCGCCAATCGCAAGGTCAAGGGCACCATCCACTGGGTCAGTGCGCGACACGCGATCGGAGCCGAGGTTCGCCTTTACGATCGCCTGTTCGATACAGCCGATCCCGATGGCGAAGCCGACGGGAAAACCTGGCTGGACCACCTCAACCCGGATTCGCGCCGCAGCGTGCGCGGATATCTGGAACCGACGTTGGGTGATGCCGCGCCCGAACAACACTTCCAGTTCGAGCGCACGGGCTATTTCGTTGCCGATCGCCATGACCATTCACGCGAGCGACCCGTATTCAATCGCGCGGTGACGTTGCGGGACACCTGGTCGCAAGGCACGCATTGAAACGCGCGGATCTTCGCGCGCTCGTCACGCGGTCGCGACGGGTTTTTTACCTGAATCCGAACGCATCCTGAAGCCTGGCTGCGCATGCGGGCTGCACGCGCAGCCGGCAAAAGCCAGCATTCATGCGGGTTTTCGCCACACGCATGCCACCAAGCTGAACGCGTCCGCTCCCGACCCGCGGGACTCCGACGCAGCGGTTAGTGATCGGTCATTTTCCTGTTGCTACGTTCGAGCGGCATCGTCGTTGCCAGACGCTGCTTTCGATACAACAGGAGATCACGATGAAACATTCGCGCATTGTCCCCGTCGTCGCCCTCGCCGCCACGCTTGGCTTCGGAATGTCCGTGGGCAGCGCATTCGCAGCGCAGCAAGCCGCACCAACCGGCGATCATTCGTCCAGTACTGGCCAGGCCGTGAGCGACGCATGGATCACGACCAAGGTGAAAAGCGAGCTCGCCACCACCAAGGGCGTCAAGGGCATGGATGTCACGGTCAAGACAGTGGATGGCGTCGTCACCCTGATCGGCGTGCTGCCCACGAAGCTGGCCGTCGACAAGGCCGTCGCGGCGGCGAAGAGCGTCAAGGGCGTCAAGGGCGTCGACGACTCCGGCCTGAAGGTGAAGTAACCCAGGGAACGGGAAACGCCCGCCAAAGGCGCTTCTCCACGGCTTCAGGGAAGGAGCCGGGCCGACCGGACCACTCTCCCGTGCCCGGCCGGCGACCGCCGCATCGGTTTCGATATGGCGGGTCCTGCTCCGGGCAAGCGAAGGAATCGCTTGTCCGGAGACTCTTCAACGACGCAGCATCAGGAGAACACCATGCTGTATTACGCCATCGTCTTTCTGATCATCGCACTCGTCGCTGGTTTCTTCGGGTTCTTCGGCGTCGCGGGCCTTGCGGCCAGCATCGCGAAGATCCTGTTCGTCATTTTCATCATCCTGTTCATCGTCTCGCTGGTCTTCGGGCGCCGCCGCCGGCTCTGAGCCGATCGCCTGGCATGGTCGCGCGCCATCAAAGCTCAATGCCGAAACGATCCCGGAAAGCGCGCTGCCCTGCGCGGGTCATTTCCAGCGCGCGGCTGTCCAGGTCGCGCACGATCCATTTTCGATCCAGCATTGCCTGCAGCACGCCGGCGCCCAGCGCGCCGGCGAGGTGCGGCCGGCGTTCGCTCCAATCGAGGCAGCCGCAGGCGAAGCACCGGCGCGATGTGCGCGCCGCATCGACATCGACGCCGAGGCCAAGCAACCCTTCCGTACCGGCGCGCGTGACCTCGTAAGCGTCGTCGCCACGTGACAGCCAGCGCAGCGCGAACAGGCGGTCGTGCAGCCGGACCGCCAGCGTGCCGGCCATGTGGTCGTAACAAGTGCGCGCCACGCGCAGGCGTTCGGGCGTGTTGGGGACAAAGGCTGCGCGCGGCTCACCCGCGACCACCGTCAGCGCCTCGAGTGCCGCGGCGACATGGGCGTCGTGCAAGCTGTAGTAACGATGGCGCCCCTGCGGCAAAACCTTGACCAGCCGCCGCTCCGTCAATTTCGCAAGGTGCACGCTCGCGGTGGACGCGCTGACGCCCGCCACGGTGGCGAGTTCCGTGCTGGTGCGCGCGTGCCCGTCCAGGAGAAGGCACAGCATGCGTGCGCGTGCGGGCTCCGCGATCGCGGCCGCGATTCCGGCAATGGGGGCGTCATGGTTTTCTGCATCCATACTTTTACGATAATCAAAGCATGAGCGTCACGCAAGCGCCAGCATGCGCGCATGAAATCCCGGCCAGTCCCACCCGCGATGCCCACCATCGACAATCCCGACCGCCGCGCGTTTCTCGCGCAAGGCGCCGTGCTGGCCGCGGGCGCCGCCACGTGGCAACTCGGTGCCATCGCCACACAGCCCGCAGCACCCCGGACCAGTCACCCCAGGAGCTTCAGCATGAAGATCGTCTGCATCATCCGCTACGAAATCGACCCGTACCAGCGCGACGCCTTCAAGACCTATGCGGAAAACTGGGGCAGGGTCATCCCGCGCTGCGGCGGTTACCTGATCGGCTATTTCCTGCCGTGGCAAGGCACCAACTACGTCGGCTGGGGCCTGATCGGATTCGACTCCCTCGCCTCCTACGAGGTTTACCAGGCGCGCCTGCGCGAAGATGCCGACGGCAGGAAAAACTTTGCCTTCGCGCAGGAGAAGCGCTTTATCCTGAAGGAAGAAAGGAATTTCGTCGAAGTGGTGGAAGGCACGTTCAACATTCCTGCCAGCGCGTGAGCGCCGCGCAAGGTGGCAAATGCGAATGAAGAAAATCGGCATCCTTGGCGGAATCGGCTGGCCCTCGACGGTCGAGTATTACGCGGGCCTGTGCGGACTTGCGGAAGCGCGCAACCGCATGCAGGATCGCGCGCAAATGCCCGAAATGGCGATCGAATCGCTGGACCTGGCCAAAGCGGAAATGCTGGTCGGCAGCGACGGCGACGAGGGCTCGTGGCTCGCCTTCGATACCTATCACCACGCGGCCCTGCAACGGTTGGAACGCAGCGGCGCCGACTTTGCGGTGATCGCCTGCAACACCGCCCATCATCGTCTGACGCAGATCGAGAGCGGTCTCGCGATTCCCGTCCTCGGCATCGTGGATACCGCCGCGGATGCCTGCGCCGAACGCGGGGTTCGGGACGTACTGATCCTCGGCACCCGCACGGTGATGGCGTCCAGGGTGTTTCGCGAGGCGTTCCGACAGCGCGGCATCGACGCACGCGCGCCTGCTGAAGAACGCCACTGGCAGATGGTGCTTGCATCCATCGATGCGCTTTCGTGCGGGCACGATGATGGTGCATCCGGGCGCATCCGCCAGGTCATTGTCGAGTCGGGCCTGCATCAGAACCCCTCGGCCGCGGTCTATCTTGGATGCACCGAACTGCCGCTGGCTTTTCCGGCGCACAAACACGAAGGCATGTTCGAGATCGACGGGGTTCGCTGCATCAATTCCACCGCGCTGCACATCCGCGCGGCGTTCGAATACGCAACCATGGATGCATGAAACCGCGCTGTCCACGCTGGCTGATCACGCTTGGTGCAACGAGCATCTGCACCGCCGCGTTGTGCGCGGCACCGCCGCCGACCGGGCTGCAACGGGATGTCGTTTTCAACCTGCCTGCGCCGCTCGCGCGCAACGGCGAACGGTTGCGCAGGCTGGTCAGCCCGCTGCATGCACTGGACATGCAGCGGGAAATGGCCGGAAATCCGGACGCGCTGGAAGCCTCGCCACTCGCACCATCGCAACAGCACTTCGCGCTGTACGTACCCACGTCGGCCGCCCCCGCGTCGGGCTACGCGCTGCTGGTGTTCGTGCCGCCGTGGAAAGACGCCCGGGTTCCCGTCGAATGGATCCCGGTGCTGGATCGCAACCACGTCATCTTCGTCACGGCGGCCGGATCCGGCAATGATGCCGATGTGCTGGATCGTCGTGACCCGCTCGCATTGCTGGCGGCGTACAACGTCATGCAGCGGTACCACGTGGATCCCGCGCGCGTGTACGTCGGCGGCTTTTCCGGCGGCTCGCGCGTGGCCTTGCGGCTGGCGCTCGCTTATCCCGACCTTTTCCGCGGCGCGCTGCTGGATGCCGGCGGCGATCCGATCGGTACGGCGCAGGTTCCATTGCCGCCAGGGGATTTGCTGCACCGCTTCCAGCAGGACTCGCGGATCGTGTTCCTGACCGGCAGCGACGACATGGTCCGGCAGACACAGCTTGCGCATACCCAAACCTCGCTTGCGCAATGGTGCGTGTTCGATCCCAAAAGCATCACGCTGCTGCATACCGGCCACGTACTTGCCGATACAACCGCAATTGCGCAGGGGTTGGCGGCGCTCTTCGAACCGCATGTGCCGGACGCAACAAAAATCGCTGCGTGCCGTGCCCGCAATGTGGCGGCACTCGACCGTGACCTGAGCCATGCCGAAGTGCTCGCACACAGCGGGCATGTCGATCAGGCCATGCAATCGCTCACCACGATCGACGCACGCCATGGCGGCCTTGCCGCCCCGCGCAGCATCCAGCTCCTGCGCGACATCAATGCACAACGCGCGCCACATCGCTGACCCCGACGCTTCAGGTTGGCAGTGATACGGTTGAACCCATGCGCAAGCAAGGGATCAGCTTGGATTCGACGCCAGTGCTTCCTGCGTGGCTCGCGGACGCGGAGGAATTGGATGGCGTCTACGCAGGCAAGGATGCGCGGATCGCGCTGGCGATTGACTTGGCGCGGCGCAACGTCGAGCACGCCACGGGCGGACCGTTCGGCGCGGCCGTTTTCGATGAGGACGGCCGGGTCGTTGCGGCTGGCGTGAACCGCGTCGAGCCGCTGCAGGTGTCGCTGGCGCACGCGGAAATCGTGGCGCTGGTGGGCGCGCAACGAAGACTCGGTCGCGCCCGCATCAACGATGACGATCACCGCTACACGCTCGCGAGCAGCTCGCAACCGTGTTGCCAGTGCTACGGCGCGATCGTGTGGGCCGGCATCGACGAACTGCTGATCGGCGCGCGCAATGAAGACACCGAATCACTCGCGGGCTTCGACGAGGGCCCGCTTCCGGACGACTGGATCGGGGGTCTCACCCGCCGCGGCATCCATGTTGAACGCGACCTCCGCCGTGACGCAGCCTGCGTGGTGCTCGCCGCATACGCGTCCAGAGGCGGCATGCACTACTGATTTGATCCATGTCAATAGTGAACCCGCACGTTTCGCGCGGCTCTGCGCGACCCGCTATGCTTTTCGATATCCCATCACCCTCCCACTCCCGTCACGCCTTGTCATGAGCCGATTGCGCGCCTTCGTGCCACTGCTCGTCCTGATCGCGATCGGAGTGGCGGTGGGTGCCAGCGGCGTGCTGCAACATCTCGCACCCGGTCACCTCATGGCCGAGCAGGCCAACTGGTCGCGGCAGATCGCCGCGCATCCGGCCCTGACCTGCACGATTTACGTGGTCGTGCTGACGTTGTCGGTGGCCACCGCGATGCCGGGTCCGCTGTTGATCATCATCGCGGGCGGCATGTTGTTCGGAATGGGGCCGGCGATCGGACTGTCGCTGGTCGGTGAAGTGCTGGGCTCGCTGCTGCTGTTCTACGCGGCGCGCCACGCCTTCGGCACCGGCAAGCGGCCACCGCCGAAGTTCGTCGAGCGGGTACGGCAGGGCTATCAGGCCAATCCCGTTTCCTACACCTTGTTCCTGCGCCTCGTCCCGTTGTTTCCGTTCGGCGGGATCACCGTGGCACTCGCATGGTTGCGCTGCCCGGTGTGGCTGTTCACGCTGGCCACCGCGCTGGGTGGCGTGATCATGCTCGTGTTCGAAACCGCGATCGGGGCGGGACTCGGGCAGTCCATCGCGTCGGGCCAGAGCCTGTCACCCGACCTGATCCTGGAGCCGCACATCTGGCTGCCGCTGGTGGGATTGGGATTGCTGGCGTTGGTGCCCGTCGTGGTGCAGCGATTCAGGTCCGGCGAACACTGACCGTCAGTCGGGGCGGCTCGCCCAGAACGCCAGGCCGGTAATCAGGCAGGCCACCGCGGCACTGATCAGCGCCGTCTCGACCGGCCGCCGGTGAACGAAACCGCTCACCCGGTCGCCGCCGCGCTGTGCGTAACGCCAAGCGTCGCCCGCCATGTCATGGGCTCGATCGGCAACTTCCGCCGCCCCGTGCTTTGCCGCACTGGCCATTGCATCGGCGCCGCCATGGAGTGCCGATTTCCCTTCTTCCGTGATGCTCATGTCGCTTCTCCGTCCAAAGCGGAAGCTTAAATCCAGACGCGTGGAAATGACGTCAACGTGGCGTCGGCGATTCAGCAGCGATTCGCGCGCGGTTCATCACTGACCCCGCGTGATCGCTCGCCTCGGTCATCTCCGCTTTCACGACCGTCGCACAACCGCTCCGTCCGATATGCACGCATTGGTCCGCGAAGTCGAGCGGACCGTGCCGGTGCGACACGACGATCAGGATCGTTCGCGGAAGACGCCGCTTCAATGCGGCGAGCGCGCTCATTTCGGAATTCGCATCGAGCGCACCGGTCGCTTCGTCCAGCACGGCGATGGATGGTTGCCGCAGGATCACCTGTGCCAGCAGCAGCCGCTGCAGTTCACCGCCGGAAAGACGGCAGGACGAACCTTGCAACTCCGCATCGAGGCTGGCGTGCGTGGCGTGCAAGCGCGTGTCGAGGCCCACGTCGGCCAGCACACCGTGCAGGCATTCGTCGGTGCTGCCGGGTGCCGACCACAGCAGGCATTCGCGTACCGTGCGTTGCCACGGGTGGACGCTCTGGCTGACGTAGGCGCCCTTGCGCACGAATTGTCGGTATGCGTCGAAATCCACGGAACGTTCATCAATGCGCGCAGAAAAAAAAGCAGGCGCCGTCATCCCCGCCAAAACATCCGCCAGGCTGCTCTTGCCGATGCCGGAGTCACCGGCAATCAGGGTCATCTCACCGGGAATCAATTCCAGGTCCTCGACCTCGATGCGCAGCGAAGGCAGTGTCAACCGCACACGTTCGATGTGCACGCGACCCGCGGCATCACCGATATTCGTCGCCGGTCGCGTTCGGCGAACGCAAGTCAGGTTCGCGTAGCGTTGCCAGAGTTCGAACGCCGGCAAGGCCAAGTGTAGTTGCTGGAAATTGTGGCGGGTCGAAGCCATGTACGGCAGCAGGCGACCAAGCAACAGCCCTACAGCGATCAGCGATGCCTGGTCGACGCCACGCCAATGGCCGGCGATCAGGAAGATGCCGACCATGCCAGCCGTCGCGAGCAGCTCCACGACGAGTTTTCCGGAAGCTGTCAGCTCGATCTGGCGTCGATAGGCGGCCGCCAGCCTCGCGGAAATGGCGCCATAGCCCGCCCTTTCCGCTTCCTCGCGTTCGAACGAACGGACGTGGCGCAGTCGGCGCGGAAAATCCTCGCTGAACCAGAGCAGCCGGGTGGTGTCCTCGACGTATTGCCGGCTGACCCGCGACTGCTCGCTGCCGTGCCAACGCAATGCGACAAGACCGAGTCCTGCCAGCGCCGGCAGGACAAGCGTGAGCACGGGCGATACCCAGAAAGCGAATGCGAGGTTGACGGCGGTCGTCACGCCGGCCACCAGCAACTGCAACATCGCGCCGACTCCCTGGGTGACGAGCCCGACATTGGAGGTCAGGACGTTGGCGATTTCGGCCGAAGTCGAGCCATTCAATGCAACGAGATCGGCGTCGATCAGCCGCGCGTGCACCCTGTTCCGCAATCGCATCGCGCAATCGCCGATGATGCGCGCCCCCAGTCCGGAGACAAACCAGCGCAACAGCACGTTGCTTGCGGTCGATACCAAGAAGATCAACGTCAGCATCCCGACGCTTGTCGGCAGCGCCAACGTGTGGCCACCGAACTTCGGTGCGTGACCGGATTGGATCAGGGGAACGAGCACGATGGCGGCGACGCTTCCCATCAGCGCCGCGATCAACGACAGCAGTACGTGCGCACCTGCACGCACCACGTCGGCGCGCCCGATGATGGCCACGAATCCGCGCGGCAGGTCGAAGTGTCGGCGCGACGGCAGCGAAACCGGGTCGGCAGTCGCCTCTGCGCGGCGCGCGTCAGTCGAGCAGTCGGCGGAGCGCATTGACGGAGTCGCGCGGATGGCGTCCACGCCGCAATTGATGAACCCCCCTGTTGATGATCTCCTGTTTGAAACGCTGCCAACCCGGTTGACTCGGAGCGTAGGGCTGATCGTCTTCGAGCAGAAGGCTCGCCTCGTGCGCGCCCAGCTGGTTCAACAACGCGTCGGGATCATCGGCCGGTTGGGCGGATACGAACACCGCCCCGGCCAGCGCCAACGAACCCGCGGCCGGCCGGCCGTATTCCTGCCGGAGATCGATCTCGAATTTCCTGACGCCGCTGCGGCGGCGGATAACCGGCGCATGCGCGATCCAGCCCCGGATCGCATCGTCCTCCACGAAATCCAGCGCGTCGCTTCTCAAGTGCAGGTAATTGGGAATGCCTGTCGCGATCAGGTCCGCGGGACGTACAAAAACCGCGTCCTCGCCCAGCAGATCCAGGCCACCCAAAAGGCCATGCAGCGCCAGCGTCGATTTGCCCGAACCGCTGCCGCCAAGCAGCAGCAGTCCGCGGCCGTTTCGGCCCATGCACGCGGCGTGCAGGGGCACCAGGCCGATCCCGCGCGTCGCCAGGATGAACACCGCGAACTCGATCAGCTCGCTGCGCAGTTGATAGGCGTGCCGCAGCATGTCGTCCGATGCAACGACCCGCGCGCGACGGCATTCAAGGTCGATCACCACGTAATTGGAAGCATCGAGGTCGGCGCGAAGCAGCTTTCCCTCTTGCCATATCCGTGGTGCAGGCGGCTCGTTCGCCCACGGATTTGCGCGCCGCGACAACAAGTGCATCTCGATACGGAATTCGGCAGCAACGCCCGTGAGCGTTTGTGATGGCAGCTCTCCATAAGCGGCCTCGACCAAACCGATCAGATCGCGGCTGTTGCTTTCGAACCGGAAAAGGCCGCCCAGAACCCGCTTCATTGCGGTGAGGGGAGGAGAAGCGGGTTCGGGCGGTGGGAACCCTTTCCGGCGATGTCCGTCACGACCATGAAGCGCGCCGTGACGATCAATCGAAGGCTCCAGTTTTGATCGCACGGGATTCGCAATCTTCGGATGGCACCGTAGGTGCAGAGCCGCGCGAAAAAGGTTGCCTATGCACCACGGGACGACCGCTCGGCAACCTGCAACAGCGCTCGCGGCACTCACTCTCACGCGTTCGACGAGGCGTTCGACAAATCGCCGCCGGCATTACCAGAAGGCCTCTCCGCCGATGTTGAAAATCCAGGTTACCCATTCCTACTTCCTGAAATACGATCCCAAGCAGTGGGAACGCGGGAAACCCTACCCGCCCCTCGCAACCATCCAGGTCGCCGCACTGCTGCGAAGATTGGGACACAGGGTCGCGCTCTTCGACGTGATGCTCGCCGATGGCGTCGAGGCGTACGAACGATCCCTGCAAAACGCCGATCCGGACGTCGTGGTCCTGTACGAGGACAACTTCAATTTCCTGACCAAGATGTGCCTGGGGCGCATGCGTGAAGCTGCATGCCGGATGATCGCATCGGCGCACGCGCAGGGCGCGCGGGTCATCGTCGCCGGTTCGGACGCTTCCGATCACCCGGAATCCTTTCTTGCCGCGGGCGCCGACGTCGTGCTGATCGGCGAAGGCATTGCGGCGCTCGTCCAGTTGCTCGAGCGGCTGGATCGGAATCCGGGCATCGACACCCAAGGCTGGGTGGCCGGGCTGGCCGGCGTTTCGGCCTTCAACGAAGGGCAGCCGCGAACGGCCCGCATCGGGATGCAGCCGCCGGATGCACAACTGACCGGCCTCCCAGCCTGGGACCTGATCGACATCGAGCACTACCGAACGCTATGGCTGGAACGTCACGGTTACTTCAGCCTCAACGTGACGGCTTCGCGGGGCTGCCCGTTCCACTGCAACTGGTGCGCCAAGCCGATCTGGGGCAATCATTACCGCCGCCGCGACGCCGGCGAAGTCGCCGCGGAAATGAGTTACCTGAAGCACGCGTTCCGCCCCGACCACATCTGGTTCGCCGACGATATCTTCGGATTCCACAGCGATTGGGTGAACGAATTTGCCGAGTGCCTGCGCGGCGATGACGGCATGGTGCCATTCACGATCCAGACTCGTGCCGACCTGTGCACCGAGCCGATGGCCGCCGCGCTCGAACGTGCCGGTTGCACGGAAGCGTGGATCGGCGCCGAGAGTGGCAGCCAGCGCGTGCTCGACTGGATGGACAAGGGCACGCGGGTCACCAAGCTGATCGATGCGCGAAAGCGGCTCGGCGGCCATGGCATCCATGTCGGCTTCTTCATCCAGCTCGGCTATCTCGGTGAGCAACTCTCCGATCTGATCGCGACCCGGGAACTCATAACGCTCGCTGCACCCGACGACATCGGCGTCAGCGTCTCGTACCCACTTCCGGGTACCCGGTTCTTTGAACAGGTGAAGACCCAGCTCGGCGACAAGACCCATTGGCGCGACAGCGGCGACCTTGCCATGATGTTCCGCGGGACCTACGACTCGACGTTCTACCGTTGCATACGCGACCTGCTGCACGATCAGGTTGCCCTGCAGCAGTCGCGCAACACCGGCACTCCCGAATCCGCGGGCCAGGCATCCGTGGCGCTCGCCGCGCGCTGGGATGCGCTGATCGCAAGCGAATCCCTCCATCGCAATCCCGACGCGACCCCGGCGCCGGTGCCACCCCGTGATCATGTCGAGCCGCTGCGCCGTGTTGCCACCGCTCAAACGCATTGAGGCGGGCCTGCGCCGCACCACCGAGGCGATCGCCGCTGAGCTGGCGCACCCGGGTAGCGCGACGCCGGCATGGGACGATCTCGAATGGCGGCTTGCGATGGCCGCCGCGGTGGCGCACGGTGTATCGCCGTTGTTGTGGAAACGTTCGAACTGGTTGGACCCGTACTGGCGGCGGTTCCTTGAAGATCAGCACGAACACGTCGCGATCCGCCATTCCAGGATTACCGCATTGCTGGAACAGATCGATGCGGCCGCACGTGGGGCCGGGCTGGCGATGACTCCACTGAAAGGCGCCGCGTTGCACGTCCTCGGCGTCTATGCGGCGGGCGATCGGCCAATGGCCGACATCGACCTTCTTGTCCGTGAGGATGATGTCGATGCAGCGACACGACTGATGCAAGCAATCGGCCATGAACCGTTGTTCGATTCCTGGCGGCATCGGGTTTTCAAACCCGCAGCGGGAACGCCTCCCCTCGTGCTCGGCGAACATCGCGACACGCCCATCAACATCGAACTGCACACCCGTATCCGCGAGCGGCTGCCGATATCGGTCATCGATATCACCGAACGAATCCTTCCACGCAAACCCGAACCCGGTTTGAATCCTTACCCGTCGCGCAGCGCGCTGCTAGCCCACTTGCTGTTGCACGCCGCCGGCAACATCTGCGGACGCAGCCTGCGCCTCATGCACCTGCACGACATTGCATTGTTGGCGCGAAGCATGCGGCCGGAGGAATGGGTCTTCCTTTGGAATGCGGGGGCGTGCTGGTGGGCGCTTCCGCCGCTGCGAATGGTCGCGCGCTACTACGAAAATACCGTCCCCGACGCCGGGCTCGCCGGCCTCGCGCGCGATTGTCCGCCATGGCTTCGAATGATTTCCCGCCACCAGACCCTCACGAAGGTTTCGTGTTCCGAACTCTGGCTGCACGCCTTCCCCGGCCTGGAATGGTCGCGCAGTGTCGGGGACGCGGCGCGCCACGTCACGAACCGCATCAAGCCTTCGGCAGAAAAAAAGCGCGAGCGCGCCGACATGGCGCGCACCCAATTGTGGCTCCACGACGAAGACTGGGTCACCGCCACGCAACGAAGGCGAATCCTTACCTGGTTGATCCGGAAGGTGCCACGGATGGACACCATGCATGTTGTGCGGATGGCGTTGTCATGTACCGCGCCGGCGGCAGGCAAAAACCTTGATGATGCGAGCAATGCAGGCCCTGGAGCACCTGCCGTCAAGCGAATCCGGGAGGCGGCCGTCCATGGGGACGCCTGAGGTCTCCATCATCCTTCCGACCTGGAACCGCCTGCCGCTGCTGCGCAAGGCGATCGATTCGGCCCTCACGCAGACTTGGCGTGACTTCGAACTCGTCGTCGCGGATGATGGTTCGACCGATGGCACGCGTGATTACCTCGCAGCGATCGGGGATCCGCGCGTGCGACCGATCTGGCTCGAACACCGCGGCGACCTCACTTCGGCCCGCAGCGCGGGGCTCCGGCACGCGCGCGGCGAATGGGTGGCGTTCCTTGATTCTGACGACCTCTGGCTGCCCGAAAAACTGGCATTGCAACTGCAGCGGCTTGCCGCGCATCCAGCCTGCCGGTGGAGCTACACGGGATACCTGCTCGTGGATGCGGATGAAAGACCGCTGCCGGAGCGCTCGGCTGTTCTGGGCCGACCGATTTCGGGACACATCCTCGAGCCTCTGCTCAGGTTCGAAGTTGCGGTATCGGTTGTGGCGATGCTCGTGCAACGGTCCCTGATCGACGAGATCGGGGGATTCGACGAGATGATTCCGATCCGGTCTGATTACGATTTCGCGCTGCGGCTCGCGGCACGCAGCGAGGTCTGCGCGTTGCCCGAAAATCTGACATGGGTTCGCGAACACGCCGGGCGAACCACCGCGCGCCTGCGTCACGTGGATATTTACGCCGATCAGGAACGGGTATTCCGCAAGGCAGCCGCTGACGCTACCAGCCACAGAATACACGCGCTGTGCTTGCGTCAATGCGCAACGCAACTGGCGGGACAGGCGAGTGCCCTGTCGCGGGAAGGATCGCACCGTGCCGCGCTGGCGGCTCTTTTTCGCGCCGCGCGCGTTGCGCCCTTCAACAAGGTGCTCTGGAGAACGGCGGCGGGGTGTGCGGCGCGGGCGGTGGGATGGAAGTGAAGGTATGCGGATCACCGATCGGCCCTGAAGTACATGTCACCTCTTCCGCGAAGGGAAAATTCGGGACCATTGCTCTCTGAGGCGGTCAGCCACCCATTCGGCATGCACCAGCAACCGCAACCGCTTTCGACGCAACGGAGGCAAGGGCGCGAGCTGGTAGCCGAGCCTCCCGGCGGTGTCCCCCACCATCGCGCTGACTCGCTCGCGATCCCGCCGGGTGAGAACACCGAATGCTTCGCCCAGAGGACGGCGATTCAAGCGTCCTGCTACGTCATCAGTACCAAAAGAGCTGTTGCTCGGGGTGGGGATACCGTTCACCGTCGGCTGCAACATGACGGGCAGCGTCTGGATTCCGAGAAAGAAAGCCAAGCGGTGGGCAGTGCCTGCCGTGTCCTCGAGAAGGTCCTCGTAGCGGAGAAGCATGTACGAATCCGAAGGTCGAACCGTCCGGTGCACCGCCTCCTGATAGGACCGATGCATTTGATGCAGGATCAGATTTTCGTCGCCAAGGGGCCGATCGGGATTCCGTGCGGCACGTCGGTGCGATGCGTAAACCGCAAAAGGATGACGGACGACGTGGATCAATTTTGCATTGGGGAATTCCGCTGTCAGACGCGCTATAAAGCGCTCGTTGGTGGGTGTTTTCTCGACCCATCGCTCCAAGGGGGACGCGGTTCGAAACCCTGCCGTGCAATATGCGTAGGCCAATGCGATCGCGATCAGCGGCCAGGATGTAATGCGCTGTCCGAGTCGTGCTTCGACAAGCGGCCACCAGGCCATGAGGGCGCGGGCGAAGGCAATGTACGGTGAGCCCTCTCCTGAAGAACGGCCAAGCAACCAATAGGGTTGCTGGTTGATCGGATTGGCAAGCCGCCGCAACCATTCACAACCAAGGAATCGCAGCCAGTCATCCCGTCTCAGGCGCTTCAGGTGCCACGCGAAATTGGTGAACAGGGTGCCTTCGGAGGGCAGCACCGAGAGGGCGGGGTGGTGGTCGAGCAGGTCGCGCACCAGCGTAGTGCCGCTTCGATGAACGCCAAAGACGAATACCGGCCGGCTCGCGACTGCGAACGCGAGTTCGATCTCGTCGGCGGCAAGGATCCGTGGCCCGGCCGCCTCGGCAATGGACCAGACGGCATCGGACCAGGCCTTGGCCGCCGCGCGCGCGGCGACCAACTCGGTGATTCGTGGTCTCTGCAGCCGCTGATCGAGCCGTTCCTCGAGATCGACGATATTCAACGAATCACACCTCATCGGGGCATCGTGCGCGAACGGGCGGTTAGAAGTGCACCCGCTCGTTTAAACAGTCGAACACGGTTCGACAAGTGGATGCTGGTCCATTCAAGCTGCCTTGGGCAAACGCAGCGGTTGGTTGAAGTACACCTGATCGGGTGTTTGCCAGTCAACGCTGCCGTGCTGGCGCCTGGCGTGGTGGAAGTCGGCGGAATCAATCGGTCGTTGCAACATCTTCGGACTGAACGGCATTGGAGAGAACGACCCGGCACCGGCGACGACGAGCTCGGCATCGCAGACCCAGCCAATCCTGACTGACCCAAACCGAACAGGCTCCGGAAGACCCGGCGGTTCAATGTCATCGTGGGCCGGAACGCTGCAACCTTTCCTTCGTCCAGCGGCAATCACGATAGCCACCTTCGAAACAGGTTTGCCCATCGCAAGGCAGTTGACGGCGTGCATACCGGAGAGCAGTACCACGAATTCATGCTGACCTCGCGGCGAGACCTGGAGGCGCGCGACAGATTTCAAAAGATGGCGCTGAATCTCTTGCCCACGGGAGTGGACGTGCTCGATTTCGGTGCGGGAACCGGTATCGATGCCAAATTCTATGCCGCAAGCGGGCACCAGACTTTCGTGCATGAACCTTCGCAAGCCATGCATGATTGTCTGCTGCGGTATTGTCGCGAGGAAATCGCCTGCAACACCATCATCCCGGTTACACGGCCCCTCACACGCAAGGTGCAGGCTGTCACGGCGAACTTCGCGGTTCTCAACCACATCGTGGATCATGGTTTGTTATTCGAAGAATTCTCGCGTGTGATCGACCGGGGAGGATTTGTCTTGGCCAGCATGCTGAGTCCCTACCACCTCGGTGATGCACGTTACCGCTGGTGGTGGGCGAACATGCTTAACCTTGTGCGAAAGGGCTGCTACCCCAGCCCCGGTGAAAGCCGCATTCATCGCTTTGCGCCGAACGCCGTGGCACGCGCGGCCGCGCCATATTTCCGGCTGGAGCGTCTCGTCCCGCGCGGCTTCGGATTGGCCACTCGTCTTTACATGTTTCTGCTCTTCCGGCGGGTGTGAGATGTGGAAGGACTGGATAAGACCGTTCGTACGTCCGTTGCCGCAATGGTCTCCGGTTGCCGTGGCTCCACCGCAAACGTTTGTCAACGCCGCTTTGCACTGGGATGGCGAATCGGCTGATGTCACGGCGGATCACACCGTGGCTTCACTCAAACCACTGATGA
>Ga0207640_10000860_pt1 | contig 17233 bp, 13 predicted proteins | sample KBSCornC42_FD_184300 | JGI IMG/M metagenome (GOLD analysis project Ga0207640, IMG submission 184300) | Corn rhizosphere microbial communities from Kellogg Biological Station, Michigan, USA - KBS Corn C4-2 (SPAdes) (version 2) | ecosystem: Host-associated > Plants > Roots > Rhizosphere > Soil ... | reverse complement strand
TCGAACACCAGCCACGGCCGGACTTGCAGCGTGGGACCCGCGAGCACGCCAATTTGCGGCGGCGCACCTGAAGCGCCGCTGGTCCCGGGATAGGCAAAGAGCTCGACCACAGCGCCCAGCGCGTCGCGAATCGGTGCTCCGAAGGATGCGGTAAGGAGCGTGGCATTGACGGGAGCAGTGGATCCGTTGCCCGAGCGGCGCGTGTAACCTGCATTCAGATCCAGCTCTCCGCTCCCAATCGGCCGGCTCGAGATAACGAGCAGCGACACATCAGTTGTCCCGGTACTGATTCCGCGCGCTCCAGTTGCAAACTTGATCGCTCCCTGCACCGAAAAATCATGCACGATAGGTGCTGCATCCAGCACACGTTGCTTGAGTGCTATCGCCATGTCGCTCGCACCTGCATCACTGGTACGCGGTGGCCCCTGCGTGGTATTGCGTGCGTACCCGCCCTGCAGCTCCAGTTGCAGACGCGGAACTATACCGACCTTGACGACTGCCGGAATGGAGAATTGCGAGATGGATCTGGGCTGCATGTCCTGCGCGCCAACTTCAACTTCGAGATATCCCGGCGCGACGGTGTACGCATGCGTCGCCACAGTAGGCCGCTCCGGCTGCGCGGCGTGCGGATCGGTCGCGACGCTCTGGCCGGATACACCAGCCGGCGCAAACATCATCAGTGAAGCCAGGCAGATGCTCGCTGCCAATCGGTGGTGCATTCCGCGGGCCTTCACGTGCCAACTCGTCTCGACAGCGCTGGCCGTCTACAGTCCGTCCCACGCCGTGAATCTGGGCGGCTTGGGGAAGGGAGGTCCAGCCTCGATCACGATGTCGGCATGAGCCAGGAGTGGAATGGAGCCCGGATCTCCCACGAACGGCTTGCCATCGACCCATACTCGGAGCGATTCTCCCTTCCTTGCATGGGCGGTGGCAGCGACGCTACGGTTCAGCGGCTGTCCCCATACGGCGAAGAAATCGGCGAGCGTGAAGGAACGGTCTTTCGGTGCCTCGATGTGAATGATTCCGTCCGGCGTGTGCGTGTGGAGCCAGTAGATGCACGGCTTCCCTGCAGGCTGGCCGACATTCGGCGGTATCTCGACCGACTTGCCATGGTCGAGGATCAGCAGATGCTGATGTATGTGGATGCGTTGTCCTTCCTGCGCGTCGCAGGAGATTCCGCCAACGGGTTGCCCGGTTGGCACAATCGACTGCGCGAGAAGGGGTGCTGGTGCGATAGCCGAGACGAAGGACAGCACCAACGCGACCGAAGTCGCCAGGGTCAGCGACCGAGTTGCATGAGCGGCGTGGCGCAGCGGGGACATGAAATTCAGAGTCCGGATAGGTTTGTGAATGGAGAACGACTCATCGAGTCGTTACAGTATCAAAAGTACAGCTCACAATCCGGAGGCACCATGCAGACGACAACAGTGCTTACCTGTCCTGAATGTCCGTCCAGGCAGGCAGAACGCGCCGGTGAGCGGATCAGCTTCAAAAAATCAGAGCAATCCGGCTCACGGGGGCATCTTCCTTCCAGTGAGTGAGTACGCCTCCTGCTCCCACGGTTGATGCCTGTACGCAATTTCAGGGGCGATCAGCTGGGCAAGCGCGGGGACGAGCAGGCCAACGTCCAGATGACGTGCAAAGCGACGACCAAGCTGCGTCTGCTGCAGAAGTCCGCGCTCGATCGGCAGACCGATCACGTCATTGGCGAAGTCCTCCTGCAGAACGTGAATGGTTTCGTGAGCGAGTACGCTAGCCCGTAGACGTCGGCTTGGCCCGAGCGCATCGGGTGCAAGCCGGATCGTCCCGAGTCCCTCTGCACCAGCGAGCTCGACTTTGCTCGCCTCACCGAAATGCCAACGCCTGTCGCGATAAACCGGTGCGCCGGCTTGCAGCGATCGGGAAAGGTCCAGACGCGTATTGGGAGAAGTCATCAGGCCGACGGTCGATATGGCTTCGGTGACGTTCAGCCGCCAATCAACGTCCCGGTCGGGCAGGATTACAATCGTCGCAGGGCCAAGTGGAAGCAGATATCTGACCGCTGAATCACCACCAGCTGCAACGAGCGAAATTCCCACGCCGGAGAGCTCTCGTCCTACGAACCCGGCGCTCTGAAATCGAAAGTCGACAAGCTGTTTTCCAGCAGCAATGACGAGTCCGCCAACCGCGCCGCGTCGCAAGCCTGTCCATACCGGCCTGTGATGAATTGTTGCCGAGAGTGCGCCGGCAACTCCTCCAATTGCGACGTTCACCAGAGCATTTGATGCACGCGCGTGCGCGGGCACCTGCGCCGTGATCTGAGACGCACCAATAAACGACGCGATCATGATCCAGGCTGCGAGCCGCACTGGCAAATGGACAATAAGTCTCACACTGCAAGTTCGCGCTGATCGCATCGACGTGTTTGGACAGGATGTCACTGAGCGAATCCGGACAGGGCAGCCAGTGCGCACTAATATGGGCGCACCGGCGCGGTGTCGTCACGGCGGGATCCAGGCCCTGCCGTCGCGTTCGCTACAGTCATAGCGACGCGTCAACTTGCCGACGGCACGCCGCGCGTTGGGCACTTTTGTTCTGAGCCCAGGCCTCGCATGGTCGCCGGACGGGACGTACATCGTGGGTCGCGACCACGCATCGAGTGACGTCGCCATGCGCGTGATACGTATCAGCGACGGTGCCACGGTGCTGCTGCGGTTTCGGACCACCGCGGGCGCTACTGCGGATTACTACCAGCCCGACTGGCGCTGAAGCGGCGCCTTTGCGGCACGTTTGCGGCGCGCAACTGCGCGGTACTTCGCGTCACATTCAACATATATCTCACCCGGGGGCTTGCGGCAAGCCCGGGGCCTCATCGCAAATTCGCTGACCGAAATTAGAACCCGATCCACGGAAAGCGAGGTACGACATGATCGAACATGCGGTGGTGATTGCCGGTGCCGGCCCGACTGGGCTGATGCTGGCGGGCGAGCTTGCGTTGGCTGGCGTCGACGTCGCGATCGTCGAGCGGCGCGCGAGCCAGGCGCTCTCCGGTTCGCGCGCCGGAGGCCTGCAGTCGCGGACGATCGAGGTGCTCGATCAACGTGGCATTGCGGATCGGTTTCTTTCGGAAGGACAGATCGCGCAGGTCGGAGCCTTCGCATCGGTCAAGCTGGACATCAGCGACTTTCCAACGCGGCATCCGTATGGGCTCGGACTGTGGCAGAACCACATCGAGCGCATCCTCGCCGGCTGGGTGGATGAGCTGAAGGTGCCGATCCATCGCGGACGCGAGGTGACGGGTTTTGTGCAGGACCAAGCTGGCGTCGACGTTCAACTCTCGAACGGCGAATCGCTGCGGGCGGAATATCTCGTCGGGTGTGACGGAGGCCGCAGTGTGATCCGCAAGACAGCTGGCATCGAGTTCCCCGGGTGGGATCCGACGATGAGCAGCCTGATCGCCGAAGTCGAGATGACCGAGCAGCCGAAACTGGGCGTCCACCGCACGGCCACAGGCATGTACGCGTTCGGCAAGCTGGAGTACGAGATCCGCGATGGCCAGATCATCTACAAGGATGGTGGGTCGATACGTGTAATGGTGCCCGAACGAGATGTGGGTACCACCAGAGAGCCCACGCTCGGCGATCTCAGCGCGGCGCTCATCGCCGTATGCGGGACGGATTACGGATTGCGCAGTGCCACGTCGATCTCCCGATTCACCGACATGACGCGTCAGGCCGCCGCTTACCGGGACAGGCGAGTCCTGCTGGCGGGCGACGCCGCGCACGTGCATTCGCCCGTCGGGGGACAGGGCCTCAACACCGGCGTGCAGGATGCGGTGAACCTTGGATGGAAGCTGGCCCAGGTGGTCAGGCGGACATCGCCCGAAATCCTTCTCGATACGTATCACGCCGAGCGCCATCCTATTGCTGCGCGCGTCCTCCGCACCACGATGGCGCAGGTCGCGCTGCTCCGCACGGACGAGCGCACCAGGGCATTGGGCGATGTCGTCACCGAGCTGCTCGGGATGGACGAGCCGCGCCGGACGTTCGCTGCGAGAATGTCGGGGCTGGACATTCATTACGATCTTGGGGTGGGGCATTCGCTGCTGGGACGCCGGATGCCCGATCTCGATCTGGTCACCGCCAACGGTCCGCTGCGGGTCTTTACGCTGCTGCACCATGCTCGACCGGTGCTGCTCAACTTCGGCGAGCGTGGCGATCTTGATATTGCTCCATGGGCAGATCGAGTACAGTCGATCGACGCCGAATACCATGGTGCGTGGGAACTTCCAGCACTCGGCGTGGTGCCGGCTCCGACCGCGGTGTTGATCCGGCCCGACGGATATGTGGCCTGGGTGGGGGAACGATCCGATGGCGGGCTCGTGGACGCGTTGACCACCTGGTTCGGGGCGGCAGCATCGTCGACAAAGCCAGGCATGGCTGACGAGTATTATGCATTGCCCTGCGCGATCTGCAGTCGCGGCAACAACGGACTCGCGAGCAGAAAGAGCCACACTACGATCACGAATGGAGAAGTCAACGCTGGTATCCCAATAGGTTCCAGCGCGGCCGACACCGCCGCGAACACCACCGCTGTGACGACGACGGCAAGAGCGGTGTACACGGTCGAGGCTACGTCACGCACGAAGAACACGCTTCCAAGCGCGATCGCAGTGAGGACGGAGTTGAAGCCGAAAGCGCCGGCGCGGATCGCGGGCTCGGCGGCGCCCAATCCCCACGCTGCGAGCAGTCCCATAAGAGAGCCACATAAAGCTGCGACGCACGCTGCCCGTGAACTGATCAGAAGCCCGATCGTGAACAGGACTCCGGTAATGACGTTGGCCTGAAAGAAGACCTGCGCAACGCCGCTAAAGAGCCCGTACGCAACCGTCGACATCGTCACGATCCCCTCGACCGTCGCCGCTTTTGGAAGCCCTGCCGTTGGCAGCAGATGCGTGGAATGCAGCCGGCCGAAGCGTGCGCACGCCAGAACGAAGCATAGTGTCGTGAATACAAACGGCGCCGTGAGCGCGGGGACCTTCCACGTGTCGAGGACGTTGAGCAGTGCCGCCATCACTACCGTCGTGCATGCGGAGGCAATTATCACGTAACACCAGGCCAGCAGATCGGGCTGAAGGAAATAGAGAAGCGCAACGGCGACGAGCGCGCCGTTGAAACCGAATAGCCCTTCCCGCACATTCGAGCGTTTGACACCGAGGAGCATGGCTGTCACGGTGCTCGCGACTGTTCCCACCAGGACCGCAAATCCAAAGAGCGCAGAGTTGTAGAAAATCCCGATCAGGAACAGGAGGCCCGCATAGCTGTTGTTCTGCAGCATCACCTGGCCAACGCCACGTAGCACCGAGTCCAGGAATCCGAGCAGAAGCAGCGGACCAGAATCGCCTTCAGCGACGAGTCCCGTCGCTGAGAGTCGCACCTGGGCCGCCGCTACCACGGCATCCGGAATTTACGTTCCATGAAATGTCTCCTGTGTGGTGTCAACCCTTGGCGCCGCCAGCAGCCTTGAATCCGCCACTCACGCGTAGTGTGTCGATGGTTCCGAGCAGCTCGAGTGGAGCGATGCCGTTACCGTTCGTCGTGATGCCACCGTCGATTTCGATCTCTCTTGCTGATCCACCTGCTTTAACGCTCAATCCTATTGCCGCGAGAGATACGATGACTCCCTTGACGAGCGAGTCTCCAGTTCCACCAAATGTCTCGATGCCGCGGTGCACGACCAGGCGCCCGATTGGCTGGCTGATCTGAATCCCGATGGCACCGTCGGCATGCGTGACGATGCGATCGAACTCGGCGTGATGCACAGTGCCGGTATAGACGTTGAAGCCGCGTGAACCCTGACCGAAAGTTTCGATTGGCGCGAGAGCCTTGAACTCGTTCACTATTCCGAAATTCACGAAGCCGATGCCGCTTGGTCCGTACGAGGCGATTTTATCTTCTGCGGTCCACCGGTCTACGAAGCCCCAGTTGTCCAGCACCATGTCGTTCACTCCGTACGTCACCACGGGGCCGTGGTTGCGCACGACATCGACGCGACTGCCATAGACCGTAAAGACTCCACCGCTGATCTGGTCTGGCGTTCCCTTCGGGATCCTTGCGTCGCTGTACACTGCGCCGGTTTCGAGGCGCGATGCCAGAAGACGACCGCCGTTATCGCCTCCTCCGCTCACGAAGATTCCACTACCGAACACCGGAGCGCCTATCCGGCCGACCGAGAGGCCGACAAGGTCGGCACTGATCACGACGTCTTCTTCGGCGTGCATGTTCCAGAGAGTGAAAGCGCCCTGAATCACGTAGCCGCCGTAGCCTTGCGGGCGTTCGCTCCTGCCCAGGCGTTACTTCGACGCGAACTCCGTGGACGACATTGTCGGAGGTGAGTTGCAGGCCGTCGGTGCCGGCTACGAACCGGATATCGGCGCCACCATTTTCTCCGAGCAAAGATTGACCCGGAGAAAGTCGCACTGATGGGACGTTGTCCAGGCTTCCACGTATGGTGATGCGACGGACGCTCGATGTCCTGCTTGCCTCGATTAGCTCGTCCGCGTTGGAAGCAACGCAATCGTGAGCGGTCATGATCAATCTCCGGGGTTGGATTCGATGATGACTATATCAGCATAGATCATGCTGCCCGAATGGGCAGGATAGCGAGACATCTGCCTGCTGCGCGTCTGGATAGTGTAGCCAGTGCGCACTAATATGGGCGCACTCGATGCCCGTTGCTCTTTTTCGGCTTTGCGTCCGTCAGGCGGAATTGGTTGGTGTCGCTCGCAGCACCTCCGAAGCGAGGCGGTCGAGATTCTGTTCCGTCGCCGGGACAACGAGTCGGGCGATGCGCTGCCATTCTGCCGCCGAATCAAAGAGCTGACGCCAGCCGACCACGGTCTTTGAACCTTGCGCCGCGAAGGTGATGGTCATCTCGAATTCGTGGTCAGATGGCTGCGTGTTCAGATGCTTGAAGACGACGCGCTCCGGTGCAGTTACATCGACGAAGAGATGCTCCATCGGGTAGCTGGATCCGTCCGGCCCATGCATGACGAAACGCCACATTCCCCCGGGACGCAGATCAAACTCATTGAAGGTATTGGTGAAGCCATTCGGACCCCACCACTGCGCAAGGTGCGACGGATCGCTGAAGGCTCGGAACACTTTCTCCCGTGGCGCGTCGATTATCCGGGAGACGACGATACCGCGCGCTGTGGGTGACTCGGGATCGCCGTTCTCGTTCATGCGTCTGCTCCCCTGATGATGGATGTCGCCCACAATATTCGGACGCCGTCCGGGTCGCCTTCAACATATCATTTGCCAGGCAATTTGATCGCTGCTTGCTTTGCGACGGCGCGTAACTCGTTGTCGACTCCCCAGTAGCCCGATCTTCGTGCTTGACAATCCATAAGTATCCGCTTATCCGCTGTCCATGCAGAACGCGGCCGCACTCGAGAACATGATCTTCCAGGCGCTCGCGGATCCCAGTCGCCGAGCGATCTTCGAATCGCTCACGCGGGGAGAGGCGGCGGTGAAGGGCCTCACGGCGCGCTTCGACATCTCGCAGCCGGCGGTCTCGCAGCATCTTGCCGCCTTGAAGGAGGCCGGTCTGGTGAACGGCCGGCGCGATGGGCGTTGTGTCTACTACCGTGTAGTGCCGCGCGGAATGAAGCCGCTCATCGACTGGATCGCGCACTTCGGCTGGAAGATGATGGGCACGAAGCTCGTCGACATGCTCGCAAGGATCCCGTGAGCTTGAACGGCTGATGCTCGGAAACAAGTCTGTGCGACCCAAGCCCAGAACAAGGAGAAGACGATGCGCATCAAATGGACTACGCTGTACGTCGACGATCAGGACAGGGTGTTGCAGTTCTACACGGACAAGCTCGGCTTTCAGAAGAAGGCGGATTTCTCGCAGCGGAACTACCGCTGGCTCACGGTCTCCTCACCTGAGGATCCGGACGGTGTGGAGCTCGTGCTCGAGTCCAATGCAAGCCCTGGCGGCACGGCATATCAGGAAGCGCTGCGCGGCCAGAGCCGGCCGGCGGCCCAGTTTCTGGTTAGCGACGTGCAGGCTGAGCACGATCGGTTAGTCGCAAAGGGTGTGAAGTTCACCATGCCGGTCACGTCCGTGACAGGCTCCATGGCCGACACAACAACTCGGCGTCACCGCACGTGGTACTAATCGAATAGGGATCGTGGCTGGAAGCGCGGGTATGATGACAATGGTATCATTATCTGATGACTGCCTTTTCGACCACGTCGGTATTGACCTGTCCCGAGTGCTCTTACGCGGAGACACTCCAGATGCCGACCGACGCGTGCGTCTTCTTCCACGAATGCGCAAGCTGCGGTACGGTGCTTCGCCCCAAGTCGGGTGACTGCTGCGTCTATTGCTCATACGGCTCGGTGCCGTGCCCATCCATTCAGATGGGAATGAATGATTGCTGCAACGCCGATCGGGTTCCTCTCAGCCGCAGCCGTCAATCGTGAGCCGCACGCTTCGTGTCGCCGACAGCGCGGGAGTGATCGGTGCGGTACTCGCTGCTCTATGCTGCGCTGGCGCGCCGATTATTCTGAGCGTGCTAGCAGCGCTTGGACTCGGGTTCCTGAGGAGCGACGCGATTCTCCTTCCCTTCATGAGCCTGGCGCTCGTGATCGCGATGTGGGGATTCTGGTCCGACGCGCGAACGCATCGGGCCTACGGACCGCTCCCGCTTGCTATCGTTGGCGCGGTGTCCCTCGTCGCCGGTGTGGTTTTTGTACACGGGATGCCGGCCAAGGTTCTGATCGGCGTTGGCGCGACCGCGCTGGTCGCGGCGACGCTCTGGAATGCGCGGTGTCGTGCTACGTGTGTACCTCTAGTCGGAAGTTGAACCGCATATCGCTATAAGATGGAGCTGGCCTTTGCGTTCGTCGTTTCACAGAATCCAGATTGACTCACGTACATTATGACCATGCCAAGCCGCCATTCATTCGTTATTGCACCGCTCGTTCTCGCGACGTTCGTAGCTGTGGGCTGTGCCACGAGTACATCCAACAGTGGGACCACGGCCGACAACACGGTCAACAGTGTCGACACGCCTCGCAGCTCCGCGGCCGTCCTGCTCGATCCCACCAATCCCGAGTGGCGCCGCGCAGCGCCCGCCAGGTCGCATCTACGCTTCGAGACGACCAGGGGAGTGTTCGTGCTCGAGCTGGTGCGCGCGTGGGGTCCCATCGGCGCGGACCGTTTCTACAACCTCGCTCGGCTCGGCTACTACGACGACGCGCGCTTCCATCGCGTCGTGCCCGGCTACATCGTGCAGTGGGGGATCAACGGAAACCCTGCAGTGAACGCGGCGTGGAAAGACCAGCAGATCACGAACGATTCGCCCCGATCGCACAACGTGCGTGGCACATTCGCGTTCGCGCAGTTTGGACCGGTCGATTCGAAGACACGCAACACGGAGATCTACATCAACCTCCGGGACAACCCGCGGAGCGACGCCGAGCCGTTCACGATGCTGGGGACGGTGATCGAGGGAATGGACGTCCTCGACAGCCTGTACTCAGGCTACGGTGAGAAATCCGGCGGCGGTTTGCGGCAGGGCAAGCAAGGTCCGCTCCTGGAGGGCGGGAACGCGTACATGGATCGGGAATACCCGAAGCTCGATCGGATATTGAGAGTCACGGTGACGACAGTGGAGCGCTGAGCCAGGAATCTGCTGGTCGATCGCAGAGCGCGGGGATCCGAGCAGGGGAAGTGGCGACGCGTCATGCCGATAACTACGAGGCATGACGCTGGCGGTGATATGGGTCTTACGGTGTGAGTGCGCTCCGGAGGCTCTCGGCGTCGATCTCGATCAACCGCGCAGCTGTCGCACCCGCGCCCTCTTCGTCACCGCGCGCGATGGCATCTACGAGCGCGTAGTGCAGATCCGTCGTGTCAACGCCGACCACGCTGTCATGCGCGACGTGAACGAGCGTCTCTCGAAGAGCGATGCTGAAAGCGTTGTAGACATCCGCAAGCACGGCGTTCCTGCTTGCAACGGCGATCGTCCGATGAAACTCCACGTCGATGTCGACGGCCTGCTCTGATTTTCCCGCCGTGCGAAGCTTGTCACGTTCGGCGAGCAGTTCGCGCAATCGTCGCACGTCGCTTGCTGTTCGTCTGGCCGCCGCGAGGCGCGCGGTCTCGATCTCGAGGGGCCTGCGCACCTCATAGACCTCGAGCGCGGCTGCACGGCGCAACCGTTGGTCCAGCGATTCGCGCCCGGGTGCAGTGGCCATGACGTAGGTGCCGTCGCCCTGCCGGACTTCGAGCAGGCCCATGTGTGCGAGCACGACCACGGCTTCGCGAATGGTCGTACGACTGACTCCGAGGACGTCTCCCAGCTCGGTCTCGGTAGGAATGCGCTTACCGGGCACGAGCACCCCCAGAGATATCTGTTGCTGGATTCTGGCGATCACGAGATCGACCAGGCTCCGGCGGGAAGGGCGCGTCAGTGATTCGGTCATAGGGATTCATAGTACGAATGATGGGCGCTCAGGGCAATAGGAGGTGATGATATTACCCAGTTCCATCGCCATTGCAAACATCATACGTATGATGTATTTATTTCATCATGCTTCGATCCCTGATTCTTCTGGTCCTGATGGCCGCTGCTCCCTGCTCCGCCATGGCGCAGGCCGCTCCCGGATCGAACGCGCCGCAGGTGAAGGCGGTTCGGCGGACAGGAACCATCAGTCTGGACGGCCGCCTGGACGAGCCTGATTGGGCCAGAGGGGTGCCGGCCTCCGGTTTCAGGCAGCAGGATCCCGATGAAGGCAAGCCCGCCGCGGAGAGCACTCTGGTTCGCTTTGTCTATGACGACGATGCGCTGTACGTCGGAGCGCGGATGTTCGACAGCGGAGGAGCGGCTGGTGTCCGGACCCGCCTCGCGCGGCGGGATGACCAGCCGGGCGGCGACTACCTGATGCTCGTGCTTGACACTTATCACGACCACGCCGGTCGGACCGTGCTGCGCATCAACCCGTCGGGCGTCCAGTACGACGCGCTGGCTCTTGGGCGGGCCGACCCCGATCCGGGCTGGAACGCGGTGTGGGAGGCAGCAACGAGCATCGACTCCGTCGGCTGGACCGCGGAGATTCGCATCCCATTCTCCCAGCTCCGTCTTGCAGGGTCCGGCGCGCAGACATGGGGGCTCCAGATCTGGCGTTACGAAGACCGGCTCAAGGAGACATCTCAGTGGGCTTTCTGGAGCAAGCGTGAGACCGGCGGCCCGGCCTACTTCGGGCATCTCACTGGACTGGTGCCAGAGTCAGGCCTCTTGAGCTTGGAGGCGTCGCCATACGTCGCAGTTGGTGTCGCGCCCCGAGTTCCCAATGGCGGAGGCAAGGCAACAACCAACGGAGCACGGGCCGCGCACACGGCCGGCGCTGACATTCTGTTCCATGCACCGAGCACCAGCGGGACTGTGACGTTCAATCCCGACTTCGGGCAGGTGGAGGTCGATCCTGCAGTGCTCAACCTCACCGCATCGGAGACGTTCTTTCCGGAGAAGCGCCCCTTCTTCGTGCAGGACGCCGGAATCTTTGGCTTTGGCGCGATCGACTGCGCAATCTGTGCGTACTCGAGTCCGCTCGATCTCTACTATTCGCGCCGCATAGGGCATCCGCCTTCGCTGCACCCCGCCGGACTCGTAACCGAGGCGCCGAGCGCGACGCAGATACTTGGTGCAGCGCGCATGACATTTCAATCGCGCGATGGCTGGACTGCAGGTGCGCTTGCCGCGCGCACCAACCGCGAATCGGCAACGGTAATTGATTCGTCCGGTCAGGCCGAAAACGTAGCTGTGGAGCCACCCGCAACATACCTGATCGCGCGTGCGGAAAAGCGCGCGACGTCGGGCGCTGGAGCTGTGGGAGTCATCGGCACGTTGACAGGTCGCAACATGACCGATCGAAGTCTGGGCGCACTCGGCGCATTGCTTCCGTCGCGCGCCGCAACCATCGGCATCGATGGTGAGCGCTGGTGGCAGAACCACACGTACCGTGCGGGTTTCACGTCCGCGTTGTCATCGGTTACGGGAGATTCACTTGCGCTCCAGCACATTCAGACATCGAGCGTTCACTACTTGCAGCGACCGGGCAGACGCCTGACGGAAGGGTTGTTCGATTCGCGCTATGATCCCGGACGCACGGAGCTGAATGGCTACGCTTCAATGGCGCGAATTGCAAGAGAGGGTGGTGCATGGACCTGGGAGGCGATCGGCGAGGTTGTAAGTCCCGGTTTCGAGGTGAACGAACTCGGTTTCGTGCCGATCGCTGGAACGCAGTGGATCGTCGCAAATGTGGGCCGCAATTTCACCGTGCCGAGCTCGTGGTACCATTCGGCAAAGCTGGTCGCTGGTGCGGAAGAGCGAAGGAATTTCGACGGCGACGGTACCGGGCGCGCGTACCACGTGTCTGCGTCGGTTGTCACCCCATCATACTGGACGGCAGATGCAGTCGCGATCCATCAGCTGGCCCACTACGATGATCGCGCGCTGCGCGGAGGTCCGACTGTGGCTGTGGGTGCAGGCGACAGTGTGGACTTCGATGTCGAGAGCGACACGCGTCGCAAGGTATCCGTAGCCGATACCGCGTGGTGGTCGTCCGATCGCAGCGGAAACCGATCGGCCGGACTTGCACAGGTCGTCTCGTTGCGCCCAACGGACGGCACGTCGTTGAGCGCCGGCGTTCGTGCGGAACGGCAGAACGTAGGAGCACAGTTCATTCCAAGCGTGCCGGATCCAGAAGCACGGGATAAGCAGCGGTATGTTACCGCATCACTGATCCAGCGTACGGTGGCACTCCAGTTCCGTGCTGCAACCGCAATCACACGCACGTTGTCGCTGGATGCCTATCTGCAGCCGTTCGTGACTGTCGGTACGTATAGCGACTTTGGCGAATTCGCTGGCGCACGCACCGGCACGCGTCTGATATACGGCCGCGACATCGACTCGGTGCAGCATGCGCATCGTGCTGACGGCGATTGGATCAGCGTTTACCCCACGCGCAATTCCGGCACGGCGTTCAGCATTCGCGATCCGACAGGGGCCATGCGATCGCTGCACGGCACTGCGGTATTGCGTTGGGAATACCGGCCGGGCATGGCGCTCTATCTCGCGTGGACCCAGACACGGTCGGATGCCGCGGCTGACAGCACGCTGAGCCTGCAACGCGATGGCGGAGCACTTCTCGCTGCGCGTCCGGTGAACGCGCTGCTATTCAAGATCGCCTATCGCATAGGGCGATAGCGCTGCACGCCGGTGAACTCCGGTTTTCTCCTTTCACATCTGCCGAGAACAGTCACATGCCTCGATCTGCCATTCCACTCGTCGTCACTGTTGCCATCGCTGCCGCGGTGTCGGCGTGGACGCCATCCGCTGCACAAAACATTGATGCCAGGATCATTACGATCCTCATGACGCGCGATAGCGCGGGGATGCGCTTCAGTCCATCTACGATCGTGGCGCATTCTGGCGACACACTTCATTTCGTGAACGGCGCTGGGCGGCACGACGTGGACTTCGTGGCTGATTCCAATCCGCGAAATGTCGTTTTGCCGAAGACCACGCCGTTGCTGGAGAAGGTGGGCGCAACGCTCGACATTCCTGTCAACTTGCCGCCTGGGCGCTATTACATCCAGTGCGATCCGCATGCCGAGATGGGGATGGTCGGACATCTGATAGTCGAGGGTGAGCGGAGATCCAGCGCGGCATCGGTTCATCGAGATCAGGTGCAGAATGTTCTGCAGGTTCGCCGGATACAACCAAAGCCACCTGTCTGATCAAGTTGCGCGACCACGCATTCCCCATCTCCGCAGTTGCTTCGTCATGCGCCTTTGAGCGTCATGTATGCACCGAGTGCGAGGAGGACGGTAGCGACGATGTTGCGGAAGACACGCTCGGGAATCCCGCGCAGTGCGCGAGGCCCGTCAGCTCGCTCACGCCGACGAAGATGAGTATGATGCCAAAGGCGATGGACAGCGCGCGGTTGTTGGCGAAGGAATGCAGCAGCGCACCCGTGAGGCCGCCAGCTGCGCGAACTACACACTCAACTGCACAAGAAGAGATTGCACATCCATACCGCCCGCAAGAAGAGCTAGCATCCGCGCTTTCCGGGGAAGAGCGTCGTCGATATCCTGATGTCGGGTTCGGCTGGCGATATGGAGTCCATCTGCCGGTACTTGGCAGAACCATATTGGTAGCCAGCCATTGACCCCTGTTTTGATCACTGTTTTTGAATCCCTCGGGATTGTCGAGCACCACACCGGTCTCAATCGACGTGATGGCAATGTGTGATTCCGCCCGAGCCTCCTCAGCACCAGCTTTCACCTCGCGCTCGCCAGTCTTCGTAGGAGGTTGGCTGCGCGAATTGGAATTCGACACCGGAGTTGACGTTCCGAGAAAGGGGAGTAATCTTATCGGCATTACGGATCGGCCCGTGACCATGCTTGCCGACCAATTCTCCTCATCTCTTTCAATCCGCGGATGTTCTGTCGCTATATATGCCGCCTCGTCGGCGCTGTCTTTCTTTTTATCGCTGCCGCACCGTCCGGCCAGATCGCTGCACAAACCGTTCACGCATCTTCCCATAAGTCGTCGGGAGCAGTCGCTGGTCGCGTGATAGGGTCTGGTGAACAGCCACTGGGTAGCCTGCCGGTTTCGCTTATCGGCACCGGCTTTATGACGCGCACCGATACGACTGGCCGATTCAGGTTGAACGGCATTCCGAGTGGGCACTATCAACTCGCCGTGGGCGATATTGGCCGGCCGCAAGTCGTACGAGAGATCACTATCGCTGATGGTGATCAGGCAGAAATCGAGATCAAAATGGCACCGGGCGGAGTGGCGCGTTTGGGCGCTGTCAGAGTAACAGCGACTCAGCCGCTACATGTGATCGGGAGCTTGAACGACGTGCAACAGAATGTGATCTATGCCGGAAAGAAAACCGAGGTGATCGTGATGGATAGCCTCCGCGCCAACACTTCGCAGGACATTGAGCGACAAATTCTGGGGCGTGTGCCAGGAGCGAATTTTTCTGAAACGGAGGGCGCCGGATTTCCCTCCAATGGAGTTGGCTTCCGCGGCCTTGATCCCACCCAGTCGGTCGAGATGAACACACGGCAGAATGGTGTCGGACTCGCGGCCGACGTCTACGGCTACCCTGAGACCTACTACACACCGCCCGCTGAAGCGCTCGATCGTATTGAGGTGGTGCGCGGGGCTGGCTCACTGGCTTTTGGACCTCAGTTCGGTGGCAGCATCAACTATGTTATCCGCCAGGGCGTGCCGAATTCTCCGGCAAAAGTGACGTCGGCTCAGACAGGTGGGAGTTTCGGCCTGTTCAATTCGTTCAATTCGGTAGGCGGTGGCAGTGACCGGTGGACGTACTACGGCTTCGCCCACTTTCGGAGCCAGGATGGCTGGCGCCCGAACAGCGATTTCCGCCAAGGCACGGCATACGGAAGTGTCCAGTACCGCGCGAGCGACCGCCTGCGACTCGGGCTAGAGTATACCAGCTTTCGCAACCGCATTCACATGCCCGGTGGACTATCGGACGCACAGTTCGCGGCCGATCCGTCGTCGTCCTTCCGTGCACGCAACTGGCTCGCGAGTCCGTGGAACATCCTCGCGGTTCGCGCGAGCTACGACATCGCACCACACGCACATCTCGAGACAGTGCTCTCATATATGGCGAGCCAGCGCTATCTCGTGTGGCGCAACGAGGACGGCGGAGCTCAAGCGCCCGATGCGCTCGATCCGGCGACGGGCGAATTCGTCCCACGCGAGGTTGAGCGCGAATATTTCCACAATGGAACGCTTGAGACTCGGCTGCGCGTTGATCACATGATGTTCGGCAGGTCGAGTACCATTGCCACAGGCGTACGCGCTTTCTACGGCACTCTCGGCCGTTACGAAGGCGGGCCGGGTTCCACGGGCTCCGGCTTCGACATGCGCCTGTACGGCGGTACCTGGGAGCGAGCCCTGCAATTCGGAACGACCAACTTGGCCGCGTTCGCAGAAGATCTCGTGCACGTCACTGATCGGCTGTCTGTCACACCCGGACTACGTTACGAGTACGTCAGGTCCGCTGCGCGCGGCTACACCGACGTCGATTCGAGCTTTGCTCCACGGAGCTATGGTTATCCGCTGGCCGGCATCGGAGCCCAGTACATCACGACCCCCTCGACGCAGATTTACGCCAATGTCTCGGGCGCGTACCGGCCCATACTGTACGCTTCGCTTACACCGTTTGGCAGCATCGCGCGCATCGCGCGAGATCTGCACGCAGCCCGAGGCTACAACGCGGATCTGGGATGGCGAGGTGTCGTCAGCGATGTGATCAAGTTTGATGTCAGCGTGTTCTACCTGTCATACCACGATCGTATCGGCACTCGCACAGGTACCGATGCAATCGGCACGTTTACCGAAATCGCCAACATAGGAAACAGCGTTCACAAAGGCGTCGAGACGTATGTGGAAGTCGATCCGTTCGCACGTGTTGTAGATGCATCTGCTTTTGGGTCGGTTGATCTCTTCACATCGCTTGCGTATATCGACGCGCGTTATGTCTCGGGCGAATTTCGCGGCAACCAGGTCGAACAGGCTCCGCGCGTGCTTGCTCGAGCTGGAATCACCTATAGCTATCGTCCGATCAGTATGACTTTGCAGGCGAGCCATGCGGCTGGCTCGTTCGGAGACGCGAACAATAGCGTGACACCGACCGAGGACGAGACTGCCGGATTCGTACCTGCGTACACTATCCTGGATCTATCTGGCAGAGCGTCAGTTGGGCCGCGGTATGCAATCACCTACGGAGTCAACAATCTCGCCAACGTGCGTTACTTCACCAAGCGTACTGGTGAGTATCCGGGCCCTGGCATTCTGCCCGGAACTGCGCGGAGTATGTATGCGGGGATTCAGGCACAATTCTGAGTATGATCTCCTTCTGTGGCTCCGGTTCTACGAGCGACAGACGATGCAGACGCTGCATGGTTCATCCTCCAATCGACAGCGCGGCGATAACTTTGCATGAAGGCTATCGCCGGATCCGACGGAAGCACTACTTTAGCCGGAAGCTGAACCGCCCGATAGAGAGGTACGAGGTGAATCGGAGGACGCAACAGTGATGAGATATGCTGGTTGGGGCCAGTCCCGGGACGACGAGACGTTAGATCCGAACAGCGGGCGCGCGATTCCGAATCCAGAGCCAACGTTCGTTCC
>Ga0207640_10000859_pt1 | contig 17242 bp, 17 predicted proteins | sample KBSCornC42_FD_184300 | JGI IMG/M metagenome (GOLD analysis project Ga0207640, IMG submission 184300) | Corn rhizosphere microbial communities from Kellogg Biological Station, Michigan, USA - KBS Corn C4-2 (SPAdes) (version 2) | ecosystem: Host-associated > Plants > Roots > Rhizosphere > Soil ... | reverse complement strand
CGATCACGCCTTTGAGCGTGCCGCCTTCCAGGATGGGCACGGCGAAGGTCACGACGAGCTGGCCGGTGCTCGCGCTCACGTACGGCGGCGTCACCACGGGCTTGCCGGCCTCCACGGCCTGCTTGTACCAGGGGCGTGCAGTCGGGTCATACGTCGGCGGAATGCCTTCGGGGTTCGAGAATTTGTACGACTTGTCGGGGTAGCCGACATAGACGTTGATGAAGCCGCCAGCCTTGTGCACGGCCTTGAAGACCGGAATCGGATCGGCAGACACCGCCACTTCTTGCAACGACACCACCATCTGCGTCTTGGACGCCACCCAGTCGTCGATGCCGGCGATGTGGCCGCGCGCGACGGACTGCAGGTTCTGGCGGATGGACTCGTCGTTGTACGAGCGCGTTACGAGATAGTTGAGACCGCCAGCGAAGGTCAATGCGCCGACCACGATGGCAACGCAGGTCAGCAAAATGCGAGTACGGATGGATGCAAGCACGGTATGGTTTCCTACTACGAGGCCCATGGCAGGGATTCCACCATGTAAGGCATGCGGCACACGGCCCTGTCGGCCTGCCGTCGCACATGAAACGGCCGTCGTAAGGAAATCTGAAGTCTGATGTGCATGACATGACTTCGCTGTCACGTTGCCTCAGCAGGCAACGTTCTACAATCGCCCTTCCTACGCTGCCCAAGTCGGGCGAGCTGCACTTCAAGAAAAGGAATGCGCCATGAAAACCAAAGCCGCCATCGCCTGGAAAGCCGGTGCTCCGCTCACCGTGGAAGAAGTCGACCTGCAAGGCCCGCGCGCCGGTGAGGTGCTCGTCGAGATCAAGGCGACCGGCATCTGCCATACCGATTACTACACGCTCTCGGGCGCCGACCCGGAAGGCATCTTCCCGGCGATCCTCGGCCATGAAGGCGCGGGCGTCGTGCTGGAGGTGGGCGCAGGTGTCTCATCGGTGAAGGCCGGCGACCACGTGATCCCGCTTTACACGCCGGAATGCCGCCAGTGCAAGTTCTGCCTGTCGCGCAAGACGAACCTGTGCCAGGCCATTCGCGCCACCCAGGGCAAGGGCCTGATGCCGGACGGCACGTCGCGTTTCTCGCTCGACGGCAAGCCGCTGTTCCACTACATGGGCACGTCCACGTTTGCCAATCACATCGTGGTGCCGGAGATTGCACTGGCAAAGATCCGCCCCGATGCGCCGTTCGACAAGGTCTGCTACATCGGCTGCGGCGTTACCACGGGCGTGGGCGCAGTGGTCTACACGGCCAAAGTGGAAGCCGGCGCCAACGTGGTCGTGTTCGGTCTGGGCGGCATCGGGCTGAACGTGATCCAGGGCGCGAAGATGGTGGGTGCCGACAAGATCATCGGCGTGGACCTGAACCCCGCGCGCGAGGCGATGGCACGCAAGTTCGGCATGACGCATTTCATCAACCCGAGCGATGTGGAAAACTTGGTCGACCACATCATTCAGCTGACTGATGGCGGCGCGGATTACTCGTTCGAGTGCATCGGCAACACGAAGGTCATGCGTCAGGCGCTGGAGTGCTGCCACAAGGGCTGGGGCCAATCGATCATCATCGGCGTGGCCGAGGCGGGCGCGGAGATCAGCACGCGCCCGTTCCAACTCGTGACGGGTCGTGAGTGGAAGGGTTCCGCCTTCGGTGGCGCACGTGGCCGCACGGACGTGCCGAAGATCGTCGACTGGTACATGGAAGGCAAGCTCAACATCGACGACCTCATCACGCACACGCTGCCGCTGGAGCGCATCAACGAGGGCTTCGAGCTGATGAAGCGCGGTGAGTCGATCCGTTCGGTCGTGCTGTATTGAATCTCGAGGATGGAGCCACGCAATGACGATCCCGGTACCGGCACTTGAACTGCTTTCCGAGCATGCCTGCTTTGGTGGCGTGCAGCGTTTCTATCGGCATGCCTCGACGGCGATCGGGCTGCCGATGCGCTTCTCGGTCTACCTGCCGCCGCAGGCGTTGGAAGGCACGCGCTGCCCCGCGCTGTTCTATCTGGCGGGTCTGACGTGCACGGAAGAGACGTTTGCCATCAAGGCCGGTGCGCAACGTGTGGCAGCACGCGAAGGCCTCATCCTCATCGCGCCCGACACCAGCCCTCGCGACGCGAACATCCCCGGTGAAACCGACAGCTGGGATTTCGGCATCGCCGCCGGCTTCTACCTGGACGCCACGCAGGCGCCGTGGCGCGAGCACTACCGCATGGAAAGCTACATTGCCGACGAGCTGCACCACATCGCCCGCGTGGCTTTTCCGGTGGCGCCGGGGCGCATCGGCATCTTCGGGCATTCGATGGGCGGCCACGGCGCGTTGACGCTGGCCTTGCGTCATCGGGAACGCTTTGCTTCGGTCTCCGCGTTTGCGCCCATCGCGCATCCGTCGGTGTGCCCGTGGGGCATCAAGGCGTTCACCGGGTATCTCGGGGACGATCGCACCGCCTGGGCAGCGCACGACGCCACGGAGTTGATGCGGCAGGCGTCTTGCCCGTTCCCGGGCGGCATCCTGGTCGATCAGGGCGAGGCCGACAAATTTCTGGCAGAGCAGCTGTACCCGGATGACTTTGCCGCCGCGTGCGCTGCAGCCGGGCAGCCGCTGCAACTACGTCGCCACCCGGGCTACGACCACGGCTACTACTTCATCGAGACCTTCATCGAAGACCACCTGCTGCATCACGCAGCACAACTGCGTTAGCAGCAGGTAAATGCGGGGCCAGGCTAGCGGCTGCCGCCACCGGCACTGCCGCCCGCCGCCCCACCGGCGCCTCCGGTACCGGCACCAGCGCCCCCCGAACCCGCAGCACCACCGCCACTACCGCCGCCCGGCGCGCCCATCGACCCGCCCGTGCCTGGTGCGCCTACACCCACTCCACCCGAGCCGCCGCCGGTTGCACTGCCGGTTGAATCGTTGGCACTGCCGCCATAGCCACCGCTCGAACCCGAGCGCATATTGCCGGCCCGCCCTTGCTTGCCGGTGGCGTTGCGGTTGCGGGTGGCATCCCGACCGCCGTTGGCCGAACTGCCGTTGACAGCGGTACCCCCCGTGCCCGTTGCAGTTGTGCCGGTGTCGGTACCACCCGCCGGAGACATGCTGCTGCCAGCCGTGCTGTTGGATTGGGCTGCCCCCGTTTGGGCATACGCCGCTGCGGTACCGCCCGCCAACGCCAACGCGATGACTAGAGAAGATGCACGGAGATACGTCATGAAATGCTCCTTTGAGATTGGGAATGTGCCCTTCCACGTCAGCAAGGCCCGTTCCGCCGTCACGCCATGCAATATCGAGTGTGCCGATTGGCGGGATATTTGCTTGGGACCGTGCGTCAAAATGAGGAAGCCCGCACTCAGCTATACATTCAACGGTGTATGTATAATCGCCTGCCCCACTGTCGGTGCGCCGCCGCATGCGTCTGCAACGCTGCCGGCCCACCTTCAGCCCGACGATGGAGCTGTAAACCGTGAAACTCCCCTTCCCGCTGCCCCCGTCATGGCGTGCAGCGGGCGACACCCCCGACGCCAAGGCCGCCCCGGTCGCGCAGCCCCTTCCTGGCGATCCAGATGCCTGGATCGCATGCGAGCACTGCGACACCCTGCATCGCCACGAAGTCATTGCATTGGATGAAGAAGCGCATTGCACGCGCTGCGGCGTCAAGCTGTACCGCAACCAGAGCGAGCGGCTCTCGGTATTGCTGCCGCTGGTGCTGACGGGCCTCATCGTCTACATCGTCGCCAACATCTTCCCGATTGCCGAGATGAACGGCGGCGGCAACCGGCACGCCACCACGCTGTGGGGCGCCATCGTGGCGCTGTACGACTACGACATGCTCTTCGCTGCCGTACTGGTGGCACTCACCACGGTCTTCTTCCCGCTGATGTACATGTCAGTGCTGGCGCCGCTGCTCATTGCGCGATTGCGTGGGCGGCAGCATCCGGCCGCGGCGCTGGTGCTGCGCACCGCAGCGCTGATCCGCCCGTGGGCGATGGTCGAGATCTTCATGCTGGGCGTAGTGGTGGCGCTCATCAAAGTGGCGCGCATGGTGTCGCTTGAAGCCGATGCGGGCTTGTGGGCGTTTGCCGCGCTCACCGTGTTCCTGACTGTGGCGTTGTCGATCGACCTGCGACCGTTCTGGCGCGAGATTGGGTTGACGCTGCCACCGGGTTCGGAAGTCGACGCCCCCACCGGCATGGACGCCGCCGCCCGCCCCGGCGAGGACCGCCCATGAACAGCGTCACCACCCCTGCACCGGCCCAGCCGGCTCAAGAGGCTCGCCCGCTGCGGGCCGCCGCACAAGGCCTGGTGACATGCGAGCGCTGCGGCCTGCTGGCGCGCATGCCCCACGCGTCGGCCGCCACCCAAGCGGTGCTCACGCACGAAGACGCACCTGACGAGACCATCGCAGCGCCGGTCTGCCCGCGCTGCATGTCGCCCATGCACGTGCGCAAGCCCGACAGCCTGGCGCGCTGCTGGGCACTCCTGCTTGCGGCTGCCGCCATGTACCTGCCCGCCAACCTGCTGCCCGTGATGATTACCGACACCCTGCTCGGCACGCAGCAGGACACCATCATGAGCGGGATCGTCTATCTCTGGACGTCAGGCTCGTGGCACCTGGCCATCATCGTGTTCATCGCAAGCTTTCTGGTGCCGTTGGCCAAGCTCGGCATCCTGGCGGTGCTGTGCCTCTCGGTGCAGCAACGCTGGCGCTGGAATCCGCGACTGCGCACGCGCCTGTATGCGCTGGTCGAGATCATCGGCCGGTGGTCGATGCTCGATGTGTTTGTGGTGACGCTGCTCGCAGGGCTTGTGCATCTGTCGACGCTGGCCATCATCAAACCCGGCCCTGGTGTCGGCCCTTTTGCCGCCGTGGTGGTGCTGACCATGTTCGCCGCCCGCTGTTTTGATCCCCGCCTGATCTGGGACGTCATCGACGAGCCCGATCCCGAAGAGACCGATGTATGACCGACCCCGTCGATAACGAAAACATTCCCGCGCCGCGCCGCACGAAGCGCAAGCGCTGGCTGCCCTCACTGATCTGGCTGGTGCCGATCGTGGCGCTGATGGTGGGCGCCACGCTCATGGCGCGCGTGATCCTGGCGCGCGGCGCGCAAGTGACCGTTACATTCAGCTCGGCCGAGGGCATCGAAGCAGGCAAGACGCGCGTGAAGTTCAAGAGTGTCGATATTGGCGTGGTCAAGGCAGTGGGCCTCACCGACGACCGGTCGGGTGCCGTGGTACTGATCGAACTCACCCATGACGGCAAGGCGTTCGCCGCGTCGGATACGCGCTTCTGGGTGGTGCGCCCGCGCGTTGCAGCCGGCAGCATCTCGGGGCTCGGCACGCTGCTCTCCGGGGCGTACATCGGCGTGGATGGCGGCCGCTCGCAGGAGAAGAAATCCAGCTTCAAAGGCCTCGACACACCGCCGGCGATCTCCGCTGATGCACCCGGCAAACAGTTCACGTTGCATGCACCCGATTTGGGCTCGCTCGATATCGGTGCGCCGGTGTATTTCCGCCGCGTGCGCGTGGGCCAGGTCACCGCCTATGACATCGACGCAGACGGCAAGGGCGTGACGTTGCACATCTTCGTCAACGCGCCGTTCGACAAGTTTGTGGCACGCGGCACGCGGTTCTGGAATGCCAGCGGCATCGACCTGAAGCTCGACGCCAGCGGGTTGAAGGTCGATACGCAATCGCTGCTGACCGTGGCGCTTGGCGGCATCGCGTTCCAGACACCCGAAGAAGCCGATCACCAGCCGGCCGCCTCCGACGCCGAGTTCCAGCTCGTGCGCAACGAAACCGCGGCGCTGAAAGACCCGGAACACCTCTCGCAGACCGTGGTGATGTACTTCCACCGCTCGCTGCGGGGCCTCAACGTGGGCGCACCGGTGGAGTTCAAGGGCATCAACGTGGGCGAGATCAAGTCGATCGGCATCCACTACAGCAAGAAGCGCCACGAGTTCGTGCTGCCCGTGACGGCCACGCTGTACCCCACGCGCTTCGGCATGGACATCCGCGACGACAACCCGCAGCACGCCTCCGAAGACGTCCGCACGCAGTTCGACGTGCTGGTGAAGAATGGCATGCGCGCACAGTTGAAGAGCGCGAGCCTGCTGACGGGCCAGCAGTTCGTGAATCTCGACTTCATCGACGCGGCCGAACGCGACAAGACCCCGCCGCGCTTCGGCATGCGCGATCGTGACGGCGCGTATGTGTTCCCGACCGCAGACAATCCCACCGACGACATCGAGGCGCAGATCGCCGGCATCGTCAAGAAGCTCAACAAGGTACCGTTCGAGCAGATCGGACAGGATGTCCACCGCACGCTGACGACGCTCGACGCCACGCTCAAGCAGACCGAGCAACTGGCCAAGACGGTCAACAGCGACCTCGCCCCGCAGATGAAGGAAACGCTGGCCGAGGCGCGCCGCACGCTCGATTCTGCGCGCCAGGTCTTCTCCGACGATGCCCCGCTGCAACGCAACGCGCGCGACACGCTGGAACAAGTGGCCAAGGCCGCCGCGTCCGTGCGCGTGCTGACCGATTATCTGGACCGCCACCCGGAAGCGCTGATCCGCGGCAAGGCAAAGGACGCGCAATGATGCCGATGCAAACGACGATGCTGTCTTCTTCTCTTCGCCTGGCCGGCGCCGCTGCCGTGGCGCTGCTGGTTGGCGCGTGCGCTTCGCCCGAGCCGACGTTGCATACGCTGTCAGTGCGCCCCGAAACAACGGATACCGGCCGTTTCCAGCGCGCCTTCCGCCTCTCGGGTGTGCGGGTACCCGATCGCCTGGACAAGCCGCAGATCGTGCTGCGTACGTCCGACAGCGAAGTGGTGGCGCTTGAGCAGCAACGCTGGGCCGCGCCGTTCGGTTCGGAACTGCGCGATGCGCTGTCTGCGAACCTGGCGACGACGCTGTCTGCGGTTGACGTGGGAAGTGCCGCCGCGCCGGCAGGCGTGCCGCTCTTCCGCATCGGCGCCGAAATGCGCAGCTATGACGCGCGGCCCGGCCAGGGCGTGACGGCACTGGTGACGTGGCGCGTATCGCGCGATGCGGCCACCCAAGGCGCGAGCCCCGTCGCGCTCACCTGCCAGACGACGCTGGCCATGCCCGTGAATGCGCAACCTGCCGGTACGGATGCGAATGCAGGCGGTCAATGGGTGGTGTCCTCCACGCAACGCCTCGTGCAGCAGTGGTCGCAACAGATTGCGCAGAGCGTGCAGGGTCTTGAATCGCCTTCCGCTGTGCCGGCGTGGTGCCGGTAGGTCGATCGATCAGCGCTCGGCCAGTTCCTGCGTGAGCCGGCCGAGCGTGGCAAGCGCCGCTTCAAGGTTGGCCGAAGGCGGCAGCCCGAAGCAGATGCGGAAGTAATGATCGAAGCGGTTCAGGTTCGAGAACATTGTCCCCGGTGCAATCCGGATGCCCTGCGCCAGCGCCGCATCGAACAGTTCCACCGACGACACGTTGGCGGGCAGTTCCACCCACATCGCCAGCCCGCCCGAGGGCACCGACAACCGCGTGCCGGCGGGAAAGCATCCCGCAATCGATTCGGCCATGCGTTCGCGCTGCTCGCGCAACGTCTGGCGCAGCGTGCGCAGGTGCCGGTCATACGCCCCCGACGCGATAAAGCGCCCCGCCAGCACCTGCGACCACGAATCGTTAGGCCGCGACTGCGCAAACTTCAGCATCTGCACGCGGCCCTGCCAGCGGCCGGCCGCCATCCAGCCCAGGCGCAGGCCGGGTGCCAGCACCTTGCTCAATGACGCGCAATAGATGACGTTGCCTGTGCGGTCCCACGCCTTGAGGGCCTTGAGCGGCGTGGGACTGTCGCCCAGTGCGCTGTAGGTATCGTCTTCAATGAGGGCGATGCGATTAGCGTCGCAAAAAGCCGCCATCCGGCGCTTGGCCGAGTCCGGCATGATGCTGCCGAGCGGATTCTGCAGGTTGGGCACCACCACTACGGCGCGGATATTTCCATAGGCCTGCACCGCCATCTCCAGCGCTTCGAGCGACATGCCGGTGCGAGGGCTGGTAGGAATTTCCACCGCGCGCATGCCCAGGCTTTCCAGCACCTGCAGCAGCCCGTAGTAGGTGGGCGATTCCACTGCCACCGTATCGCCTGGCTGCGCCACCGCGCGCAGGGCCAGGTTCACCGCCTCGATACAGCCGTGGGTGACGATCACGTCGTCTGGGGCAACCCGCACGCCCATATCGAGCGCACGGCGCGCCACGGCCGTCTGCAATTCGGGATGGCCGTTTGGAATGACCGACTGCGTCAGCAGCAGCGGATACCGCCGCAGCACCTGCGAGGCAATCCGGTTGAGCGCCGCCGCCGGGTACAGCGCGGCCGCCCCGCTTGCCCCCGACAGATCGACGTGCACCGCGGCCTGCTGCCCACGCGCCACGATGGCCGACACGCGCGCATGCACGCCCACGTAGGCGGCAGGATCGGGCGTGGAGACTTCGGGCTCCTTGACCGGTGCGAGCAAGGCGCGGCGCGGCTGGCGCACGAAGTAGCCCGAGCGTTCGCGCGCCTCGAGCCAGCCTTCCGTCTCCAGATGCCGGCACACCTGCAGCGCAGTCGAGAGACTCACCGCGTGCGTGCGCATCAGCATGCGCACCGACGGCATGCGCTCACCCGGTGCCAGCACTCCGCTGCGGATCGCGCCAAGGTAATGATCGGCAAGCGTCCGGTATAGCGGCTGCGCGGGCGGGGAAGTCAACTCGGTGACGGACATGGCGGCGAGGGGGCGGCGACAGGCGGCAAGGAGGGTCCAGCACATCATGCCGGCAAGACCGCCACCGCAACAGATACAGACGACGTCAAACTGTACCGCAACAGATTGTCACAAGGCACGGCTGTTGCCCCGCACTTTGCCGGTTCTGTCTCTATTGAGAGTAGGGTCGTGTGCCTACGCTGGAGCCATGTTCAGGAGATCGACATGACTGCAACGACACCCGCATCCGAACCAGAAAGGCTGACGCTTCGCCCCGGACAAGCCGGCCTGCACTGGCTCCCCGCTGGAGCCACACTAGTAGCACTGGAGGGCAGCTTGCACCTGACACCTCCATCGCGCTCAATTGCAACAGCGCGGCACACCCTTGGCACCGGCCACGCGCATGTTGTGGAAACGTCCGGGTGGTGGCACCTGCATGCCGACAGGCACAACGGCGCGCATGTGCACATCGTGGCTGTGGCCGCTGGCACACGACGCCCGGCACGGCCGGCGATATGGCGTTGGCTTGCGAACGTCATTCAGCCGCGCCAGACCTTTCGCGGCTGAAATGACGATGTGACGTGTTACCGCCGCGCGTCTAGCTTGTCCCGAGGCACGTCGGGGCGTTTCCCGTCGTCCGACCGGATAGACGCGTTTTCGAAATCACCCGGGTCTTCCTCGCCTACGCCGCTTTCACTTGGGATGGCCGGCGCCACGGGCCGAGCGGTGTCGCCCGCAGGCGCTCTGGCTTTGTCATCGCCACGAGGCTTCTGGGTGGCGGTCATGGCTGCTTCCGACTGTTCTGATGCTGCCCCAGACGCTGCTGGTTCTGCGGCAATTGCCCTTCCTGTGCGGCGGCGCGGCCATCCTCGGCAGGCGCCTGCATCGGACGTTTCGCCGACTGGTCCGTGCCGTGCTGCATTGATGTGCGCTCGGCACGGTCGGATTCAGCGCGGTCCTTGGCGGCACCCCGTTCTTGCCGGGCTTGGTCGCTGCGCTCACCCTTCTTGCCTTCGCTCTTTCGTTCCCCCGCTTTTTCCGCCGCGTGGGCGGCGGGCTTGTGCGGTTGCTGTGCGTGTTGCTTCATCGTCAGCCTCCTGGTTCGGTTTACGGACGAATCGCCCGTGTGAATTGCGTCGCAACCTGCGTGCCGCCGCACCAGTGCGCAGGCGTACGCCTGCGGCGCCCGGCGCAGGTATCCACCTTGCTGCACGTGCAGTGTCGCGCGTTGGCGCACAAGCACGCATGGAGAAACCACATGGCAACCAGCAACCTGTATCGCACCGGTGAAGCCCCTGCACAGACCGGCAAAGGTCACGGAACCGACGCACTCGGCCCCTCCGACAGTTCGGACTCGGGCAGCGACGTGGTCGGCGGCCCGGGCCTGGGCAGCGACGTTGAAGATCGATTCGACGAGGATCCCGCCGTGCACCCGCACGGCAATGCAGCCAACCGCACGGCCGGCGCAGACCTGGGAGATGTGAACCTCGACAGCGACACCGATTCCACCGGGACCGGCGAGCGTCGCGCGGCCGGGCACGAACCCGTCATACGCGAAGACAGCGACCTGATGCCTGACGCCATACACGACATAAACCATCCCGAAGTCGACACACCCATCGACGACGAGGATTTTGAACACGCCACGGGCCTCGCCGGTGAAAACGACGACGCTGATGCTCCGGATGCGGTCGACCTGGACGAAGCGCCAATCGACCCGAAGCCCGGCAGCCGCGATGTACCGGTGCACTCGCCCACCGGTGGCGGCACGGATTGGTCTGACAACATGCGCCGCAGCCGCCCGACGTACAAGGGCAAGCGCGTGCCGGGCCAGCATCGCGGCTAAGCCACATCGGATGAACGGACCGCGCCTGCACGCCAGCGCGGTCCGGTCTAGACTGGTGAACCGCCATCGCAGCCCATGTGAGTTGCGCCGGCCGTCCGGCTCACCTTGAGCGAACTTCACGTCCCCTACCCAATGACCCGACTACGTCTCTCAGCCCGTACCGCTGCAGTTGTCACCGTCGTGACAGCGCTCTTCCCGCTGGCCGCGTCCGCGCAAAGTACCGCTGCGCCCACGCGGGTGCGCGCCACCATCAATGCCGTCCACAGCACGGCTGTCGATGTGACCGATGCCTCCGGCAACAAGGCCACTGTGACGCTGCCGGTGGACCTCAACGTCACCCAGGTCGCGCCGATTGAACCGTCGGCCATTCGCGCCGGCAGCTATATCGGCACGGCGGCAGTCAAGCAGCCGGACGGCACATTGCGTGCGCTCGAAGTCCACGTGTTTCCGGAAGCCATGCGCGGCACCGGCGACGGCCACCGCTCCTACGACATGGGCCCAAACAGCAGCATGACCAACGGCACCGTCGAACAGGCAGGCGCCGTTACCGGGGCTCAGGGCCGCACGCTGTCGGTCAAATACAAGGATGGCGAGCAGCGCATCGTGGTGCCGCCGCAAGTACCGATCGTCACCTTCGAGCCGGGTCGGCGCGATGACCTGAAGGCCGGCGCGCACGTTGTCATGTTCGTGCGCGCCGATGCGCAAGGCACGCTGGTCGCGCAGCGCGTGCTGGTCGGCAAGGACGGCATGGTCCCGCCGATGTGATGACGATGTGACGGAAGAAGAATCGGGCCAGCCTCATGCGCTGGCCCGATTTGCTTAGAACGGCTTGCTGACCGACAAGAGGAACGTGCGGCGCGGCGCAAACTGCGGTGCGCCTACGCCGATGCCCGTGCCGTCGCGCAACTGGTAGCTCCGGTCGAAGATATTCAGCACGGTCAGACGCGTCTTGAACTTGCCCAGGGTCGGCAGGTTGAAGTCGCGTGCGGCGCCCACGTTCATCTGCCAGTAGGCCGGCAGGTGCTCGGTATTGGCGAAGCCGTTGCGCAAGCCCGTACCGAACAGCACATCGCTCGTATAGGTGGTGCCGGAATACCGATACGACACGCCGGCCGACGCAGTCAGGCGCTGGTCGTGATCAAGGTTGACCCAATGGTTGTTGATGTAGGCTAGCTCGTCAGCACCAAAGTTGAACTGGCCGGTCTCGATGCCCTTGCCCTGCGCGCGCGACACGGCCAGGTTCAGGTACGCCCCGAAGTTGCCGTTGCGATAGTTCGCGCTGCCTTCCAGCCCGTAGATCCGGCCACGCTCGTAGTTGAACGCCGAATACAGCAGCGCATTGCCAAACTGCCCTTCGTCTTGCAGATGGCGCACGTCGCGGTAATACGCATCCAGACCCAGCGTCAGATGCGGCGTGAGCTGGTGCGAAACCCCCAGGTCAAAGTAGTTTGAGCGCTCCGACTTGACGGCCGTGTTGGCGTCGGACGGCAACGCGTTGGTCGTGCCGGCAAAGGCTTGCACCGACGTGGTATCGAACTTCTCCGTGGGCGGCGGCGTGAAGTAACGCGCGTAGCCGGCATGCACGCGCGTGCGCGGCGTCAGGTCATACGTCAGGCCCAGGCGCGGGCTCAGTTGCTGCTCGCTGACGATGGTGTTGACGCGATCGTAGCGTGCGCCGTAGTTGACGGTGAGCTTGTCGGTGGGCTTCCACTCGTCTTGCAGGTAGACGCCCATGGTGGTGCCGCTGCCGCTGTGGTTGTCGACGATGGTGAACGGCGTAGTGCTGGTCTGGGCGCCGGAGCTATCGGCGGCAAACACGCTGGCGGTGTTGTCGGCCACGTAGCGCTCGCGCTGCACGAATACGCCGGCACGCAGCGTGTGCTTGTCGGTGAGCTTGTAGCTTGCGTCGCCCTGCACCCCGTGGGCCTCGTTGCGGCGCGTGATGTCGGCAGCCACGCCGTTGTAGACCAGATCGCCAATCGGATCGGGCATGTAGTCGATACGGCTTGCACGGCGGAACACCGACACCTGGTAGTCCAGCTTGGGTGACACCTTCTGCTGATACGTCAGGATCTGGAAGTCGGTCTTCTCACGTTGATTGGCGTTAAGCGCTTCAGAGGCAGGCGGCACTGCGCCGTCGAGCGTGAATTGCGGCGTCAGGCCGGGGCGCGTCGGGATCTGGAAACGGCCGTTCGACGTGCCGAACATGAAGCTCACGCGGCTATCGTTATCAAGCAGGTACGACAGCATGCCGAACGACTTGTTCTGCGTAGTGTGATCGTGCGTGGCGTTGCGGTTGCCCGTGGGGTTTTCAATGCCGAGGTTGTTCTCGGCAAACACGCCCGAGAGGTAATAGCTGAAGCGGTCTTTCGTGCCCTGGATCTGCGCGTTGACCTCATGCGTGGCATTGCTGCCCAGCACGGTGCCGATCTCGCCGCCAAATGCCTTGGGCTCGCCATCCTCGTCGGTGGAGGCACCCTTGGTCGTGATATCGACGATGCCGGCCGTGCGGTAACCGTACTGCGCCGGCAACGCGCCGGTCAGCACATTGATCTGGTTGGCGAAGCGCGTATCGAGCATCTGCCCGAAACCGCTGATCGGCTCAGGGACGATCACGCCATTGATGCGGTACTGGAGGTTCGAGTGGTCCCCGCGCACGTGCAATTGCCCATACGAATCCTGCACCACGCCCGGCGCCTGCAGCAGCACCTGGTTGAGCGGCGTAGCATCGCCCAGCGGCAGGCGGGCGATGTCATCGGTATCGAACTTGTAGACCGAACTGCCGGTGTCCGGCGACAGCGCATTGCGTGCAGCGTCTAGCCGCTTGGCCGTGACGCGGGTTTCGCTGAGGTCGCGCACGTTGGTGGCGGCCGGCTTGGGCTGTGCAGCAGGCGCCATCGTGGTGGGCGTGGCGGGTGGGGAGGCCGGCGTCGCGGCTTCCTGAGCCAGAGCGGATACCGAGGCGATAGATGGCAAGACGGCGGCAAGCGCCGTCACCAGCTTGCGGGGCTGGAACGGAATCATGAAAGACCTTTGAATCGAGCGGATGCGTTAAGCAGCGGCTCGCGCATGCGTCAACACAACGCGCGAGCAGACGGGCAATGCAGGATCAAAGGCGGAATGGAGGATCGCGCGAGCAGACGGCCACCGGAAAGACCGGGGCGCCAGCATGAAAGCCGATTCGCGGAAAGTGCCAGCGTCGCGTATGCGCCAGGCGCAGCGCCACCAACATCGGCAAGGCAGCCGCCAGCGCGGCATAGGCAGCGCACTGCAAGCACGCGGCGTGCTCCTGCGCGGGCTGGCTGCGCTCGGCGCCGGCAGGCTTGGCCGTGGCGGCAGTGTTGAACACGGCCGCAGTCCCTTCGCTCAGTTCGCTCCAATGCGACAGCGCATGCCGCAGCGCGCCCTGCTGACCAAACAGCAGGAACACGGTCAGCAGGCAAGCCAGCCAACGTAGATGGAAGAAGGAGGAGCGGAAGGAACGCAAAGTCGGGCGCAGGTGCTGGCGCGCAATGTCACCCGACATTGCGCGCCCCAATGCAACTAAGTTGCGAATTCTGACACCAGCCGCCTGATTCAGCAATCCGTCAGGTGGAGGGCAGAACAGCCTGCGAGCGTAGCGCCCTTGTATTACAAGCGCGTGTGCGCAAAACCCGGCATGAGACCCGTCGGCACGCCCAGGCTCGGCACCTGCACGCGCTTCCAGTTCGGGCGCGTCTTGCGGGCGGCCTCGGCGCGCTGCGCGGGGGCACCCACCTCGGTGGCATCGTGCAGGCTGGCCAGCCAGGCACCGTAGTCGAACCAGCCGTCGCGCACAAGCTGTTCGCCCACACAATTGGCAAAGCGATCCGACTTGGGCAGGAAGCACAGCTCAAAGCCTTCGGCCTCGCGGCGGCCATGCATCCAGCGGTGTGGCACCTGGTGGCTGGCCAGCGCTTCCGACAAACGCGTGCCGTAGCGCTGCTGCCCTTGCCGTCGCGCGCCGATCACGTAGAAGCCGTCAAGCAACCGCCGCAGCCCCAGCGCAGAACGTGCATGACGCACTTCGGCATCGACCAGCAGCTCACGGTTCTGCGTACGCGCCTGCAACGCCAGCGCAGCAAAATGGTGCGCGCCCCACTCGTTCATGTAGAACAGCTCGCCGCCGGCAAAGTCGTAGGCGCGGAACACATTGGCCTGATCCGCGTAGCGGAATACGTGGCGCCGGTTGGCGGCAAAGTCGGCGTCCGTGCTGTGCGGAATGCGGCGGCAATGCTGATGCGCAAACACCAGCATGCTCGGAAAGGAATGCACCGAGCACGGCGACTGCGCCAGCCCCGTCACCGCGCGAATGTCGATCTTGCAATGCTCCCGGCGCACGCCCACAAGCTGACCCAGATGGTGGTGCAACTCGTCCACCCATTCAGCATGCGCCAGATGCTTGGGAAACAGTTGGTGCGCGGGTTCGGCAAGGCCACCCTCTAGCAGGAACGGCACGCTCTTGTGCCAGATATCGAGTTTCCAGTGCGACAACGCATCGCTAGGCGTGCGATGGTGTGCCACCGATTGCGTGACATTGAAAGCGCGCGACTGGACGACCCAGTTCGACGCTGCATGCAGCAGATTGGAAACGTTCATGTCACCCCCCGGAAGACTGAATCGTTTGTTTGCGGATTGCCGACGTCGCTCTGAATGTGTGGCGATTGTTCAGCAATGTAAAAACCAACGACTCAAACGTACCCCACTTTAGAGGGGTGTGCCATGAAGTTTGTTGAAGTCCGTGTTAAGAAAAATACACATGAAACGTGGGGACTTGTCGGGCGCGCGACATGCTGGAAGAGGGGCATCCGCAGATCAGGAGACCGCAATGCCCACCCAGCCAGGCCGTTCAGAAACCGATACGACACAGCCCGCCAGTCCGAAAGCCCAGCCCGAGCCTGCCAAGCGCAAGCCCGGCGACCCGCTGGTGCCACGCGATACCCGCCCGAATCCAGCCGAGCAGAATGAGCCGCCCGTCGAAAACGTGTGAGCCCGAGGGCCTGCACCTCAGACCAGGCACATGTCGGAGACTTCCTCGTCCGACAAACCCCAGGTGGTGGCGTCTTCCACGGTGACGATGGAATCGTCGGACTTGCCCAGGCTGATGCGCTCCGGGCGCACGCGTGTCTTGGTGTTGCCCGAATAGAAAACGACCACGTCCGGCTTGAGCGCAGACGCCTCGTTCTGGTGAACCACCACGCCCAATCGGTTGGTGCGCAGCTTCACCAGCGTGCCGACCGGGTAGATGCCCACGCTGCGCGTGAAGGCCTGAAACACGGTGCGATCGAACTGCGTGTCGGTGCGTGCCATCATGTATTTCAGCGCCTGCGCGGGCGACCATGCATGGTGGTACGGACTGCTCGACGTGAGCGTGTCGTACACGTCGCAGATGGCGCCCATCTTGGCCCACAGGCTAATAGCCTCGGCCTTCTGAGCGTCAGGGTAACCGCTGCCGTCAATGCGCTCGTGATGGTGCAGGCAGATTTCGCGGGCAATCTCGCTGAACTGGCCGGTACCCTGCAGCAGGTGATGGCCGCCCACGGCGTGGGTCTGCAGCAGCGCCAGTTCGTCCTTGGTCAGCGCGGTGCTCTTATCGAGCAGCGTGCGCGGCATGGCCGATTTGCCGATGTCGTGCACCAGCCCGCCCAGCCCGCATTCGCGGATCTCGTCTTCAGGCAAGCCCAGCGTCTTGGCCAGCGCAACCATCAGCGCGCAAACGGCAAACGAATGCAGATAGGTGTAGTCGTCCTTGTTCTTCAGCCGCGCCAGCGCAATCAGCGCATACGAATTGCGTGCCAGCGAGTTCGACACGTCATCCACCAGCAGCAGCGCCTTTTCGGTTTCCAGCGCCCGGCCCATGCGGGCTTCGGAAAACATGTGGCCAAGCGTCGCCTTGCCGTTCTGCATCAGCTGCTGGGCGTGCTTCCACTCTTCCTTGAGCGACGTGGGCGTGATCGGCGGCCGCGCGGCCACGGTCTCCCGCGTGAGCGGCTCGGGCGCGGGCGCCGGGGCCGGTGCAGGCATCAGCGTCTCTGACATGACGTCTTCGCCGCGCTCGGGGTCGATCCAGATCTCGGTGATACCCGCCTTGCGGATGTCGTCAATCTGGCCCTGGTGCGACAACTGGAATTGCGCACGCCAGAACGGATGCTTGAGCCAGGAACCGCCCAGCTTCATCACAAACATGCCGACACGCAATTGGCTCGCATCGATTCGCTTCATACCCTGCCTACCTCGGCTCGAAGTCCGGTTTTTTGATTGAATTAGGGGAGCGGCGTGCCAGCCGACACTGGCTCGTGTTTCGCAGTCTAGGCGTTTTAAGCTGGTGGATGCTCTGGTCCTTCAGCGCGCCAAACCGCGCTTGGCTTATCGGCAAGCCTGAGCAAAACTTGAGGCGAATGTGGATTGGGCGGCGCGTGGCATACCGCAGCCTTGGCAAGCAAACGCCGCAACACCGGCTGTGGCGGCGGTCGAATCAAACAGGTGATGCGTCAAGACCCTCGCCTGTCGGGCTGGCAGGCCGACGCGGGAGGGGTACACTAGACTTCAAGGATGCGCATCCGACATGACTCAAGATCCCACCTCTCAACGTAAGCAGCAGAACGCCGATGACTTCGCGCTCAACCGCGACGCCATCCGGTGGC
>Ga0207640_10000856_pt1 | contig 17266 bp, 18 predicted proteins | sample KBSCornC42_FD_184300 | JGI IMG/M metagenome (GOLD analysis project Ga0207640, IMG submission 184300) | Corn rhizosphere microbial communities from Kellogg Biological Station, Michigan, USA - KBS Corn C4-2 (SPAdes) (version 2) | ecosystem: Host-associated > Plants > Roots > Rhizosphere > Soil ... | reverse complement strand
GCATGGGCGGGCTGATCTCGGCTTATGCGGTCACGCGCTATCCCAAAGTGTTCGGCGCGGCGGCGTGCCTGTCGACCTCCTGGCCGATCGGCGACGGGTTCGCCGAACGCTGGTTCGAGGCGCATTTGCCGCCCCGCAGCGCGCGGCTCTATTTCGACTATGGCACCGGGACCAATGACGGATCGATCGAGCCGTTCCAGCGCAAGCTCGACGCGGCGGCCGGGCCGCGCGGCAATGCCTGGGTCAGCCGGGCCTTTCCCGGCGCCGAGCATGGCGAGCGCGCCTGGCAGGCGCGAGTCGATGTCCCGCTGACCTTCCTGCTCGGACGCTAGATAAAAAGAAGGGGCCGTTCCCCGGCCCCGGCGCGGCCGCCCTATCGCGGCCGCCGGTTGGCGAGCTTGCTTGCCTCCCCCTCCCGCTCGCCGCGGAGGAGGTGCGTCCCGGTCAGGCGACCGGGACGAACGAGGTGGCGGCGTTGACGAGAACCATGGTGCAGACGAGCGCGCTGAACACCGAAACCGCAACCTGCTGAGCCGAAGCGAAACGAACCGACATGATCTTAACTCCCTATTTTGGATGGCTATCGGACCATCCGACGACCATGCCGACTGGATTGCAGGGAGCGTGCCAGTTTTATAAACTATTGATAATACTAGATTAGTAATTTTCGGAAAGCGTACAATGGCGATTTATACCGATTCATAATCGCATTTTGCGCTATATGTCGGTAAATATCACTGATCCGATTGGATACAATTGCGACCGTCTTCCTTGGCGGCGTAGAGCAGGCGGTCGGCGCGGGTCATGGCAGAGCCGATCGTGTCGTCGGGCGCGACCAGGGTCAGGCCGGCCGAGAAGGTCACCGCCCCCAGCGGCGCGTCGGTTTCGCGCAAGCGATAGCGCTTGGCGGCGACCGCGGCGCGCGCGCCTTCCAGCGTCGACAGCGCGTCGGCCGGGGACAGTCCGGTGAACATCACGACGAACTCCTCACCGCCATAACGCGCGACGAGATGCTCGTCGCAACCCACACGCAGCGCCTCGGCGATCGCCTTCAGCACGCGATCGCCAACGGCATGGCCGAACCGATCGTTGACCGACTTGAACTTGTCGACGTCACAGATCGCGACGCAGATATTGGCACCGTCGGCCACCGCGGTGGCATAAGCATCCTCGAACGCGCGGCGATTGGGCAGGCCGGTCAGCGGGTCGCGGCGCGCGTCGTCGCGCGCTTGCTCGAGCTCGTGGCGGAGCCGGTCGGCCTCGTGGGTCGCTTCCTGCAATCTGGCTTCGGCCGACGAGACGCGATCGAGCATCGAGCTCGCCATGCGGACGACTTCGTCGATCGCACTGCCGTCGCGAGCTTCGCGGATCGCGTCGCGCGAGGCGCGCAGATCCTGGCCGAACCCGCGCGTATCGGCGTGGATCGCGCGCACCGTGTCGCCGAAATCCTCGACCTGCATCTGCGCGCGCGCGACCAGCGACTGGGCCTTGCTATTGTCGGCGACGACGGTGAGCTGCGGCGGCGACGAGAGATTGGGCGCCGAATCGCCGCTCGCGGTGGCCGGGGCGCCCATCACCGCCCTGCCGCCAAGCTCTTCGATATCGCGCGAGCTCAGCCGCACGCCACCATCGGTGATCCGCGCGACCGCGGCGGCCAACGGACCCCGTTGGTCGCTCAACACTCTGTGCGCAAAGGCGTAATGCACCGGATCGACGCTCAGACGGTGCCGCGCGAGGAATTCGCCGATAGCGGCATAGAGCCGATCCGACGCCTTGGATGAATTTTCTACGGCGCTCGCCACCGTCCGCTCCCTTGCCAAAATCGCATCTGGGCGATGGCAAAAGTCCTACACGCGATAGGCTAAGATCGCGTTTGCAAACCTATCGGATAGGTAGCCGTTGCTTGCGGCCACCTGCCCGTTTTGGCGATAAATCCGACGGGCCCGGCATGCCATGCCGGCCGTGTGCCGGCATCCACCGTGCCGCGCACCCAGCGGCCGTTGGTCAAGTACCACGGTGGATGCCGGGGCGAGCCCGGCATGACGAAGGGGAAGCGGAATCGCCTCAATTCCGAGCGGCGTATTACTGGTTCCGCGCGCGCCGAACTCGCCTATTTGAGCGCCTTGACCGCTTCCAGGGTGAGCTTGACATGGTCGACGTACGACAGGTCCGAATGGACGAACCTGATCTTGCCGTCGCGGCCGATCACGTAGCTGGTGCGGTTGGTGATGTCGCGCGCCTTGCCCGTCTTGGGATCGGTGAATTGCTTGCCGAGCGCGACGTCATAGGCGCTGACGATGCGCGGCCCCGCGCTCGCCACGGGGAATTTGCCTGCGCATTTCTCGGTCGAGAATTTGACCAGGGTCGGCACGGCGTCGGTCGACATGCCGATCACGGTCGCGCCGGCAGCCTTGAACTCATCGATATGTTCGGAGAATTCGTGCGCCTCGGCATTGCAGCCCGACGTATAGGCGGCCGGAAAGAAGTAGAGCACGACCGGTCCCTTCTTGAGCTGATCGGCCAGATGCAGGCGGAAGACCTTACCATTGATCGCGCCGCGCGTGGTGAAATCGGGCGCGGCGGCACCGGTCGACAGCGCCGCGACGGCGGGCATGGCGATCACGGCGAGCGAAAGGGGAAGAAGGCGAAGCGGCAGGCGCATGGACGACTCTCCGAAGGATAGAGCAGGGGGCGGCAAGGCGAGCATTTCCTAGACCCGCGGGGTGGCGGACGCCAGCGCGGAGATGGTTGCTCGGCGGCGCGGCCAGAGCTGTGAATCCCTCTCCCGCGTGCGGGACCGTTGCAAAACGCGTCTGAAGTTGATTCTCTGTTGGTGAAGCAGGGAGTGGGTAATGGCTGAGAAGAAGACGGGTCAGTTCAGCTTCGTGGAGGCGCTGGCGCCGCAGCTATCGGGCGGCAGTGGGCGGCTGGATCGTTTGGCGGGACTGGTGAAGTGGTATCGCTTCGAGAAGGTGCTGGCATCGTTGCGGGAGAGCGGTGGCGGGAGGCCGGCATACCCGTGCTTGCTGATGTTCAAGGTGCTGCTTTTGCAGTCGCTTTACGCGTTGTCGGATGCGGAGACGGAAGAGGCTCTGCTTGACCGTTTATCATTTCGCCGGTTCGTGGGTCTGTCGCTGACGGATGCTGTGCCGGACCACAGCACCATCTGCCGTTTCCGTAACCTGCTGATCGAGCAGGAGGTGCTCGAGAAGCTGTTTGCCGAGCTCGACAAGCAGCTCGACAAGGCAGGGCTGATCCTGAGGCGTGGCACCATGCTCGATGCCACCATTATCGAGACCAACGCCGCGCGGCCTGGAGGTGAGGACACGACCAGCGATCCCGATGCACGCTATGTCCGTCGTCCGGGCAGGTCGCGCTCCAGCTTCGGCTACAAGGCCCATGTCGGCGTGGACCAGGGTTCCGGCCTGATCCGTTCGGTGGTGACCACTCCTGCCAACATCAACGATACGGTTCCGGCCGACGCCCTGATCCGCGGCGACGAGCAGGCAGTGCTGGCCGATGCCGCCTACCACACCCATGCCCGCGAGCATGCGCTCAGGGCACGTGGCATCAAGCCCCGGCTCATGCGGCGAGCCAACAAGCACCATCCCGTTCTGCCGCCCCGGATGCGGCACTATAACCGGCTGATCGCGCGCCAGCGTGCCAGTGTCGAGACTACCTTCGCCACACTCAAGCGCCGCATGGGGCTCGGCGTGATCCGCTACCGTGGCCTTGCCAAAGCCACAGGCCAGGTGATGATCGCTGCCATGGCGTTCAATATGCGCCGCTGGGTCACGCTCGCTGCGACGTGATCATGGGCGGAGTCTGCCCGCAGACTCTCCTCAACCTCCGAAAACACCAAACTACATCGCCCTAAGCCCCAATCCTGCGTCCAGCACACCTCCAACGGCCCCGCCACTCCGTCACAACCCCGTTACGCAACGGTCCCGCGTGCGGGAGAGGGAGGGGCCCGCCGCCGAAGACGGGGGGAGGGTGAGGGTCTTCTTTCTTCTTCTGCTTCAGCACACACCTGGAAGAAGGAAGAAGACCCTCACCCAACCTGCACCGGGTGAACAGCGCCCCGCGCTGTTCAGGTCATGCCGGGGGCATGACCGACCCGGTGCACCCGTAAACGGGAGAGGGCTTTTGCGCATCAGTAAACCCGCTTCTTCGGCTTGATATAGTCGATGTCGTCGGTCAGCGTGTAGTCGTGCACCGGGCGATAATCGAGCGTCACGCTGCCGCCCTTGCCGCCCCAGCCGTCGAACGTCGCGATGGTGTGCTTCATCCAGTTTGTGTCGTCGCGCTCGGGGAAATCCTCGTGCATGTGCGCGCCACGGCTTTCCTTGCGGTTCGATGCGCCGCGGATCGTGACGACCGCCTGCCCGAGCAGATTGTCGAGCTCGAGCGTCTCGACCAGGTCGGTGTTCCAGATCAGCGACCGGTCGGTGATGCCGACATCGGCGAGCGACTTGTAGACCACGTCCATATGCCCGACGCCTTCATCGAGCAACGCCGTGTCGCGGAACACCGCGCAATGCTTCTGCATCGTGCGTTGCATGTCGGCGCGGATCTCGGCGGTCGGCTTGGCGCCCTTGGCGTTGCGGAAATGGTCGAGCCGCTCGATCGCCTTGTCGTCGGCGGCGGTCACGACGGTGCCGTGCTTCGAATCCTTGCGGATGATCTCGGCGATGCGCTTGCCGGTGGCGCGGCCGAAGACGACCAGGTCGATCAGCGAGTTCGAGCCCAGGCGATTGGCGCCATGGACCGAGACGCAGGCCGCCTCACCGACCGCGAACAGGCCGGGGACGACCGCATCGGGATCGCCATCCTTCAGATGGACGACCTCGCCATGATAGTTCGTCGGGATGCCGCCCATATTGTAATGGACGGTGGGCGTGACCGGCAGCGGCTGGCGGGTCAGGTCGACGCCGGCGAAGATCTTGCCGGTCTCGGTGATGCCGGGCAACCGTTCGTGCAGCACCTTGGGATCGATATGATCGAGGTGCAGGTAGATATGATCCTTGTTGGCGCCGACGCCGCGGCCTTCGCGGATCTCGGCGGCCATCGAGCGTGCGACGACGTCGCGGCTGGCGAGATCCTTGGCCGAGGGAGCATAGCGCTCCATGAAGCGCTCGCCTTCGCTATTGGTCAGATAGCCGCCCTCACCGCGCGCGCCTTCGGTGATCAGCACGCCGGCGCCGTAGATGCCGGTCGGGTGGAACTGGACGAATTCCATGTCCTGCAGCGGCAAGCCGGCACGCAGCACCATGCCGCCGCCATCGCCGGTGCAGGTATGCGCGCTGGTCGCCGACTGATAGACACGGCCATAGCCGCCGGTCGCCAGCACCGTCGCATGGCTGCGGAAGCGGTGGATAGAGCCGTCTTCCATGCAGAGCGCGATCACGCCCTTGCACTCGCCGCCTTCCATGATGAGGTCGAGCGCGAAATATTCGATGTAGAAATCGGCGTCATACTTCAGGCTCTGCTGATAGAGCGCGTGGAGCATGGCGTGGCCGGTACGGTCGGCCGCGGCGCAGGTGCGCTGCGCGGGCGGGCCTTCGCCCATATTCTGCATCATGCCGCCGAACGGGCGCTGATAGATCTTGCCCGCATCGGTGCGGCTGAACGGCACACCGGCATGTTCGAGCTCGTAGACCGCGGCCGGCGCCTCGCGCACCATATATTCGATCGCGTCCTGGTCGCCGAGCCAGTCCGATCCCTTGACGGTGTCGAACATGTGCCAGGTCCAGTGATCGGGACCCATATTGCCCAGGCTGGCGGCGATGCCGCCCTGCGCCGCGACGGTGTGGCTGCGCGTCGGGAACACCTTGGTGATGCACGCGGTCTTGAGGCCGCTTTCGGCGACGCCCATGGTCGCGCGCAGGCCGGAGCCGCCCGCGCCCACCACGACGGCGTCATAGGTGTGATCGATGATCTTGTAGCTGTCGCTCATTACGCCCCCGCCAGCGCCGCGCGCAGGATCGAGAAAATGGCGGTGACCGCGATCACCGCGAGGAAGAATTCGATGAGAATGATGAACGCCACCCGGCTCTCATTCTCGGCATAGTCCTCGATCAGCACCTGCAGCCCCAGGCGGGCATGCCAGCAGGTCGAGATCACCAGCAGGATCAGCGGCACCGCGACCCAGGCCGAGCCGATCCAGGCATGGACGGTCTCATAGTCGAACCCGCCGAGCCGGGTCAGCGAGATCAGGAACCAGACCAGCAGGAACAGGTTCGACCCGGCGGTGATGCGCTGGCGCCACCAATGATGCGCGCCTTCCTTGGCGCTGCCGAGACCGCGAACGCGGCCGAGTTCGGTGCCCTGGCCCATTATTTGGCGACTCCGAGGATGACGTCCCTGAGCAGCACGCCCCAGAACAGGATGGTGAGCAGGACCGAGCCGACGATGGTCAGGATCGAGCCCCGCTTGTTGGCGTTGAGTTCGAAATTCGCGCCGGCATCGAGGAAGAAGTGGCGGATGCCGCTCATCATGTGCTGGAACAGCGACCAGGTGAGCCCGACGCCCAGCACGTACCCCAGGATGCTCCAATAGCCGCCGGAGAACCACGACACGAACCAGTCGTAGCTTTCCTTGCCGCCGCCAAGCGCCGCCAGCCAGCAGGTGAACAGCAACGCGCCGACCACGGCGAGGCCGTCGCCGGTCGCGCGGTGAAGGATCGACACCAGCATGTGCGGACCCCACCGATAATGCGTCAGGTGGGGCGAGATCGGGCGGTCGGGTTTGGACGGCGTGGCCAAGTAGAGTCCCCTGCGAAAGCGCTGCGCCCTCTTAGCTCCCGAGCGTCGGGATGCAAGTCGCTCAGGCAGGGTGGGAAGGGAGCGTCGCTTTCTTCTTTTGGGTTGCCGTCCGCTTGGAAGAAGAAAGAAGACCCTCACCCAACCTGCACCGGGCGAACGGCGCCCCGCGCTGTTCAGGTCATGCCGGGGGCATGACCGACCCGGTGCACCCGCGCGCGGGAGAGGGCTTAAAGCTCCACTTTGGATCCAGTTCCCCCTCCCCCCATCCTAACCCTGCCTTAACCAAGTCCGCGCTAGCTCTCGCGTCCGACCGGCCATTTCCTCCCGGTGGCCGGAAAGCGGAGAAAAATCGTTGAGCACGCATGACTTGCCCGTCCCCGGCGCCATTGCCGCGAAGATCGACCTTCGCGCGCGGCTGAGGGTGTTCGATTTCGACGGCACGCTGGCGTCGGCGAGCCGCGAGGCCTGGACCGTGCTCGAGCCAGAAATTCGCGCTATCTCAGAGGCTTATTGGCAGCAATGGCTGCGGTGTTTCGCCGACGAGCGAATCTGGGCGCCGCATGAGACGCAGAAGATGATCGACATCGGCTGCGAGTTTCTGCGCAACCGCTTCCTCGACACATCGGGCCGCGGCTGGATCGAATCGATCGAACGCTCGGTCGCCGCGGCGTTTTCCGCCGATGTGTCGCCAATGGCGTTGCTGTCGATGATTTCCGCCAGCGACCGTGCCGCATTGGGGGTGATGGTGGCGCGAGTCGATCGCGACGATGCCCGGCTGCCGGTGCTGCTCGACACGTTGATGCGGCTTTCCGCGCTCGAGGGCGAGATCACGGTCGATATCTATAATTCCTATCGCGAGCACCGGGCGCAGATCGCCCGCGACCGGCTGTCGGTCGAGTTCCGCGATGGCATCGCCGCGATGGTCGAGCGCGCCACCAGCGAAGGCGTGACCTTGCGCGACCAGGCGGCGCGCAGTTCGGGATCGGCGCGCGGCATGATCGACAAGACCGCCGAAGTGGCGGCGGCGGCCGAGCAATCGGCAGTGGCGATGCGCGAAGCGGCGCAGACCGCGGCGGGATTGATCCGCGCGATCGAGGATGCCCGGACCGAGGTCGAAGCGGCCGCCGAAATCGCCACGCGCGCCAGTTCGCAAGCCGGCCACGCGGTCGAGACCAGCGAGGCGCTCAGCGATCACGCCAAGTCGATCGAATCGATCCTGGGGCTGATCCGCGACATTGCCGGCCAGACCAATCTGCTCGCGCTCAACGCGACGATCGAGGCGGCGCGCGCCGGCGATGCCGGCCGCGGCTTCGCGGTGGTCGCGCAGGAAGTGAAGAGCCTGGCCAACCAGACCGCGCGGGCGACCGACGATATCGCCGCCAAGATCGCCGCGATCCAGTCAGCCACCCGATCGACCGTCGACACCAATGCGTCGATCAAGACCACCGTCGCCGAAGTGCAGGAAAGCGCCAACCGCATCCGGTTCGCGATGGAAGCGCAGGCGCAGACCGTGACCGCGATCACTGCAGCGGTCGACGAAACCGCGCTCGCCGCCGATTCGATGTCGAACACGATCGCCACGATCCGCGAGGATACCGAAGCCGTCGCCAACGAAATCGACGGCGTCGGCAAGGGATTCGATTCGCTCGACGGTCAGTTGGGCCAACTCAAGGCCAGCGCCAGCGACTTCGTCGCCAAGGTAGCGGCATGAATCCAGGAGAGAGTAACGTGGGCGAAACCCCGCCGGTCGTCTGGCCGGATGATTTGCGAGCCGCGCTCAAGCGCGACTTGCCGCCGTTCGACTGGGATGGCCAGGTTGGGCCGCTCTGCGCCGAGCTCGTGCCGATCATCGAGCCGCATTATCACAGCGTCTGCCGCGTCTTCTGGGATCATTATATCGCGCACCCCGCGACCGCGCACCTCCGCGCTTATTACACGCCGGAGAAGTTCGACGCGCAGATCGCCGGCAGCGTCGCCTATATGCGCGCCAAGTTCGAGCATCCGCTTGGCCGCGAATGGAAAGCGATGGCCTGTGCGCATGCCCGCGACGCGGACCAGGCCGGCGTCCCGCTCGCGCCGTTGCTCTCGTCGCTGGCCGCGGCGCACCAGGCGACGGCGCGCATCGTCGGGGAAGCGTGCGCCCAGGATGGCGTGCGCATGGCGCGCTATGCCGATGTGATGCAGCGCGTGTCGCTGGTCGAGGCGCATTTGCTGACGAGCTATGTCAGCCATCTGGTCGGCACCCGCGCGCAGGAAGCGCGGCTGGAAAGCTCGCACAAGTTCCGCGAGTCGATCGCCGCGTCGATCGAAGGCACCGCGCAACTCGGCAACAAGATTCGCGGCCAGGCGGCGCGCACCTCCAGCTCGGCGCAGGGCATGCTCGATAAGACCGCCGAAGTGGCGGCGGCGGCCGAGCAATCGGCAGTAGCGATGCGCGAAGCGGCGCAGACCGCGGCGGGGCTGATCCGCGCGATCGAGGATGCCCGGACCGAAGTCGAGGCGGCGGCCGAGATCGCCACGCGCGCCAGCTCGCAAGCCGGTCAGGCGGTCGAGACCAGCGGCGCGCTGAGCGATCACGCCAAGTCGATCGAATCGATCCTGGGCCTGATCCGCGACATTGCCGGCCAGACCAATCTGCTCGCCCTGAACGCGACGATCGAGGCGGCGCGCGCCGGCGATGCCGGCCGCGGCTTCGCGGTGGTCGCGCAGGAAGTGAAGAGCCTGGCCAACCAGACCGCGCGGGCGACCGACGATATCGCCGCCAAGATCGCCGCGATCCAGTCCGCCACCCGATCGACCGTCGACACCAATGCCAGCATCAAGGCGACCGTCGCCGAGGTGCAGGAATCGGCGTCGCGCATCCGGTTCGCGATGGAATCGCAAGCGCAGACGGTGACCGCGATCACCGCCGCGGTCGACGAAACCGCGCTTGCCGCCGATTCGATGTCGAACACGATTGCCACGATCCGCGAAGACACGGAAACGGTCGCCAGCGAAATGGGCGCGCTGGCCAGCGACGTCAGCGATGTCGACGACCGGCTGGGCGGGCTGAAGGACGCGGCCGACCAGTTTTCGACGAGCGTGGCGGCGTAACCGATTCCTCCCGGGATGGGAGGGGGATCTAGACGCAAAGCTGCTTGGTGAAGGGGCTAGGGCAAACTGGGTAGAAGCCCATTGAAAAGCCGTCTGCCGGCAAGCGACCCAATATATGCCATGACGCCTTTGGGAGCTGTTTCCGGTAGCGGCTCACCCCGCCGCAAATTACAGCCCGCCGAATGCCAGCTGCGGCACGACCACAAATATTCAACAAAGGCGCGCCATGACAAAGGGTTACGTTAAACCGGAACGGATATCGCTTAAAACAGACCCGAATTTTTCGGAAAAGTGGGTGCAACAGAGAATCGCGGAAGACCCATCAATCCTCGGGCTTGGTGACATCGTCTTTCGTGGCCAAGAACGGCTTCATCCTCGCGCCGGCCGTCTCGATTTACTTTTGCAAGATGCGGAGACTAAGCGGCGATACGAAGTCGAGCTGCAACTTGGCGCGACCGACGAGACACATATCATTCGAACGATTGAATATTGGGACATCGAGCGGAAGCGTTATCCGCAATACGATCATTGTGCCGTCATCGTTGCGGAAGACATTACGAGTCGGTTTTTGAATGTGATCTCTCTATTCAATGGAACGATACCGTTAATCGCGATCCAGATGCAGGCACTCCGCATTGGAGAGCATGTCACCCTCGTATTTACAACGGTAATGGACGAGCTTTCTCGGGGCCTGGTTGACGAGGATGAGGATGCCGCAGCGGCACCAACTGATCGCGCATATTGGGAAAAGAGATCGTCAAAATCTTCGCTCGCGCTCGCTGATGAGTTGATGGGGACAGTCAAGGAATTCGATTCGACACTCGAACTTAAATATAACAAGTTCTACATCGGTCTTTCCCGCGACGGTCAGCCATTCAACTTCGTCGAGTTCAAACCGCAAAAGAACCTACTAAAGCTCGAGCTGGCGCTACCGCAAACGGACGAACTCGACGCAAAAGTCGAGGCGGCAGGTTTCGATGCGATGGATTATGATAAGCAGTGGAAACATTACCGCTTGCGTCTCACCAAGGCAGACCTATCGAGCAAGATAGAATCTTTGCGAGACCTCATGAAGCTTGCCTTCGAGCGCCGAGCCGGACGGTGATACAGGCAAGAAACGCGGCGTTCATCAAGATTCAGGGCGTCGTTACCGAACGCTGACGCACGATCCCATCCGCTACGGTTTAAGTCTCTTCTTGCTCATTCAGGACCGAAAAACTTGCCGGCCCGAAATCCACCCATCGTCGGTCGCTCGCCCCCCCTCAAGGTGGGCGTCAGAACAGGTCGGGCGGCTACTAACGACCCTGTCTCAGACGTTCGTGTGCTGTAGGCCCGATCCGAGAGCGGTCAGACCGTTATCGACTCGATCATGGACTTTTCGTTATCGAGCGGACAAGTTCGGAAGCCGCCGCTTTATGCGGCGTCGATGAATTGGCGGCCGGGTGACATTGGCTGGAGGTCTCGTGGCGAACGCTTTTCCGCACGGCATTGTCCACGAAGCGGCGGACGACATGCAAGCAGCGCTGAGATCGGATCCCGACATCTTTGCGCTGTGGGAAAGCCTGACGCCGATCGGTCGCAACGAGTTCATCTGCTGGGTCGATGACGCCAAACAGCCGGCGACGCGCCAACGCCGCATCGGGCGAACCTGCGAAGAATTGTTGGAGGGGAAGAAGCGACCCTGCTGCTGGGTCGGCTGCATTCATCGCACCGACAAGGCGCCGAGCCGATGGCAACAAGCCGTGCTGATCGATCAGAAGGGAAAGAACGGCCGATAAGCCGGGCTCGAAGCGATGTCCGGTTTGGCCCCTCACCTCATCCCGGTTTTCGCGAACAATTTGATCCAGCCCCCCACCTCGGAGGCATTGCCCGCCGCGGATGCACCCCGTAATCGCAACCCCATGACCAACATCCTCCTGACCGGCAGCAGCCGCGGCATCGGTGCCGCGATCGCCCAGGTGCTTTCCGCCGGTGACGGCATCCGCCTGATCGGCCATGGCACCGCTAGCGGAATCCCGGCCGATTTCTCCGACCCGGCCGGCCCGCGCCAATTGTGGGACAAGGCGCTCGCCGAACTCGGCACTATCGACGTCGTGGTCAACAATGCCGGGGTGTTCGAAGACAATCCGATCGACCTTGGCGACGACGAGTGGGTTGCCGGCTGGGAGCGCACGATGCGGATCAACCTGACCGCGAGCGCCGAATTGTGCCGGTTCGCGGTCAAACACTGGCAGGAGCGCCGATCGGGCGGGCGCATCGTCAACGTCGCCAGCCGCGCCGCCTATCGCGGCGACAGCCCCAATCACTGGCATTACGCCGCGTCCAAGGCGGGCATGGTGGCGATGACCAAGTCGATCGCGCGCGGTTATGCCGCCCAGGGCATCCTCGCCTTCGCGGTCTGTCCGGGCTTCACCATGACCGGCATGGCCGAGGACTATCTGGCGAGCCGGGGGGGCGACAAATTGCTCGCCGACATCCCGCTCGGCCGCGTCGCCGATCCGGAGGAAGTCGCCAACGCCGTCGCCTATCTCGCGACCGCCGCGCCGCCGTCGATGACCGGCGCGGTGATCGACGTGAACGGGGCCAGCTATGTCCGCTGAGGCGGAGCGCACGATCGACAGTTGGCGGCTGACCCTGCCGTGCACGCGCGCCGAGGCTGAGGCGATCGACGCCGCCGAGATCGCGATCGACGCGGTGCTGATGACGACCGAGGAAGTCGAGGACGATGTCGAGCGCTGGCGCCTCGATGCCTATAGCGAGGCCGAACCCGACGCGGCGATGATCGCGGCGATCCGTGCTTTGGTGCCGAGCGCGGCCGATGTCGCGCCGCAAATCGAGCCGCTTTATGACGAGGATTGGGTGACCTTGAGCCAGGCCGGGCTCGAGCCGATCCGCGAAGGCCGCTTCGTCGTCCATACCAGCGCGCACCCGATCGATCCGCCGGCGGGCGGGCGCGCGTTCCTGATCGATGCCGGGCGCGCGTTCGGCACCGGGCACCACGCCACCACCTCGGGCTGTCTGAAGATGCTCGACGCGATGGCCGGGCAGAGCTTCGTCAATATCATCGATATCGGCACCGGGACCGGCCTGCTCGCCTTCGCCGCGCGGCATTTGTGGCCCGAGGCGCGAATCCTGGCGACCGATATCGACCCGATGGCGATCGACGTGACGCGCGAGAATGCCGAGACCAACGCGATTGCCGGCGTCGAGCTGATCGTCGCCGATGGCGCGCTCGACGACGCGATCACCGCGGCCGCGCCTTATGATCTGATCATCGCCAACGTGCTCGCCGGGCCGCTCGTCTCGATGGCGCCCGAACTCGCGGCGATCGCCACGCCGGGGGCGACGATCGTGCTCGCCGGCCTACTCGAAACGCAGCGCGATCAAGTGGTTGAAGCCTATGCCGCTTGCGGTTGCACTCTGCTACAGACCGACCGGCGCGGCGACTGGACGATCCTGAAGCTCGAAGCCGGCTTGGTCCGCTACGTGCCGACCAAGCCGTTCGATCCCAAGGGCCGGGACGGCTGGGCGTTGGATATCTGATTCTCGAAGGGGGATTTATGACTCGTGCCGTTCCGCTGACCCTGGCCATGCTGATCCTCGCCGGCTGTAGCGGCGGCGGTCCCGCCGGCAATTCGAGTTCGAGCTTCGACAAGGGATTCGTCGATTCGTTCCGGCCCAAGTTCATCGCCGAGTGCCAGGCGGGCGCGCAGAAGACGTCGGGCACGACCAAGGACTTCTCGGTCGTCTGCGGCTGCGTCGCCGACAGGTTGATCGCCACCAAGAGCGTCGGAGAACTGATGACCGGCCCGTCGCAGGAAGATACCAAGCGCTATGCCGAGCAATGCTTCCGCGAACACCCGGTCAGTTAGGCTGATCCGCTCAGCTCGACCTTCCCCGGCGAAGGCCGGGGCCCAGATTCGATGCATTGGAGACGGCATCCAGTCGCTTTGAACACACCGCGACTGGGCCCCGGCCTTCGCCGGGGAAGCGTTGATTCAACCGACGATCGCTGGGCCTTTGCCGCGGGCATAATCCTGCGTACCGCGGGTGATCACGTGATCCTCTGGTAGGATTTCCGCGATCCGGATGTCGGGCTGCGCCTTGAGCGTCTCGTAGAGCGGGGCGAAATCGGTCTCCACCGTCACGCGCAGCAATTCGTCAAAGCTGGGGATGACGAAATAATTCTGCTGGAAATCGTCGATCCGATATTCGGTCCCCATCACCCGCGCGAGGTCGAAGCCGATCCGGTTGGGGCTGGGATCGTCGAGCGCGAACTGGCTTTCGGCATAGCTCGACACGATTCCCGAGCCATAAATGCGCAGGCCTTCGGGCTCGGCGATCAGGCCGAATTCGACCGTGTACCAATAAAGCCGGCCGAGATATTTGAGCGCGTCCAGCCCCAAGGCGCGCTGACCGCCCTGGCCATAGACGGCAAGATAATCGGCAAACACCGGGTCGGCGAGCATCGGCACATGGCCGAACACGTCGTGGAAGACGTCGGGTTCCTGGAGATAGTCGAGCTGGTCGGGGCGGCGGATGAAATTGCCCGCGACGAAGCGGCGATTGGCCATATGGTCGAAGAACACGTCGTCGGGGACGAGGCCGGGGACGGCGACGACCTGCCATCCGGTCAGCTTCTTCAGCCGCTCCGACAATTCCTCGAAATCGGGGATGCCGGGTTTGGAGAGCTTGAGCACGTCGAGCCCGCGCAGATAGGCTTCGGACGCGCGGCCGGGGAGCAGTTTCGCCTGGCGCGCGAAAAGCGTATCCCAGGTGGCGTGCTCTTCGGGCGTGTAGTGCGCCCAATCCTGGGGAATCGTCCAGTCGGACGCGGCACCGGGCGGCGGAGAATCGAGAACGTGCGTTTCAGTTGCCATTGAAACCATCTATCACGATGGCCGTGGGGAAAGAAATCGTGTCGCGCGCTTCGAGCGTCCTGGGCTGGGTCGGCCGATCGCTGATCTTCATCCTCCTGGCCTATGTCACGGCAGGGATGGTCGGCGGGTCGATCCCGGCCAATGCCGGCTGGACACCGCCGGCGCGAGGCGTTCGCATCCTGGTCGAGGATAACGGCATTCATACCGGACTCGTCCTGCCGGTTCGCGCCGCCGGGATCGACTGGAGCCAGGATTTCCCGGCGAGCGATATCGCCGACCCGCGCTACGCCCGGTTCGGCTGGGTCGCGGTCGGCTGGGGTGATCGCGCTTTCTATGTCGAGACGCCGACCTGGGCCGACGTCCATCCGCTGACGGTGCTGCGCGCAGCGACCGGCAGCACGCGCACCGTGCTGCATGTCGAGCATGTCGACCAGCCGCCGCTCGCGCCCGGCACCCGCGAGGTCCTGCTGAGCGAAGAGCAATATCGCCGGCTGGTCGCCTATATCCGCGCCAGCCGCGGCCCGGGTGGCAAGGTCGCGGGCGGATATGACGTCAACGACGTCTTCTATGACGGGCGTGGGTCGTACAGCGCGATCCGGACATGCAACGAATGGACCGGTGGCGCGCTTAGAGCGGCAGGAGTGAGAGTTGGCGCATGGACACCCTTTCCGATCGACGTGATGGCATGGTTCTGACCCCGCCGAGCAAGGCGCAATGGGCAGCCGAGCTGCCGCGCATGATGGGCACGATCGCGAGCATTCCCGCCGCGTGGCCCGAGCTGATGAAGGCCCCGGCGGGCGACGGGCGGCCGATCATGCTGTTGCCCGGCCTGTTCAACTCGGACCGGTCGAATGTGGTGATGAAGCGCTACCTGACCGCGCTCGGCTACCGTGTCGAAGGCTGGCGGCTGGGGCGCAATCGCGGTGCCAAGGCGATCGGATCGGAAGGCGAGAAATTGCTCGCGCGGTTGGAGGCCTATCATCGCGACGCGGGCGAACCGGTGACCCTGATCGGGGTCAGCCTGGGCGGGATCATGGCGCGCTTCCTGGCACATCGCGCGCCGGAGATGGTGCGCGAGGTGATCACCGTCAGCTCGCCCTTTGCCGGCGATCCGCGTGCGACCAACGTCTGGCGCGCGTTCGAATGGCTGACCGGCGAAAAGGTCGATTCGCCCGACATCGTCGCGCGCCGCGAGGAGATCGCGCGGCCGCTGCCGGTGCCGTCGACCGCGATCTGGTCGGCGAGCGACGGACTGGTCAACGGCCATTTGTGCCACGATCCGCAATGCCGCGAGATCGAGATCGTCAGCAGCCATATGGGGGTGCAGATGCACCCGGACACGCTGCGCGCGGTTGCGGGGGTGTTGGGTGGAGAGTGATCTCCTTAGCCCCTCCCCTGAAAGGGAGGGGCTTTGAAGCCTTCCTAATTCCGCGATCCCGAACCGTCCGCGCGGTAGCCGTCATAGGTGCCGCATTGCGACGGGTCCTTCTTGCACGCCTCCGCCGCTTTCTTGCGCTCGCGGCCTTCGCGGGCTTCCTGTTTGCGCATCTTGCGGCCGTAATTGCGGTCGGCTTCCGACTGACTGGTGGTGGTCCAGTCGACCGCCTTGCCCGTCGCCTTGACCGGCAAGGTCACGACGTCAACCGCGGTCTTGGCGAGGCATCCGCCGGTCAGCAGCGGCAAGGCGGCGGCCGTGGCGATCAGGATATTACGCATCTACTCGTCCCCAAGGATCATTTGCGCGCATTTGTCCGAAAAGCGTTGCGCGTGGTCGATCCAATTAGCGGAAAGTCGGTGAAAAAACCATCGATACCTGCCGCAAGCTGGCGGCGGATTGCCGTTTCGACATCTCCATGCGCCTTGGGATCGGCGCCGCGCTTGAGGCTGGCGGGCAGGAAGAAATTCTCCGCTCGGAACGTCCAGACATGGACGCGCAGGCCGGCGGCATGGGCATTGGCGACCAGTGCCGAGGGCTTGCCTTCGCCCTTGTCGACCATGTCCTTGTTGGGCCCGATCCCCCAGGCATAAGCGGCAACCGCCTTCAGCCCCGCCGGCGTGATCATCGCGGCATAGCTGGGCGCGGCCTTGTCGGCGGGGCCGCCGGTCGCGTCCATCAGCTGGATCAGGCGGATCCTGGTGATCGAATGGAGCAGCTTGAGGTTGTTCACCTCGAAGCTCTGGATGAACACCGGCGCGTCGGCCGAATCCCAGCCGGCCTGCTTGAGTTCGGCAACCAATTGGCGCTCCATCGGCTTGCCGATCGAGGCGAAATAGGTCGGATGCTTGGTCTCGGGATAGATGCCGATCGTGCGGCCGACTTCTTTCGACCGCTTCTTCGCCAGCGCGATGATCTCGGCGAGCGTCGGAATCTCGAACTTGCCGTCATAAGCGGCATTGGCCGGGCGCAGTTGCGGCAGGCGCTCCTTCGCACGCAACGTCTTCAGCTCGGCGAGGGTGAAATCCTCGGTGAACCAGCCGGTATGGCTTTCGCCGTCGATCAGCTTGGTCGTCTTGCGGCTGGCGAATTCG
>Ga0207640_10000851_pt1 | contig 17314 bp, 22 predicted proteins | sample KBSCornC42_FD_184300 | JGI IMG/M metagenome (GOLD analysis project Ga0207640, IMG submission 184300) | Corn rhizosphere microbial communities from Kellogg Biological Station, Michigan, USA - KBS Corn C4-2 (SPAdes) (version 2) | ecosystem: Host-associated > Plants > Roots > Rhizosphere > Soil ... | reverse complement strand
CAAACCCACGGTACGCGCACTGCTGCTTGCGATCGTCGGTCTTAGCTGGCTGTTCGCGATTGTCCGGCTGATCACGTTCGCGGCGTCGATGCTAGCTCCAGCCGCACCGGGCGCCAAATCGCCGTCCGTCGGCGATTTTACCAAGACGTGGGGCGTGGCCATCATCGTTGCGACAGTGTTTGTGCCGCTCGCCGTTGCGGGCGTGGCCAATTTCATGGCGAAACATCACGAGAAGGTGCTCAAAGCCCCCGACGCCGCACGGGGTGCAGGCCGCACCGTGATGAACCATCTCTACTCGGCGCTGGTCGATCCTCTGGTCGAACTTTCGGGCCGAATGGGTTGGGGTGTGCTCGCGCCGATCGGCTTCATCCTGACGTACGCCATCTGCTACAATATCTGGGCAAGCTTCGCGTACCCGTTTTATCTCGACCACCTCCATTACACCAAGGATGAGGTGGCCTTCGCCTCCAAGATTTTCGGAATCATCATGACGATGGTGGGAATCAGCCTCGGCGGATATTTGTTCGCGAAGATCGGCCGTTTTCCCACCATTCTGCTTGGGGCGATCCTGCCGCCGCTCGGCAACTTCCTCTATGCCGATCTCGCCGACGGAAGCCCGAACATCGATGCCTTCTCTCACCTGTTGCGGCTCGACTCTCTGGCGCAGGCGTTCGGCAGCGACGAACGGATGATGCGGCTGCTTCTTGCGATCTGCTACGAGAACATCACCACCGGTTTGGCTCTGACCGCTTTCGTCGCTTACGTCTCCAGCATTGTCAGCAAGAAATATGGTGCGATCCAGTACGCACTGCTTGGGTCCCTGTTGTCCCTTGTGGGCACGCTCGGGCGCGCGCCCGTGGGAGCAGCCTTCGACGTTTATGGCTACGCGCCGGTGTTTCGCTGGACTGCCGCGACGGCGCTCGTTTCTACAGTCTTCGTTCTGCTCGAATGGGTTCGAGTGTCGGTGCAGGAGAAACGTGCGGCTGCGGTTGAAGACGACGCGTTGCTGAGGGAAAAGGCGCAGGAGGCGATTGCCGAGACGGGGCAGCCCGCACGTTAATCCGGAATATTGCCGTTCGCCTGTAGCACTTGCCCGGCAAGATAGAGCGAGCCGAAGATCAGCACGCGGGCCGGCCGCCCGATCCGGCCGAGCGCTGCTTGTAGATTATCATTAGTGGTCGCTTCGAAGCCCAGCTCTTGCGCCAAAGCCGCTAGATCCTCGGGCGAACGGCTTTCATGACCGGGTATCGCAAGCGTGTGCACCGCCGAGGCCATTCCGGCGAATGGCCGAAGCAGGGATTTGGGATCCTTGGTTTTGAGAGCCGCGAAGATCAGCATCAGCGGCAACGCGCCACCCCAATGGCTTGACGCGTAGTCCGCGACCTGCCGGGCCGCCGCGCCGTTGTGGCCGCCGTCCGTCCAGAGTTCGCTGCCGCGGGGCAATTGATCGAGCAACGCTCCGGCCTCGAGCTTCTGAAGCCGAGCAGGCCACGCTGCAGTCCGGATCCCTTCCGCAATCGTCTCAAGTGAAACGTTCAGCCGGTCCTGATGCCGCAGGATTGCGACGGCGAGCGCAGCGTTGTCGGCCTGGTGCCTGCCGGGAAGATTCGGCAGCGGCAAATCAAGCCTGCCGTGCCGGTCGTGGTAGCGGATCCGGTTCCGGATCAGGCGCGAATCCCAGAGCGCCCCACGGGCAATCCACTGTGCGCCCGCCTTTTCCGCCATCTGCTGGACTCGTTGCGCAGCCTCGGGCGGGTAGCGCTGAGTCACTAGCGCGACTCCTCGCTTCGCAATCCCCGCTTTCTCTCCGGCGATCTCGGCGAGGGTTCGCCCCAGCCAGTTGGTGTGATCGATGCCGAGCCCTGCAATTGCACAAATCAGCGGATCATCGATGATATTGGTGGCATCGAGGCGGCCACCCAGGCCCACCTCTAGGATGCAGGCGTCGGCCGGAGTGTCGGCGAAGGCGATCAGCGCGACCGCGGTGGTGACTTCGAAAAAGCTCGCTTGGATATCCGCACCAGCGCTCAGAACTCGTTCCAGCAATTGCGAAAGGTCTTCGTCGCCTATCAGTTTGCCGGCAATCCGGATGCGTTCGTTGAATCGCACCAGATGCGGGCTGGTAAAGACGTGAACCTTCAGCCCGGCCGCCTCCAGAATCGCTCGGAGAAAGGCGCAGGTGGATCCCTTACCATTTGTTCCGGCGACATGAATGACGGGCGGCAACCGGTCCTGCGGCCGACCGATCCGTTCGAGGAGCTCGGAAATCCGCTCCAGCCCGAGCCGGTCACCAGCGGGCGAGAGCTTCGCCAGCCGATCGAGCTGTGCCTGGACGGCCGGGCTCTCCGACCGCGCGAAATCGGCCATCAGGCCGCCTTCTTCTCCGGCGTCGTATAGCCGATGACAGCGCCCAGCTTTGCCTTCAGCTGCTGGCGGGGAACGACCATGTCGATCATTCCGTGCGCAAGCAGATATTCTGCCCGCTGGAAGCCTTCGGGCAGTTTCTCCCGGATCGTCTGCTCGATCACACGCTGGCCGGCAAAGCCGATCAGAGCGCCGGGCTCCGCGATCTGGATATCGCCGAGCATCGCGTAAGACGCGGTGACTCCGCCGGTGGTCGGATCGGTGAGCACCACGATGTAGGGGAGGCCCGCTTCCCTGATCTCTGCGATCGCGACAGTCGTGCGAGGGAGCTGCATCAGCGACAGCACCGCCTCCTGCATCCGGGCTCCGCCGGACGCCGTGAAGATGATGTAGGGGAGCTTGGTCTCGATTGCGGCGCGCGCTCCGGCGACGAATGCAGCACCGACGCCGGTGCCCATCGACCCGCCCATGAAGGCGAAATTCTGAACGGCGACAATGGCTTCATGGCCGTCGATGCGCCCACGCGCGTTCAAAAGGGCGTCCTGCTCGCCGGTCTTGCTGCGGGCGTCCTTGAGCCGGTCGGTGTAGCGCTTGGTGTCGCGGAATTTCAGCGGATCCTCGCGAACGGAGGGGGTGGGCAGCACTTCGTACTCGCCATCGTCGAACGTGAACTGAAAGCGCAGCTTAGGCCCGATCCGGTCGTGGAAGTCGCAGCGCGGGCAAACGTGGAGATTGTCCTCCCACTCCTTGAGGAAGACCATCGTCCCGCATTTTCCGCACTTGTGCCAAAGCGTTTCGGAGGTCTGGCGCTTTGGGAGGAAAGGGATTCCGGCGCGGACCTTGCTAAGCCAACTCATGGATCGCTCCTTTGACGGCGCGACTAGCGCTCGGGAGGCGCCAAGTCGAATCGAAGCCTAGAGAAAGGCAGCGATATCGCGCGCAGCTGCGGCGGGATCGGCCGCTTCGGTGATCGGCCGGCCAATCACCAGAATCGAAGCACCATCGCCCAGTGCAGCCCGCGGAGTCACGACCCGCTTCTGGTCTCCAACTGCGCTCCCTTCGGGCCGAACGCCCGGCACCACGAAAAATCCGTTCGTCCACGCCAACTGCGCGGCTTTCACTTCCACACCCGAACACACAATCCCATCGAGGCCGGAGTTCCGAGCCAGCGCGGCGAGACGCTGGACCTGGTCGGGAGGGCCATCATCCACGCCGATTGATCGCAAGTCGCTCTGATCGAGGCTGGTAAGGACGGTCACCGCGATGACCTTCGTCTCCGTCGCTGCAGCGGCCTTTGCGGCTTCCAGCATCGCGGGGCCGCCCGTAGCGTGAACGGTCACGATGGCGGGCCGGAGAGGGGCCAGGGACCGCATCGCTCCGGCGACAGTATTCGGGATATCGTGAAGCTTCAGATCGAGGAATAGAGAAATGCCGACCTCGGCAATACGCGCGACGCCTTCAGGCCCGTTTGCACAGAAGAATTCGAGCCCGAGCTTCACTCCGCCCACCGATCCGCAAAGTGCTTGCGCGAGTTCCGTCGCCCGCTGCAGGTCGGGCGTATCGATCGCGACAAAAATCGGGTTCACTCGAACTCCTCTTCGTTTGAAGCGGCGGCAACTGCAGCTCTTGCCACCTCGCCTCTGCGCAGACGCCAAAGCCGCGTGCGATAAAAAATGTAAGCGGGCAACCACCCCAGAAGTAACACCAACGCGAGCAGAACCGGGATTTTGATGTCGGCCTGAAGATTGCCCCAGAGGTTGATCGTCACGTCACGCCAATTCTCGATGGCAAGCGACGTCGCAAGAGCCACCACCACCAGCCAGAACAGCAAGTTCAGAAACCGCATGAGGCCTCCCTCGTCCACGCCTTAGGTGAGCGCCGGCGGGAACGCCAGAAGCAGCAAATTTCATCGCGCTGAAGGCTCGCCTCGTCGCAGCAGTTCGATTGACCCGTTGAGGCGGCAGTTCAGTCCAGCAACAGCGGCCGCAAGGGGAGGGTCCAATTTGAAGAAGAGCTACCTGGCCGCCGGAATCGCAGTCATTCTTTGCGGCGTGGCGCTGATCGCGACTCGCTCCAGCCCGGTGCATCAATCCCATGCCAAATTGCCCCCGGCCTACGCGCGCCTTGCGGTCGTCTCGACGGCTGCGCGGCATGATGTCGATTACACGCTGCTGGATTCCCGGCTCCAGCAACTCATGAAGAAGCCGTTCATGGTCGGCCTTGCGGTTGGAGTCGTCGAAAACGGGCGGATCACCTTCCTCCGCGGGTACGGGCATACTCTTGCGGGCTCGGATGAGCAGGTCACCCCGAGCACGGTGTTCCGGTGGGCCTCCCTGTCGAAAGGCGTTGCGGCGACCACGGTCGTAAAGCTGGCGGAAGAGGGTAGGGTCGATCTCAACGCCCCGATCTCGACCTACAACACGAGCCTGCGGCTACCCGGAGGAGCCGAGCAGCGAGCGAGCGTCATCGATCTGCTGAGCCATCGGCTGGGTATCTATCACAACGCGGATGACCCGAGGCTCGAAAGCGGCGAAGATCCCAAGGAATTACGATCCGAACTTGGCCAGCTCGACTTGGTGTGCCAGCCGGGCACGTGCTGGAATTACGAGAACGTCGCCTACGACGATTCGTCCGAGATCGTCGCCAACGTCACGCATGAGCCATACCAGACCGCCGTCCAGCGGATGCTCTTCGATCCGATCGGAATGACCAGCGCCAGCTTGACCAGGAACGGCTTGGAAAGCTCTCCAAGCTGGGCCCGGCCACACAGCACGGGGGGGCGGCCGCTGCAGGTTTCCGACGACTATTACAAGATACCGGGGGCTGGCGGCGTCAACAGCAACATCAAGGATTTGGCGCTGTGGATGCTGGCGCAGATGGGCGAGATGCCAGGAGTGCTTTCACCGAAGGTGTTGAATGAGCTTCACGCGCGGCTGGTGAAGACTCCTAACGAGCGGGGCCGGCTGCACATGCCCGCGGGCGAGCCTCTGGAGAGCGCCTGGTACGGGCTCGGCTGGCGAAGCTATGATTATGCCGGTCACGCCATCGTCGGGCACCGCGGCGGAGTGGACGGCTACCGCTCGCTCATCCTGTTCGACCCGCAGAAAAAGAGCGGGGTCGTGGCTCTGTGGAACAGCAATACCAACCAGCCCGGCGGCCTCGAATTCGAGGTGATGGACCAGATCTATCATCTCGGCTTTCATGATTGGCTACACATCGCAGGCGCTTCCGAAGCCAAGGCAGAAGAAGAAGCGAGCGACAGCGGCGACTCAGGTGTTGGGGGACAACACCGCTAATCGGCACTCTTGCACCGAGCCCGCTGCGACCTATCAGGCGGCTGCCCGACTTTGAATGAGGTACCAAATGATTGGACGATCCGTTTTGATTGCGCTCGCGGTTTCGGTTGCCCCGTCTGCCGCTGTTGCCCAGAAAGTAGTTACAGTTCCGCCTGCGGCCTATTCTTTCAAAGTCGGTGCGCTGAAGCTGGACGTGCTTCGGGACAGTGCAATCGCAATTCCAAGCGACAACTCGGTATTCGGACTGAACGCGCCTCCCGGCGCGGTTGCAAAAGTCCTGAAGCAAGCGGGCGCTCCGGCCGGCCACCTTACCATTTCTGTCGACGATCTGTTGGTCCAAATGCCGGGCCATCTGGTGTTGATCGACACCGGCTTCGGTCCCGCTCAGCACGGGACTCTTCCGCAAAGCCTTGCTTCGGCTGGCTTTTCGCCCGCCCAGATCACCGACATTCTGATCACCCACACCCATCCCGATCACATCGGCGGCCTCGTCGATTCGCACGGGCACTCCGCTTTTCCAAAAGCAGTGATTCGCATGTCGGCTCCGGAATGGGCATCGATGCAGGCGAACAAGGATGCGGCCGCGATAGTTTCGGCGATTCGACCGCAGGTGAAAACTTTCCAGCCAGGAACGGTCGTTCTTCCCGGGATCACGCCCATTGCGTTTTACGGTCATACCCCCGGGCATGTCGGCTATCGAATAACTTCTCGCGGTCAGACTCTCCTGGACATCGGAGATCTCGCGCACAGCTCTATCGTGTCGCTGGCGAAACCTGACTGGACCATGGAATTCGATGGCGACAGGACCGAAGGAGTTGAACAGCGCGAACGCGAACTTTCAAAGCTGGCGAAATCACATGAGCGGATCTTCGCCGGCCATTTTCCGTATCCCGGGATCGGTCAGATCGAAAAAGCTCGCGATGGATTCCGTTTCCGGCCGGACCACTCCTGATCCTGGCTGATACGTGTTAGTCATTCGGTCGAGTCAAATTCGGCGGATTTCCGGGCAATTCGGAATCGTAATGACGATTGTGGTATAGCGGTTTCGCTGGTGTCCAGGGAAGGGCGCGGCGCCAGTGACAGCGAGAGCTGCCGCCGCTTAATTTGCTGGAGTTGGCCATGAGCGAAGAAGACCTCGTCTTTCATCGCCAGCGGGAACAAAATTGCCGCGAACTGGCGGAACATGCCACAGATACGGAGGTCCGCAAGCGTCACGAAGAGCTTGCAAGATTGCACGCCGAACTGGCGGCGCGTCCTGCCGCGCAACACTGAGCCGCGCTAGCGCTAGCCGTTACTAGCCGGACGCGACCCTGGTGGTGCTGACGGTCGGATCCATGCCGTAAATATCTTTGACGAACGTCAGCTGGCCGTCCTGTGCCTGTGCGGTCAGATACGTCACATAGACCGGGACCGGCTGGGCCAGCTGCTCGGGATATTCCGGCTGGTCCGTTTGCATCGGGTCATGTCCGATCAGCCAGCGTGCTAGCAAAGGTGCGTTCTCAAGGCGGATGCATCCATTGCTGCGGGTCCGCTGCGACAAAGCGAACAGGTCGCGGTCGCCCGGATCGGTGTCGTGCAGGTAGATGTCCTGCGGGTTGGCGAATGGGAACTTCAGCTGACCCATGAAATTATTGGGCCCGGGATCCTGCCGGATACGGATGCTGACTTTGCCCGCACGGACGCCTTTCCAATCCACCTGGCTGGTCGGAATAACCTTCGCATCCCGAGTCCAGTCGGACATGACCTTGAACCCGCGCTCCTTGAAATATTTGTCGCCCTCGGCCGCGTAGCGCGGCGCGATGTTGAGCCGGGTCAGCGTGTCAGACGAATTCCAATAGGGATTGTGGATCACGTAATACATCATGCTGGTGATCAGCGGCGTGCGCGTATCCGGCCGGTTCTTCAGAAATTGTCCATTGTCGCCAACGACGACCTTCATGGACCCGACGGGAACGCCGTCCTGATACATGTACAGCATTTGCGTCGCAGCGTTCACCATCACGAAACGGCCCTTAGCCGGCATTCCGCGGGCACGATCGAGATTCGCCACGACCCTCGGGTCTGGCACCGTCGTTCCGCTCGCCTGCATCTGGCGCCATGCTGCGTCGCGAATGGATGTGTAGATCGAGTTCGGGTTGGCGAGTTGCTGCACATAGGCCTGCAGCGATGGAGCGACGGAGGCGCCCAAAAGAACTTCCGCAGGCTGCATAGGGCGCGGCATCAGAAAGCCGTAGCCGTAGGTCATGCCCGGGACCGGCTGCTTCATCGTCTGGGCATACAGTACCAGAGCTTCGGACAGCGTGTGCTCGGCATAGGCGACTGCCGTCGGATCGCCGGTGGAGGCGCGTTGAATAGCAGCCTGGACGACCGATGCGATTTCCGGGCCGCCGTTCAGACCGTCGAGCGACGAGCGCTGCAAGACTGCCACAAGATCATTAGCCGCCGGATTGACCGCGCCTGAGCGAAACCAGATCGGCGCATATTGCCAAGTCGCGTAGAAAGATTGGACCTGTGACGCGGTGGGCAAGTTCGCGGACTGATAAGGCAATGCCGAAATGGAAGGCGCGGCGGGTGAGGCCGGTGCAGCCTGCACAAAGCCAGTTTGGAGCAGGAGGGCGGTGCCGGCGGCGAAGAGGATCCCTGTTTTCATGGCACTGGATTAATTGAAGGAATCCGCCTGAACAACGCATTAGCCAACGCCCGGGCGCTTTTTGTCCGGGCGTGGCATTAAAGACTCACTGAGGGAATTCGTCCGGTCAGGTGCCGATCAGGACGGGCGTGCCCACGTTGGTTATTGTGAACAGCTTCTTCGCAAATGCGGGCGGCAGATGCACGCAGCCGTGCGAGGACGGCTCGCCGGGATTGCCGCCGGCGTGCAGCGCAGCACCGTAGGAGGTGAAGAATTCCGAATAGGGCATCGGAGCGTCTTCGTACTTCTTCGAGCGGTGCATTAGTTCCTTGCCCAAAATCTGAAACTCGCCGGTGGGCGTGTCGTACCCGGGGCGGCCGCTGGAAACCGAAGCGACCGCCATCAAAGTACCGCCGCGGTAAACATAAGCGAGCTGATCGCTCAGGCTGATGACGACGCGCTCGGGACCGGCACTGTCGGGCACGTCGCGCCAGACGTATTGGCCTGGTTTGAGACTATCCTTTCCAAAAGCGTCGATCATATCTTCGTGGGCACTGATCGCCGCATCGCTGGCGGTGGCCTGGGCCTCGTAACTTTCGGAATCCATGGCGGAAACGGCCGGAGCCGAGAAGGCGAACGCAACCGATGCCGCCAGCACAACTGCTAGCCTCTTCATTTCACACCTGGACTTTTTTATTGACTTTTGCGGATTCAATGCATCGGAGCCGATTCGGGTTCCTCAAAAACACACGAATCGTAGGTAGGACGGGTTACTTGCTGCTCCTGAAAGCGGCATAGCTTCCGTAGCTCGCGACCGCAAAAGGCGTGAAATAGGTGAGGATCAGCTTCCACCAGATCGGCCAGTGGCCGGTGAAGATCTCCGGCCCCTGATTGATGCTGTTGAGAATCGTGCCGATGATCGCCGCGACCTTGAGCGAGCGTAAAACTCCGCTCCAAGAAAACGTGCGCCGAAGCGCTTCCCGTCGCGAACTCATGAGCCGGCGCTGCCACACGAGAGGCTCCCAGTGCAATAGGGATACCCGTTGCGCAACCGGAACCGTTTGGCTGCCCGAGCGCTGAAGCATCCTTATTCAACCACAGGGGATAAGCGATGAAGTTGAGCACAAGTTTTGCGATTGCGTTGGGCGTTGTCGCCCTTGCCGCTTGCCACAAGAGTCCGGCTGATCAGCAGGCGGCGAACGTTGAGGCCAATTATGACAATGAGGCCGCCAACATCCAGAACAGCGCTGACAATGAGGCGCAGGCGATTCAGAATTCCGCAGACAACGAAGCCTCGGCAATCAAGAACGAGGGTGAGAACAAGGCTGCGGAAATCCGCAACGCAGCCGACAATTCCGCCTCGAACGCGACCGATAACAAGACGGACAAGAAGGGCAAATAGGTCAGTTGGGAAGAAAAGGGCGCCGGGGCTAATCGCCTCGGCGCCCTTTCTTTTGCGGGTTTCCGCTAGCGCGGAAGGTTAGAGATACCCCGCCAACAACAGAATGATAACGATGATCAGGATCAGGCCGAGTAGCCCCGACGGGCCATAGCCCCAACCGCGCGAAAACCCCCAAGTTGGCAGTGCGCCGATCAGGAGCAGGATCAAGATGATTATGAGAATGGTGCCCACGGGTACCTCCCTTCGTATTTTTGTTTTGGTCGGGAAGCGTAACGGTCTGAACCCGCGAGAGTTGCAGCGGATTCTTACGGCTCAGTAGGCTCGCCTTTGCGCCGCGATCAGCATCCTCAGGAGCATTGCGACAGGCCGGGGTACTCCGACCTTGCCTTCCAGCCAGAGGCTGACGGCCGAACGGGAAACGCCGATTGCGTTCGCAAGGTCGCTCTGGGTTCGATAGCCGAGCGTTCGCATGGCGGTCCGGAGTTCTTCCGGCGCCATCGAAGCAAGCATTTCTCCAGTCGGCCGAGTATCGGTCATACGGCTATTTAGATCGCATCCGGGCCCTTGTCGCCTGTGCGGATACGGACCGCCTCGTCGATCGGACTTACGAAGATCTTGCCGTCGCCGATCCTGCCGGTGCGCGCCGCCTCCGAAATCGCCTCCACGACGTTGTCGACCAGATTGTCCTCGACAACCACTTCGATTTTTACCTTGGGCAGAAAGTCGATCACATATTCGGCGCCGCGGTAGAGTTCGGTGTGGCCCTTCTGCCGGCCGAATCCCTTGACCTCCGTCACCGTCATTCCGGATACGCCCGCGTCGTGAAGCGCATCCTTCACGTCGTCGAGCTTGAAGGGCTTGATCACCGCTTCGATCTTTTTCACTGCTGTTTTCCTCCAGTTTGCCCCTTCATAACGGCTGCCGTATCGAAGCCGCAATCGGGAGCCACAGGCGCGCGCAAATGAAAGCTATCATCCTTTCGGCCGGACAGGGATCGCGGCTCGGTGCGTTGACCGCCACTCAACCCAAATGCCTGATCGAGTTCGCGGGGCGGACGTTGCTCGATCGTCAACTCGACACACTCGCAGCCAATGGAGTCGAAGAGGCTGTGGTGGTCACCGGCTTCCGCGACGACGTCGTCCAGGCGGCGCTGGCGCGGCGAAATGGCGGTCCGACGGTGACGACCGTTTTCAACCCGTTCTACAAGGTTGCAGACAATCTCGGCTCGCTATTCATGGCGCGCACAGAGCTCTCGGGCGATTGCCTCGTCTGGAATGGGGATACGCTGGTTTCCGACCGGCTGATGAGCCGAGTGCTTTCAAACAGCCGCGCCGGAATTTGCGTCACGATCGATCGCAAGGACAGCTACGATTCCGACGATATGAAGGTCGTCGAGGAGGCGGGGCGGCTGAAGGCGATCGGCAAGAGGTTGAGCCACGGCGTCAATGCCGAATCTATTGGGCTTCTTGCCTTTCGTTCCGGGGGCGCCGAGCGCTTCCGCGAGGCGATTGAGCGCGACATCCGTACGCCGGAAGGAACGACGATCTGGTACCTGCGCGTGATCCACCATCTTGCCGCCGATCAGGAAGTCTGGACGTTCGACATCAATGGCGAGGAATGGGGCGAGGTCGATTTTCCGCCGGACGTCACTCGTGCCGAGGAACTTGTGCGCCGGTGGGATGCTTTGAGGGCGGCAGCAGCCTAGCGGTTCGGATGAACAGCATGCGCGGGAGACTGAGGTGACCACACGCCCGATTGCCGTCGCCCAGATCATCCTCGGGACGGCCGCCGCCCTGGCTTTGCTCTACTTCCTCAGCAGCATCCTCATACCGCTGGTGATCGCCTTCGTTCTCGTGGTTCTGGTGGATGCGGTGGTGAGCTTCATCAACCAGGCATGGCCGAAAGCGCCGAACTGGGTTGTTTCGGCGGTATCGGGGCTGATCGTCATTGCCTGTGCGTCGGGTGGGATGTTCGTGCTCGCGCGTGGCGCCGTCCAGGTGGTTCAGCAGGGGCCGGCCCTCCTCGGCAGGATTGAGGAAATCGTCGAGGGTATTGGTCGATCCATCGGGCTGAGGCAGACACTCCATCTCACCTCGATCGTCGGCGATGTCAGCCTGCCACAACTGGCGGGCTCGGTCCTGTCAGCCGTCCAGGGAGTCGCCGGCGCCGTCCTGCTGATCATCATCTACTTCGGATTCATGCTCGCGGGCCGAAAGCGCATCAGCCGCAAGGTCGACCTCATCGCCGGCTCTTCCGACGGCAGAAGGGCTCTCAGAGGAATCATCGAGCGCGTCGGTGCGGATGTGAAGACCTATCTTTGGGTGCAAGCGGTCACTGGAATTATGATCACCGCGTCGGCTGCGGTCGTCATGTTGATCGTCGGTCTGAACAACATCCTGTTCTGGACGGTGATCTTCTTTCTACTGACGTTTATTCCGAACATTGGGGTGACCGTCGGATCGATCGCTCCAGCGCTGTTCGCGCTGCTTCAGTTCAAGACGATCTGGCAAGCGGTCGTGATCTTTGCCGTAATCCAGATCGCCGCCACCATCGTCGGCAATCTGATCTACCCGCGGATGCAGGCGAACACGCAGAATATCGATCCGATCGCGACCATTGTCGCGCTCTCCTTTTGGACATTCCTGTGGGGGATACCGGGCGCGTTTCTGGCAGTGCCGATGACCTTGATTCTGATGATGGTGTTTTCCCAGTTTGAGGCGACGCGCTGGGTCGCTGCTGCGCTATCGAACGACGGCAAGCCCGATTTCCACAAGTCGCCAAAAGTGGAACGCCGCGACTGAGATTCTCAATAGGCAGTTCCCGAAAGTTGACTTCTGCTGCAGCAGGTGTGTATCAGTGCAGCAACACAGCAAGTCGGTTGCGGAGGTGAGCAATGTTGATCGGTCTCTACCTCCTGTTGAATTTCGCGGTGCTGTGGCTGGTCGCGCGATCCTCGGCCGCAACTGGCTGGGTGCTGACCGCCATGCTGCTTCTGCTCGGCTTTGTTGTGGGCTCAGCCAATAATCTGCTCGAAGCGGTGGTCTACGGCGTTCTGTCGTTGCGGCAGGCGCTGGCTGCCGCGGTTCCGGCAGCGATCGTCTTCGCGATCCTGTCGCCGCTGGCGGTGCTACTCGCCGGGCGATGGAAAAACGGTTCTGAAGCTGAGGCCATCGGCGTCACGCCAATAAAGCTGCTCATTGTAGTGGCGGCTTATGAGGTGCTTTACTGGACCGCCGGCACTCTGGTTTACCCATACATTGCGCACTTCTACGCGACGAAGACCATCCCGCCTGTCTACGAAGTCGCGAGCCTGCAGATCGTGCGCTCGCTGATCTTCTTTGCTGCTGGATATCCGCTGCTCAAGGGCGGGTTACGCAGCGCTTCATTGGTGATGGGGCTGGTCTATGGAGTCGTGGGCGGAATCGCGCCGCTGCTTCCCGACAATCCCTACATGCCGGCGGATATCCGGTTTTATCACGGAATCGAGACGAGCGTGTCGAACTTCCTGTTCGGGCTGATCGTCGGATACCTGTTCACCCGCGCCCGGCCATTGCGCCCCGCTCACGCGTAAGGCGGCTTGTCGAGGCCTTTCGGGCTCTTGGTAAAGATTTCGCATCCGGTTTCGGTAATCCCGATTGAATGTTCGAACTGCGCGGACAGCGAGCGATCCCTCGTAACTGCAGTCCAGCCGTCATCGAGAAGCTTCACGTCGGGCCGGCCGATGTTGATCATCGGTTCGATAGTGAAGAACATGCCCGGTTTGAGCTCAGGACCGGTGCCGGGCCGACCTGCGTGAATCACTTCGGGGCTGTCGTGGAAAAGGCGCCCGACTCCGTGGCCGCAGAAATCGCGAACGACTCCATAGCGGTGCCTCTCCGCGTGCGTCTGGATCGCATTGGAAATGTCGCCCAGCCGATTGCCCGGCTTCGCCTGCTGGATGCCTAGCATCAGGCACTCGTACGTGACCTCGACCAGTCGCCGCGCCTTCAATGGGACATCGCCGACCAGATACATTCGGCTCGTATCGCCATGCCAGCCGTTGAGCATCGGAGTGACGTCGACGTTTACGATATCGCCGTCCTTCAGGACCCGATCGCCGGGGATTCCGTGGCAGACCACGTGATTGATCGAGATGCAGCAGCTCTTGGTGTAGCCGCGATATCCCAGAGTTGCTGGAACCGCGCCCGCGTCGACCGTCATCCGATAGACGATGTCGTCGATTTCCTGGGTCAGAACCCCGGGGACGATGTGCGGCGCAAGCGCATCCAGAATTTGCGCCGCCAGCCGTCCAGCGGCCCGCATGCCCTCGAACCCTTCAGGTCCGTGAAGCTTGATGACGCCGTTGCGCGGCTCGACATGATCGTCGGGGGCGACTGTGATGTATTGAGTCATGTGAGGTAGATAGGCATTGGCTGCGGTTATGACCAGCAAAACGCTCGAAGGCGGCTGCGGATGCGGCGCCGTTCGCTACGGGCTCAATGACGAGCCGATGTATGTCAACAACTGTCACTGCCGCCTTTGCCAAATCCAGACCGGGACCGGGTCAGCGGTCAACGCTTTCATCGAGACAGATCGGCTCGAACATCTCTCGGGTGAGCTCAGCGAACATGAATTCGTGACTGGGAGCGGCGGCATCCAGATCGTCGTCCGCTGCGCCAAATGTGGAACGCCCGTCTGGAGCCATTATCCGCGGCTGGGGCGGAAGACGGCCGGCATTCGCGTCGGCACACTCGACGATCCCTCCGCGGTTCGCCCCGATGCCGCGATCTTCGTCACCGAAAGGCCCGACTGGGCTCCTTTACCCGACGGCGTCCCGCAGTTCGATGAATATTACAATCCTGCCGAACTGCTGCCGAAGGAGCGTTTCGAGCGCTTGAAGGCATTGCTGCCAAAGTGAGCGAGGAACGGATCTGGACTGCGGCGCTTCTCGTCATCGGTGACGAGATCCTGTCGGGCCGGACCGAAGACAAGAACATCGCGCAGGTGGCGCGGTGGCTGAATTCGCAAGGGATCAGGCTGCAGGAGGTGCGTGTGGTGCCGGATGTGGAGAGGCCGATCGTCTCGGCGGTCAACTCGCTCCGGTCCGCTTACGATTATGTGATCACCACCGGCGGCATCGGACCGACCCATGATGACATCACGGTGGACTCGATCGCTGCCGCGTTCGGGGTGCCCGTGATCACCGATCCCCGCGCAAGGGCAATCCTGGAGGATTATTATCGAGAACGGGGGGTCGAGCTCACCGAGGCGCGCCTGAGGATGGCTCGGGTGCCCGAGGGAGCCGAGTTGATCCCAAACCCGACGTCCGGGGCGCCAGGCGTGAAGATGGATAATGTCTACATCCTGGCGGGCGTGCCGAACATCGCCGCCGCCATGCTCCGGGGGCTGGATGGCAAATTGCAGGGTGGGCGGCCGATGACATCGGTGACTGTCAGCGCTCACGCTGCAGAGAGCGAAGTCGCTGCGCTCCTCAAACAGGTTCAGGACGACCATCCCGGCGTGTCCGTCGGCAGCTATCCCTTCTATCGCGATGGCGGTTTCGGTGCCGATTTCGTGGTGCGCTCGGAGGATGAGGGACTCGCGAACAGCTGCGCCGATGAACTCCGAAACCGGCTGCAGCAAGCGGGGGTAGAGTTGGTGGGCAATCGGTAACGCGTTGACCGCATCGCGGCTGCTGTGGCACTGGCGCAGCGCCGCTCGCGGGTATGATGTAGTGGTAGCCTGTCAGCTTCCCAAGCTGAACGCGCGGGTTCGATTCCCGCTACCCGCTCCACCCGGAGCCAGTCTGGAGGACTGGCGAGGATGGAGCGCACGAGCGAAGCGAGTGGCGGCAATTCCAACCTCTTTCCTTCCTGAAATTTGCCCCTAAACAACCCGCTGTGGGGGCAGCAGATCATCACCCGGTGAAGGTCGACGCGCAGGCGCTCAAAGGGCGCGAGATGCGCTATTTCGACTTCGTGATGGTTGCCTTCGTGGTGATCCTGCTGCTGTCGAACGTGATCGGCGCGGAGAAGCGCTCGTTCATCAATCTGCCGGTGATCGGTCCGTGGCCGTTCGGCGCCGGGATCCTCTTCTTCCCTGTGTCCTACGTGATCGATGACGTTTTGACGGAGGTGTATGGCTATGCCCGTGCCCGGCGCGCGATCTGGGCGGGCTTTACGGCGTTGCTGTTCATGGCCGTGATGGAATGGACCGTCGTCCATTTGCCAGTCGCGGAAGGCTGGACCGGTCAGAGCGCTTATGAACGCGTGTTCGGTTCCGGATGGCGGACCATCCTTGCCTCGATGACGGCCTTTTTCGTTGGCGAATTCCTGAACTCCTTCGTGATGGCGAAGATGAAAATCTGGAGCGAGGGAAGGAATTTGTGGGCGCGCTTCTGGGGTAGCACCGTCGTTGGCGAAGGCGCGGATAGCCTCATCTTTTACCCGCTCGCCTTCTATGGCCTCGCCGACTGGCCGATTCAGGCACTTGCCGAAGTGATGCTCAGCCAGTTCATCCTGAAAGTGAGTTGGGAGATCGTTCTTACACCAGTCACCTACGCCATCGTCGGCTTCCTCAAACGGCGTGAGGGCATTGATGTGTTTGACGAACATACGGATTTTACGCCCTTCAGTGCCGCGGTTTAGCGATTGTTCACATTCGCCGGTGAAGGATGGCGGCGAGAGGACATATGCTCGCCATCATTTTTTCAGCCGCACTGGCGGCAGTTCCACAACGGCCTCTTGATCCCGTCTCGGCTTCCATTCTCGCCGAGCATAATTTGGTGAGGGCGCAGGCGGGGGTGCCGCCGCTGCGCTGGAACTGGCAGCTTGCCGCGGATGCGGCTTCATACGGTCCCACCCTCTCGGCAATAGGATATCTGCAGCATTCGCCCAGGAGCAGCCGTCCCCGAAATGAGCGCGAAAACCTGGCCCAGGGGCCGCGCGGCGTCTACTCGGCGGCGCAACTCGTCGCCGTCTGGGCAGCCGAAAGGCACTACTTCCATCCCGGCATCTTCCCGAGTGTCTGCGCCGGCAATTGGTCGACCTGCGCCCACTACACGCAGATGATCTGGCCAACGACCACCGACGTCGGCTGCGCCGTCTATACGGACGCACGATACGACTGGCTGATCTGCCGTTATTCGCCGCCTGGCAACATCGACAACAGACCAGTTCCCTGACTGCCGCTTCGGACTGTTTTCGGTTCCGGGAGTGGTTGAGGTTCCGTCATGATTGCTCCAATGCTGCAGCTTCAATTTCGGCGGGCTTTCGGCGGATGAAGAAAGAACTCGACGGCGGCCATCGCACACCCGGTGTGCAGGCTCCGAGACGGAGTGCACGTGTAAGGATCGGGGGTGAGGTCCAGCTTCGCCGTAGCGGTCAGCACAATTACGTTGTGCAGGTCTTCGACATCTCGCGCGAGGGCTGCAAGATTGAGTTCGTTGAGCGGCCACGGCTCGATGAGACGGTGTGGGTGAAGTTCGAAGGACTGGAGGCCATCGAGGCGACGGTCTGCTGGGTGGAGGGCTTCAGCGTCGGAGTCGAATTCCTTCGCCCGATCCATCCTGCAGTGTTCGAACTGTTGGTCGAGCGAGTGCGGGAGGCGCAGCGCGCGGCAGACGAGGCGGCCGCGCAGAAGAAG
>Ga0207640_10000844_pt1 | contig 17424 bp, 17 predicted proteins | sample KBSCornC42_FD_184300 | JGI IMG/M metagenome (GOLD analysis project Ga0207640, IMG submission 184300) | Corn rhizosphere microbial communities from Kellogg Biological Station, Michigan, USA - KBS Corn C4-2 (SPAdes) (version 2) | ecosystem: Host-associated > Plants > Roots > Rhizosphere > Soil ... | reverse complement strand
ACCAGGGCTTCTGGGTCGTCGAGCTGCGGCAAGCCCTGCAGCTTTTCCAGCGCCTTGCGACGCGCGCCCTCCGGATTGGTTAGCGCTTCCGTACGCCCGATCATCCACCCCACGACCACTCTCCTTGCTTGATTGGAGCATAGCGAGGGGGCGACTCTTGGGGGAAGCTCCGCCTGCCGCTTGAAGGGAGCGGCTCGGCGTTACTGCCGTAAACCGGCACTCAGTGCGCTGCTTCTGTCTCTCTTTCGACGGCTGGCGCATCGGTCTCGTTGACCAACTCATCGAACAAGGCGCGGTAGTGGATCATCGCCTGTCTAAGATCTTCGGTGCTGGCTTGGCCCTGCGCGTGGCGAAGTGCGATATCGTGCCCGGCGCGGTAATGCTTCACCACTTCCGGGTGGTCCACCGAGATATCGCCGGCGCGCTGATCGAAATCGCTGACCGGATAGCCCCGCGCCGTCATGACTTCGCCGAGCAGAGCGTCTGCAGAGGCGACTGCGCGCGCCGGATCATCGACAAATTGGGCCTGAACCTCTTTCCACCGGTCAATAAAATTGAGGCGAGCGGCGGGTTCGAGCGGCCGGATATCGAGCTTTGAAACGCGCTTTTCGCGCTTTGCGAGCTCAGCTTCCGCCTTGGCGCGTCCGCCTTCGTGGGCGATCGCATGCTCATATTCCGGCCCGAAGCGGTCGCGCAGATGTTCGAAACGGCGACGCCGGGACCAGATCAGGCCCGTGATCACTAGCACTGCCACGATCACCACTACCGCGACGACAATCAATGTGGTCTGGTTCATGTGAGTTGCTCCTGCTGCCGCAAGATGCGGATCGGGAGATAACGAACGGCCGTGGAGGTGGGGTGCAATCCCTGCCGTGGACGGCGAGATTTTCCCGGCCTGCGTTAACTAACCTGCGTCAACAATTGAATTAAATTGCCGGTGGATACTCCGAATTAACCCCTTCCGTTAGATAAGCAGCGAATGCAGTCTGCGTCAGAGCGTAACGGGCGGCCGACCCGAACGCGCCGGACCGATGTGCCAGGAGCCAAGCCGCACCTGGCCACGGCCGACGATACCGCCCTGCTGTCCGCTCTTCCCATTGCCGCCGCAATTATCGCGCTCCGTGACGAAAAAGCGGAGATTCTCGCACAAAACCAGCGTTTCTCCGACACCCTGGGAAGAAACCGGGACGATTCGTGGAGCAACGGAAGATGGCTCGACGAAGGCCCTGTCGCGGAGCTCTTCGATGAGTTCTTTGCCGATCCCCTGAGTTCGGGTGAGCTCGATGTTCGCGACGGCGATGGTGTCGCGGCGCGCTTCCTGCGAATCAAGCTCGCGCCGCTTCCCAAGGGTGAAGATGCGGTCCCGCGGTGCCTGATGAGCGTCGTCGACCGTACCGTCGAAGTCCAGGCGGAACGGACCCTTCGGGCCGAGATGCTTCGCGACAGCCTTACTGGCCTTCCGAACCGCTTGGCTTTCACCGAAGAGATCGAGAGATTCGAAGGCGGCGAAAAAGAGACCGAACATGCCGTGCTCGTCGTCGACATGCTGCGGTTTTCCCGAATCAACGAAAGCATGGGAAGCCTTGCCGGCGACGAGCTTCTGATCACCTTTGCCAGACGGCTGATGTCCGGCCTTCGTGCGGGCGACATCCTTGCGCGGACCGGTGGCAACGAGTTCGGAATCCTGGTGGCGCTTCGGCGGGGTATCGAGGATGCGCTGACCGCCGCCGAGCGAATCCAGGAAGTGATGTCTTCCCCGTTCACCATCTCGGACCTGGAAATCCGGGTCGAGTGCGCCATCGGTGTGGCGCTGATGCAGCCCTGGCAGGATTCGGAAGAGCTGTTCCGCAACGCGCAGTTCGCTGTGAAACAGGCCAAGCAGTCCGGCAAACCGGAAATCTACGAGCCGCAGGTCGCGAGCCTCGCTCGCCGCCGCTTCTCGATCGAGACGGAACTCCGGCGGGCGCTCGAAAAGGACGAGCTCAAGCTGTTCTACCAGCCGCTGATCGACCTTAAGTCGGGTGAGGTTGCAGGCTTCGAAGCTCTGGCGCGCTGGACTCACGAGGACCGGGGCGAGATCTCACCCGCTGAGTTCATTCCCGTCGCCGAGGAATCCGGTCTCATCCTCCAGCTCGGCCGCTGGGCGATGGACAAGGCCGCCCAGACCCTGGCGGATTGGGATCGAAAGGCTGGTGAGAAGCTTCCACTTTACGTCGGCGTCAACCTCTCCGCGATCCAGATCGCCCGCGACGACATTGCCGGGGTCGTCTCCAGCGCCTTGAAGTCAGCGGGCCTGACCGGCGAACGCCTGTCGCTCGAGCTGACGGAAAGCGCCATTCTCCAGGACCCGGCCCGTGCAACCCGGGTCTTCGACTCGTTGAAATCGCTCGATGCGACGGTCGCGATGGACGATTTCGGAACCGGTTATTCGAACCTCGCCTACCTTCAGCGGCTGCCGATCGATGTGCTGAAGATCGACAAGAGCTTCGTGTCCGGAATGATGGTCGATCCCGACGCCGTTGCGATTGTGCGTGCCGTATTGAGCCTCGCCGAAGCTCTCGGCATGTCGACCACCGCGGAAGGCATTGAGACGGTCGAGCTTGCTACAACCTTGGCAACACTCGGCTGCGCGAGCGGGCAAGGCTTCTACTTCGCGAAACCCCTCGAAGCGCAGGCTGCACTCGATTATTGGAAATCGCGGCACCGCAAGACAAGCGGCGTCCACAGACCTAACTAAAGTTAGCGCTGATGTTGCGTTGCAGCGAAAAATCGCCTTTGGGGCATCACCATGTCCATTTCCGCACAAGAGCACCCGCGACGCCTAGCTGACTACAGCGCTGATCACCGAATGCTGATCCTCGCCGCCATGGCGACCGTCGCCGGTACAGGTGGCGCGTTCAGCGCCTGGGCGCTCCTGAAACTCATCGCCCTCGCGACGAATCTGTTTTGGTACGGCAATTCCTCGTTCGGCCCCGCAATTATCGCCGATCGAGCTGCGCTCCTGGTTCTGATTGTGCCAGTCGTTGGCGGACTGGTCGTCGGCCTCATGGCCCGCTTTGGATCGGACAAGATCCGCGGCCACGGAATTCCCGAAGCGATCGAGACGATTCTTTTCGGGGACAGCAAGCTGTCATTGAAAGTCGCGCTGCTGAAGCCACTGTCGTCGGCTGTCTCGATCGGCAGCGGTGGCCCGTTCGGCGCCGAAGGTCCAATCATCATGACAGGCGGAGCGATCGGTTCGCTGTTCGCGCAGTTGTTTCGGCTAAGTGCCGCCGAGCGCAAGACGTTGCTTGTCGCGGGTGCTACCGCCGGGATGACGGGCATCTTCGGCACTCCGTTCGCGGCAATTATGCTGGCCGTCGAGCTTCTCCTCTTCGAATGGAAGCCGCGCAGTTTCGTGCCGGTGGTGACGGCGGTCTTGATTGCGCTGGCGTGGCGCCCGCTGCTGGTCGGGTCAGGTCCGCTCTTCCCGTTTGCCGCGCCAACACCTGCTGGAATCGAACCGGTCGCGATCTCGGCGGGCATCGGTCTGGTTACCGGCCTTCTGGCCGCGTTCCTGTCGTTCGTTCTTTATCGACTGGAGGATGGTTTTCACGCGCTGCCGATCCACTGGATGTGGTGGCCGGCCATCGGCGCAGTCGTTGTCGGCATCGGCGGCATCTTCGACATTAGGGTGCTTGGAGCCGGCTACGGAAGCATCCAGGACCTCGTGAACGGCGATCTGGTCGTCAAGGCGGTTATCCTTTTGCTCGTCGTAAAGGCGATCGTCTGGTTGGTGGCGCTTGGATCAGGTACGTCCGGCGGCATTCTCGCGCCTTTGCTGATTTTGGGCGGCTGCGCGGGTTTCCTCATGGGCCAGTATTTGCCGGGCGACCCGGGGTTCTGGGCAATGATCGGAATGGCGGGGGTGATGAGCGGGACGATGCGCGCGCCGATGACCGGCGCCTTATTCGCCGCCGAGCTCACCAATCATCTTTCCGCGCTGCCGGAAACGATAGCCGCAGGCACAGCGGCGCATGCCATCAGCGTCCTTGTGATGAAAAGGTCAATCCTGACCGAAAAGATCGCCCGCCGCGGCCGGCACATCCTGCGCGAATATACGGTTGATGCACTCGAATTCCTTTTGGCCGGCCAGCTGATGACGCCCGAGCCGAAGACGCTTCCGGGGACAATGACGATTCCCGAAGTGCTTCGATTCTTCGCGGAGGAGGCGCAGCACCGTTCCTACCCTGTTGTGGATGAAGATGGGCGGCTTCTTGGCCTGGTTTCCCGAACGGACGCGTTGAAGTGGCAGGTGGAAAACCAACGAGAGGGCCGGTTGGCAGAGCTCCTGTCCGATGCCTCCACCAAATGCGCCTATCCGGAGACGCCATGCGGGGAAGTCGCCGACATGATGGTCGAGACAGGAGTAGGGCGAGTGCCGATCCTCGATCCGGAAAGTCGGCGCGTCATCGGCATCATCTCCAGGCAGGACTTGCTCAAGGTCCGTTCCGCACAGAGGCGCGGAGAGAAAATCCGGCCCGGCATGGTCCAGAAGGCGCGCCGCCGCTAATCCGCTCGGCTTTCTCACCGCTTCAGCAGCGGCTACAGCCGTTGCAATGGCCGACCCTGGACCGCAGCTTTCAACCGATGCCCGCCTGACCCGCGCGATGCGAGAGGATCGCACGCTTCGGGTTAGGGCGCTCGGCGGCACTCGCGGCTCTTTTTCCGATTTCTATCACCAGATGCTGCGATTCACCTGGCCCCAGCTGATGTTCTTCTTCACCATCGGGTTCATCGGGCTGAACCTGCTGTTCGCGTGCCTCTACTCGCTTGATCCGGATGGGATTTCGCGCAGCGCGGATCCCGTGCAGGCTCCCCCATTCTGGCGCGACTTCTTCTTCAGCGTTCACACCGTCGCCACGATTGGCTACGGCAACGTCTATCCGGTCTCTCTCTACGTGAACGTTCTCGTGGTGATCGAGATCACCTTGGGAGTGCTGTTCTTCGCGCTCGCCACGGGTATCGCCTTCGCTCGCTTTTCCCGCCCGACCGCCCGCGTGCTGTTTTCGAACGTGGCGGTGATTACCGAGCTGGGCGGAGTGCCGACCCTGATGTTCCGCGCCGCCAATCAGCGCCACAATTTCATTTTCGAGGCGCACGCCAATGTATCAGTATTGATGGATGAAACCGTCGATGGACTGGCGATGCGGCGATTTACGAATCTTTCCCTTGTCCGCAGCTCAACTCCGGTATTCGCGCTCACATGGAGTGTCATGCACCCGATCGACGAGCGCAGTCCATTGAGGCCGTGGCTCACAGACAAATGCATTCCGAGCGACGCCGAGATCATCGTGGTTCTCTCCGGGACCGACGGACGCACGGGACAGACGATGTATTCACGCTGGGCCTATTCGCAGTGCGACCTCCGGTGGGACAGCCGCTTTGTCGACATATTGGGTGAGGCAGAGAATGGCGGCAGGACGATCGATTACGACCGCTTCCACGATGTCATTTCCGTAACCGGGGCTCAGCTGGCGAGCAGCTCCGAATAGCGCCCGGGGCGGCGGGTCTTTAGTCCCACCTGCAGAGAGGCTTCTATGCTTCTGAGCAATGCTGGCGATCGAACATCCGGCGGGTGCACGCCGATTCTTAGAACTGGGATTGTCAGGTGCCGCAGCGCTGCCGCTGCGGCCAGGGAGGAGAGCAGGCGCGCTCGGGTCCTGCTCGCCCAGGTTATGACCGGACCTCGGGCGAGAGTTTCCCCCGAGCGAGGCGACCACACCCGCCAATGATCTTCCGCCAGGGCAATCTCCGCTTGGCGTAGCGCTTCGAGCGCTCCGTCACCGTAAAGCCATGCGGGGGCCACGAAACCGTCGATGCTCCGGCCGATCACATCTTCGAGCAGAGCCCGCCCCTCGGAAATCCTCTGGCCAGCTTCCTCCTGAGTTAGTCCGAGGAACTCGCCTTCGCCGGCCGTCATGTGGCTAGCGCGCAGCCGATCCATTGCCCCTTGGTGCCGCGCTTCGTCGCGGTGGAAAAAGCCGTGTAGGAAGATCTCGATTCCACTGTCTGCCCAGCGACGAAGGCGGCTCGCGAATGGAGATCCCGGAACTATCGGAGACTCATGCCAGTGGTTGGGCACGACGAGCATCGCGACCCGATTGCCCACGGAGCGGTCGAGCCGATCGACCAGCACATCGACTTCAGCCTCGAAGCGGGGCGAGACATCATGAATGGACGCGAGCAGGACCCGCGGTGGTTGTGCTGGGGGCATCTCGTACCAAATAGCAGCCGCGCCATGCAATGCGAGTAGGATTGCCAAGCTTTAATGCGCGGTTCATTTGGCATTCAGCGGTCGTAGGGGGTACGCCAGCGCAATGAGGATCGTCGACGTTTGCGCCTTTTACACGCCGCTTGGCGGCGGGGTGCGCACCTATGTCGAATCCAAATTTCGCGCGGCTCCAAGCTTCGATCACGAGCAGATCGTGATTGCTCCTGGCGAACGCCACGAGGTCAGAAAAGTTGGGCCGGGAGCGATCCTGGTGACGGTTCCGGGACCGGCGCTGGCGGTGGATCGCCGCTATCATTACTTCAACGACGAGGCGATGCTCCATCGCGAGCTCGACCGCTGGAATCCGGATCATGTCGAGGCAACCTCGCCATGGGCGAGCGCGTCTATGGTCAGCCGCTGGCAAGGATCAGCTACCCGTTCCCTGGTAATGCATAGCGATCCGCTGTCGGCTTTCGCTTACCGCTGGCTTGGGGGAATATTGAGCCGTCGGATGATCGACCGGATCTGCAACCCATTCTGGAACCACCTGCGCGCTCTCGATCGAGGCTTCGACGTTGTGGTCGCTCCAAGTCGCCAATTGGCAGACCGTTTACGTGCTGGGGGGGTCCAAAAGGCGATTTCGATCCCGCTCGGTGTCGAGCGCGGCCGGTTCGATCCTGATCTCCGAGACGAGAGGCTTCGGGCAGAGCTCCTCGCCGGTCTAGGGCTGCCGGAATCCGGAGTTTTGTTGATCGGACTTGGCCGATTCTCTTCTGAGAAACGATGGGACATGGTCATCCGGGCAGTTGCCGAAGCCGCCCGGAAGCAGCCGGTGGGCCTGCTCCTTGTTGGCGATGGGCCCCGCCGTCAGACGCTGGACCTGGCCTGCGCGCGTTTTTCCAACATCGAGTTGCTGATGCCGGTGACTGATCGAGACGAGCTCGCCCGACTGCTGGCGAGCACCGATGCCCTGGTGCACGGCTGCGAAGCTGAGACGTTTGGTCTGACGATCAGCGAAGCCCGCGCGAGCGGAATTCCAGTCATTGTCCCGAACCGAGGGGGTGCAAGCGAGCAACTGACTTCTGGAGCCGGTCTCGCCTATCGCGCCGGAAGCGAACGTTCGCTGACTAGTGCGATACAGGCGTTCGTTCAGCGGAACCCTGCCGAACAGCGGCGCGTTGCTGTGCAATCGAGCCGTGTGCGTACAATGGACGAGCATTTCGCAGAACTTCTCAGCTGCTATTCGGCGCTTGCTCCGCGGCCGGTTGCAGTACCCGCGATCGATACTGTCATCGCGCCTGCCGCCGCCTCTGCGCTTTACTGATAGTCGCCTGTGATCGTGATGGTGCCTGAGTAGGTGCCGTCGGCGGTGGTTGAATTCAGCGTAATTGAGCCGCCGACGGAGAAGTTAGTGCCCGGCGCCCCCGAATTCGTGAGTGTGATGGTGCTGGGCGAAGTCAGCGTGAGCTGAAGAGTTTTCGTAGAATCGTTCTGGTTCGTCAGCGTGACGTCCGGGGCGGAAATGACAACCGTGTTGGATTTACTTCCCGACACGTTGAATTGCGCGGCAACCGCGGCCCCGGTGCAAATCAGATTCGCTCCACAAGTAAGGACACCCGTCTGACTTAGCGACACTTTCGCGTTGCTCCAGGTTCCGGGGCCAAGAGTGATTGTACCGAGATCCATGTTTTGAAGGGAAGTGAGTGTGAGCGGCTTTACAACGCTCGCTTGTGCCGTAGCGGTGATGGTGGCCGCACAGGCCGGGGCGCACAGAAACGCAGCCGCGGCCATGACGGGCAGTATCGCAGCCTTGAACAGCAAATTCCCCACTTCTGCCCTCACCGAGCCAGACGCAACTATGGTGACCGAAGGGTTCACCAAACTTTCGGATAGCAGTGGGGGTTTGAAAGACGGTTAACGCACTGCTCGCCCTGTCAGCGAGGGCCGAGGACCTCCTGCACCAAGCGCTCGAATGTTTCGCCTGTTGGAAAACCGGCCTCCACCCAGCGATTTTCGATCTCTCGCAACCCGCGTGCGACTTCCGGTCCTTTAGGGACTCCGCGCTCGATCAGTGCGCCACCACCCATCGGTAGACGGGGAACAGGCCAGTCGAGTATCGTTGCTGCCTCTTCCGATTTCCCGGCGAGAAGAAGACGGTCGACCGCGCACTCGGTCCCAAGTCGATAGGCAAGAATTCGCGAGTTGCTCCCCAGACTCCGCTCGGCCGCACAGGCGAGCCGCTTGCGCGCCAGCTTCGAAAGCTTCAGCCGAACCGCGATGCGCTCCACCAGATCGGGTTCACCCGGAAGCAGCGCCGTTAACCGCCGCAGCGGGTTTCCAGCGATTTCCGCGCTCTCCTCAGCGGCGATTAGCTGCTCGAGCTGCTGAAGCGCCTCCATCCGGATCTCTGGGAGAACTGGCTTCAGGATTGCGTGGCCGACCATTATACGGACGGTGGTGCTGGGATCTTCCACGGCCAGCAACTTCAGAAGCTCGTCGGCGATTCTTTCTCGAGACAGCGTCATCAGGTCATTGGCGCGTTCTGTGCACGCTTGGAGCGCAAGAGTGTCAGGCTCACCCTGTCCGAAGCGAGCGTGAAAGCGGAAGAAACGCAAGATTCGTAAATGGTCCTCGGCGATCCGCTGTAACGGATTGCCGATGAATCGGACGCGCCGTGCCGCCAAGTCGTCCAAGCCGCCGAAATAATCAAAAATCTCGCCGCTTTGCGGGTCGGCCATCAACGCGTTGATAGTGAAATCACGGCGCGCAGCATCTTCACTCCAATCGTCCGTGTATTGGATGATGGCTCTGCGCCCATCGGTCGACACATCACGACGAAGGCTTGTGACCTCGAAGGGTTGGCCGGCACTGACAGCCGTTACTGTTCCGTGTTCGATGCCGGTGGGGACCGCCTTCAGCTGCGCATTCTTGAGGCGCTGGATCACGTCATGCGGACGAAGCTTGGTCGCGAGGTCGATGTCGTTGACCGGCAGCCCCAACAGATCGTCACGGACGGCGCCCCCCACATAGCGCGTAAGTCCCTCCGCCGCGCCAAGGGCGTCGAGGACCGCCGCGACGCCGAGCCGGCGTTGCCATTGAGCCGAATTCAGCCGTTCCACTTTAGCCGTCGCGCCAAGTTGACCAGAATCGCCGCCGTCGCCCCCCAAATCCGCTTTCCTTCCCACTCGACCAGCCAATAGTGGCGCTCGCGGCCGCCGAAAACCGCCTTCTCGAATCGCTGGTTCACAGGATCGAGCAGATAATCGAGCGGAGCTTCAAACCAGTGGGCAACCTCGGCTTGGTGTGCCTCCAGCCGCAGGTCGGGCGGAATTACTCCGATGACAGGCGTGATCACATACCCGCTGACGGTCCGGTATTCCTCCAACGCACCCACCACCTCGACGGCGGAAGGATTGAGTGCAAGTTCTTCGAAGCTCTCGCGCAATGCAGCATTGACCGGAGTCTCGCCGGGCTCGGCCTTGCCGCCGGGGAAGGCGATCTGGCCCGCATGCGTTCGCATTCCTTCGTGTCGCTCCGTCAGGACAATGCCGGGATTTTCTTTGTCGGTTACTGCAATCAGGACGGCCGCTGGAATTGCCGCCTGTGCGCGAAGCTCCGGGAAATCGCCACTTAGAGGCGGCTCCTTGCCCGGCAGGGAAAGCGCTGATCGGAGTCGGTCGGAGAGGCTGAGCTTCACGGGCGCGCCTATGCGTGTATCTTCATCAGAATGACAGACGAGCGAACCGTAATCGTCACCGGAGGCGGCAAGAGGATTGGAGCACATCTCGTTCAAGCGCTGCTGGATCGGGGCTGGACTGTCGTCGCGCACGTCCGCCGCGAGGAGGATGAGGTCGCCCAGGGAGCCATCAAGGCCGTAGCCGAGCTTTCTCACATCGATTGCGCCGATCGGATCTTTGCTGCGTGCGCGGACCTTCCGCCCGTACAGTTGCTGGTCAACAATGCCGCCCGCTTCGGCTGGGACGATCTCGACGAGTTCAGTCCTGAAGAGTTCAACACTCACATGCATGTGAATGTTCGCGCCCCAGTCCTGCTGACGCGGACTTTCGCGGCGCAACACCGTGGCGGACAGGGACTGATCGTCAACGTGCTCGATTCGAAGCTTGCGGTGCCGAACGCGGATTTCTTGAGCTATACCTTGTCAAAGCAAACACTCGCCGGCTTCACCGAAATTGCTGCTCGTGCGCTCGCTTCGCGTGGAATTCGAGTAAACGGGATCGCGCCGTCGCTGATGCTGAGGTCGCCTGGGCAGAGCGAGGAGAATTTTCGAAAGATGCACGCCCGCAATCCGCTCGGCACGGGCGTTGATCCTGTGCACATAATTGCGGCTTTGGATTTCCTGATTGCGAGCCCTACCGTTACCGGCGAGGTGATGATGATCGATGGGGGGCAGCGCTTTGAGCCTCCGCGCCGCGACGTTCAATTCCTGGAGTAGAAATGATCGAAGAACCTCGACTGGACGGCCTGATACCGGATCGGATGCGGCCCAAAAGCGCCCGCATCTTGCTCGAGAATCTGGAGGTGCAGGCGGATATCGGATTTCACGAATTCGAGGTCGGGACTCTCCAGCGCCTGCTGGTCACCGTCGAAGTGTGGCTTGACGATGCCGAGTCCCCGTTGGACGATTCGCCAGACCGCGCCTGGGACTATGACTATGTTCGTCAGCAGGCGATCGAGCTCGCCAAGGCTCGCCGCTACAACCTGCAGGAAACGTTCGCGCGGGCTCTTTACGATCGGCTTGCGGCGATGCGCGGCGTAAAAGCGTTGCGAATCGCAACCTCAAAGCCCGACATCTACGCCGACGCCGAGCGAGTCGGGGTGGAAATTGCCTCCTTCTGCGGGCATTTTCCGGAGAAGTGATTAATCTGCTTCCGGTGCAGGAACAAATTTCATTGCAAGGCAATTGAGGCGTGGATAAGGAGGCGCGCTTGCGGTCCATGATATTTTGATACATGGGCTGCTGTTCCAGGCCGAGGGGCGAGGAGGGGACCCGGCCCGAACCTGGAAATCACGGCCTCATTGAGGAGTATTTCGGGTTTAATGTCTTACGCCCAAAGGAAACAGCTGAGCGGTAACCGGACGGCGGCAATCGTCATCGCCGCAGTTCTGCAGTTTGTGCTCGGATACGCGCTGGTCACGGGCCTCGCGTTCAATGTCATCAAGAAAGAGGTCCAGAACCTCAAGACCTTCAACGTGGAGCAGCCGCCTCCTCCTCCGGAGAAGCCACCGCCACCGCCGAAGGATATGCCGAAGGTGCCGCCGCCGCCGGTGACTCCGCCTTCTATCGTGCAGCCGCCGCCACTGGCGCCGCCGCCGATCCAGACGGTGACCACCCCGGTGATCCCGCCGCGGGCGCCGGTGATTGCGCCGCCTGCACCTCCGCCGCCTCCGGCGCCCGTGAAGACGGTGCATGCGCAGAGTGCGACAGGAGACTTGCAAGGTTTGTTCAGACCGGACGATTACCCGGAAGCCGCGGCGGAAGCTAACGTTACGGGATCAACGACTGTCAGTTACGAAATCGGGACAAACGGGCGGGTGACCGGCTGCAGCGTAATCAGTTCGTCTGGCAACCGGTCGCTCGATCAGGCGACCTGCCGAGTGATCCAGAGCCGCGCGAGATTCACTCCTGCGCGCGACAGCAACGGCAATCCGACCACTGATACAAAAACTCAGACCATCACGTGGCGTCTCGCCGGTTAGGTCATTTCACCAGTTCACCAGAGGAAAGTAACCAATTATGCCCACCAACGCACCAGCCGGGGCCAGCAATTTCGGAATAACCGAGGCCCTCAACAATGGCGGTATCATCACCTGGTCCGTCTTTATCATTCTCGTCGCAATGTCGCTCTTCTCTTTCTACATCCTCTTCACCAAGTTGATGCAGCAGCAGAAGATTATCAGCCAGGGACGGATGGTCCGCTCCAGCTTCTGGAATGCCCCAAATCTGCGCGAAGCCTCTACCAAGCTTGACCAGCGCAGCGCCTATCGCTCCATCGTGGAGGATGCGCTCCTGGCTCAGGAGCAGCACGGCAAGCTCACTGATCCGATTGACCAGCATGACTGGATGGCGAACAGCCTCGCCCGCAGCCAGGGTGCGATCGGTGCGCGTCTCGGCGAAGGACTCGCCTTCCTTGCGACGGTCGGTTCAACGGCTCCGTTCGTGGGTTTGTTCGGTACCGTCGTCGGTATCTACAGCGCGTTGATCAAGCTCGCTTCCTCGGGTGGTTCGCCGGGCATCGAGCAGGTGGCCGGTCCGGTCGGTGAAGCGCTCGTCATGACCGCGTTGGGTCTGGTGGTCGCCGTTCCGGCGGTGTTGGCCTACAACTGGCTCGTTCGCCGCAACAAATCCATCACGGAAGATCTTGCCGCATTCACCAACGACCTGCACGGCTATCTGATGTCGGGCGGAGCGGTGAAGCCGCAGTTCGTTCAGGGCACTGCCAAGACCAGCCCGGCAACTGCTCGCGCAACCGGTACGACGCAGCGCCCCGGTGAACCGCTCCGGACGGGGATGACTTCTACCGGCGCCGAGTCCACGACAACGAAGTAAGCATCAGGGAATCGTGACCGGAGCCGGGGTCGGCTCCGGTCACGGGCCCGCAGCCACGAAGGCGCAAGAACAATGGCAGTAAGCGTAGGACCAGCCGAAGGCGAAGGCGAGGAAATGTCCGACATCAATGTCGTTCCTTTGACCGACGTTATGCTGGTGATGCTGATCATTTTCATTCTCACCGTTCCCGTCGTGACCCAGCACGTGTCGTTGGTTCTTCCCAAGGTTCGTTACCAGCCCACTCAGGACAAACCGGAAAACGTGCAGCTTTCAGTCAAGGCCGGTTCGGACGGCTCCTGCAAGGTTTATTGGGATATGACGCCGGTAACCAGTAAGCAGTTGCTCGACAAAGCGGTCGCCAAGTTGAAGGACGAGATCAACAAGGTTGGAGGCATCCAGAACATCACCGAGGATAACATGCCGGAGGCGCACATCCGCGGCGATGTCAATACACCCTATAAGTGCATTGGCGGGACCATCGTCACCATGCAACGGGCCGGATTCCAAAAGATCGGGTTCATCTCGCAGCCACCGCCCCTGACCGGCGTGGCGGAATAGGAGTTTCTCGCCATGTCGATGCAGACAACCTCCGATAACACCCAAGGCGAGCCGATGGTGGACATGAACGTCACGCCGTTGATTGACGTCATGCTGGTGCTTCTGATCATGTTCATCATCACGATCCCGCCGCAGACTCATGCGGTGAAGCTTGATCTGCCGGTGAACCAGCCAAACAACCCGCCACCGATCCAGCCGACCTTCAATACCGTCGTGGTGACTCCGTCGGACCAGATCCTGTGGAATGGGTCGCCGGTGACGCAGGAGCAGCTTCGGCAGTATCTGGACACAACGCAGCAGATGGATCCGGTTCCGGAACTGCACCTGCAGCCCGATCCGCAGGCGCGCTATGAACTGGTCGACCAAGTGCTGGCCATCGCCAAAAAGGCGAATGTCGAAAAAATGGGTTTCGTCGGAAACGAATATTACCAAGACGTATTCTAGATACTGTTGGTATTTCTCTTGAAAGGGCGGTCCGAGCGGCCGCCCTTTTTATTGCAGTGGAGCGCGAGATGATATAATGCATCATCATCATTAGGGAGGTGGCTATGATCCTTGCCCAACGCGAACCGCGACCCCTGGTTGAAATGAATACCACTCCGTTGATCGACGTGATGCTGGTGCTTCTTGTGATGTTCATCATCACGATCCCCACCCAAACACATTCGATAAAGCTTGACCTGCCGCAGGGATCGCCACCGCTCGTACAGGTAAACAAGACCGCAAATGAGTTGGCAATCACCGCCGGCAATGCGATCTTGTGGAATGGCCAGCTCGTTTCGCGAGGCGTTTTGGCCGAAGAACTTTCAGCCAGCGCTCGAATAGATCCACAACCCGAATTGCACCTGCGTCCGGACCCGTATGCTCGTTACGAGTTGGTCGACGAAGTGCTCGCAACGGCGAAGCGGGCGGGGGTCACCCGCATTGGCTTTGTCGACAACGAGCAATATCAGAACTTCTAGAGTGCCAACCCACTGGCGCGGCGGATGAGGTCGTGCCATTGCTCGCCGCGCGATGAGCACGTCCAAGGATTTCGCGGTCATTATACTTGCCGCCGGGCAGGGGACGCGGATGCGTTCGGACACCCACAAGGTGCTCCACCCGATTGCGGGCAGACCGTTACTCCTTCATCTGCTGGATAGCGTGGACAAGCTAGGTGCGACCCGACGGGTAGTTGTCGTCGGCAAAGGGCGTGACCAGGTCGAAAAGGCGCTCGACGGCAGCAACGTCGTCATCGCTCATCAGGCGGAGCAGAAGGGCACCGCGCACGCCGTCGCCCAGGCGAGGGAGGCGCTCGCCGGTTATGGCGGCCCGGTCCTTATCCTCTACGGTGACACGCCGTTCGTGCAGGCGACAACTCTGGATCGGATGCTTGGGCGGCTGGATGGTGAAGCGGGCCCCGGCGTCGTCGTCCTTGCGTCGTGTCCAGACGATCCGCTGAACTACGGCCGCATCATCCTTGGCGATGGCGACCGCATCGCGAAAATGGTCGAATATAAGGACGCGACGGAAGGGGAGCGTGCAGTCCGGCTGTGCAATTCCGGAATGATGGCGGTTCGAGCGCCGGACCTGTTCCGCTGGCTCGACAGGGTCGGCAACGATAACGCGGCGGGCGAATATTACCTGCCTGACATCGTCAACATTGCCGCCGCCGAAGGGCGCGAGGCGGTAGTGATCGAGGGGGATCCGTACGAGACGGCAGGCGTCAACAGCCGGGCGGAGCTAGCCCATCTGGAGCTGGAGTGGCAGCGGCGCCATCGCGAACAGGCGCTGGAGCAAGGCGCGACCCTGATCGATCCGGAGAGCGTCTGGTTCGCTTATGACACAAAGCTCGGCCGTGACGTTACGGTCGAGCCGCATGTTGTGTTCGGCCCTGGTGTCGAAGTTGCGGACGGAGCGACGATCAAGGCGTTCAGCCATATCGAGGGCGCCATCATCGGCGCACGCGCAGTGATCGGCCCGTTTGCCAGAATTCGCCCGGGGACGCGGCTTGCCGAAGGAACGAAGGTCGGCAACTTCGTGGAATTGAAGAAGGCGGAGGTCGCGCGCGGCGCCAAGGTCAACCATCTCTCCTACATTGGCGACAGCCAGGTCGGCGAGGCCGCCAATATCGGCGCGGGGACAATCACCTGCAATTACGACGGCTTCCGCAAGTATGGGACGGTGATCGGCGCCGGTGCCTTCGTAGGATCCAATACCGCGCTGGTAGCGCCTGTAACGGTGGGCGACGGCGCAATCGTGGGCGCCGGGTCGGTGATCACCAGCGATGTGGAACCGGACAGTCTCGCTTTGGAGCGAAGCGAACAGAAGGGCATCGCCGGCTGGGCGCGGCGGTTTCGCGAAAGAATGACTCGAAAAGCGGCCGAATAGATGTGTGGAATCGTTGGAATCGTGGGCAATACGCCGGTCGCGCAGCGGCTGTTCGAAGGGCTGCAGAGGCTCGAATACCGGGGATATGACTCTGCCGGAATTTGCACCATAGAAGACGGCAGGCTCGAGCGTCGACGCGCGGAAGGAAAACTGCAGAACCTGGGCCGGGAGCTGTCCGCGCATCCGCTCGGCGGATCGATCGGCATCGCGCACACGCGCTGGGCAACTCACGGTGCCCCGACCGTCGGGAATGCTCACCCGCACATCGCCGGCGGCGTCGCTCTGGTTCACAACGGGATCATCGAGAATTTCAAGCCGCTTCGGGACGAGCTGATCGCCGACGGCCATACGTTCGCCAGCGAAACGGATAGCGAAGTGGTCGCGCACCTCGTCGCTCGCGAGCTAGAGCGCGGTTCATTGCCGGAAGAGGCGGTCGCGACGGTTTTGCCGCGGCTGATCGGCGCGTTCGCCATCGCGTTCCTGTTCGGCGACTATCCCGACCTGATCATCGGCGCTCGAATGGGCGCGCCGCTGACAGTGGGATACGGCGACGGCGAGAACTACCTTGGCTCCGACGCGCTCGCGCTCGCCCCCTGGACTCAGAGGATCGCCTATCTCGAAGAGGGCGACTGGGCGGTCGTCCGCCGCGAAGGAATCGCCATTTTCGATCGCCAGAACCGACCGGTCGAACGCCAGGTGGTGCAGTCCGGGGCATCCTCCGCACCGATCGAAAAGGGCAATTACCGCCATTACATGCAGAAGGAGATTTTCGAGCAGCCGGTCGTGGTTGCCGACAGTCTCAGCAGCTACATACGCCCGTTCGAGGGCAAGATCGCGCTGCCCGATTTCGATTTCGACCTCGGCTCCGTCGAGCGGCTGACGATCGTCGCCTGCGGCACGAGCTATTATGCCGGACTGGTCGCGAAATATTGGATCGAACAATTCGCAAGAGTGCCCGTCGACATCGATGTCGCGTCCGAATTCCGGTACCGCGATCCGGTGCTTCCGGCTGGGGGACTGGCGCTCTTCATCAGCCAGTCGGGCGAGACCGCTGACACGCTGGCGGCACTTCGTCATGCCCGGTCGCAAGGTCAACGAATTGCGGTCGTCGTCAACGTGCCCACGAGTTCCATGGCGCGTGAGGCGGACCTGTTGCTCCCTACGCACGCCGGACCGGAGATCGGTGTCGCTTCGACCAAGGCGTTTACCTGTCAGCTGGCGGTCCTCGCTGCCCTGGCCGCCAATCTGGCGCGCGCAAAAGGCAGGATAAATCCGGACGAGGAGAAGGAGATCGTCGCCCATCTCCAGGAAGCGCCGGCGGCCTTGAACGCAGCTCTCGCGCACGACGATCAGATTGCGGATATGGCACACCTCGTCGCTCCGGCTCGCGACGTGCTCTATCTCGGCCGCGGTCCTTACTATCCGATGGCGCTGGAAGGCGCGCTCAAGCTCAAGGAAATCAGCTACATCCACGCCGAAGGTTATGCTGCTGGCGAGATGAAGCACGGGCCGATCGCTCTGATCGACGAAGCAGTTCCGGTCATCGTGCTCGCGCCTTCGGGTCCGCTGTTCGAAAAGACCGTCAGCAACATGCAGGAGGTACGGGCGCGCGGCGGCCGGATCGTTCTGATCAGCGATTCCGAAGGCATTGCCGAGGCCGGAGAGGGGTGTATTG
>Ga0207640_10000838_pt1 | contig 17511 bp, 20 predicted proteins | sample KBSCornC42_FD_184300 | JGI IMG/M metagenome (GOLD analysis project Ga0207640, IMG submission 184300) | Corn rhizosphere microbial communities from Kellogg Biological Station, Michigan, USA - KBS Corn C4-2 (SPAdes) (version 2) | ecosystem: Host-associated > Plants > Roots > Rhizosphere > Soil ... | reverse complement strand
CACTCCCGACAATCGGGTGACAGCATCATGGAGCCCGGACTTTGAAGGATCCGGCAGGTCAACCTGATGCGGATCCCCGCAGATCACCATCCGGCTGCGCATGCCGAAGCGCGTCAGGAACATCTTCATCTGCAGCGGCGTGGTGTTCTGCGCCTCGTCGAGAATGATGAAAGCGTCGTTCAGCGTCCGCCCGCGCATGAAGGCCAGCGGAGCAATCTCGATCTCACCAGACGCGATGCGGCGCTCGACCTGCTCGGTCGGAAGCATGTCGTAGAGCGCGTCGTAGAGCGGCCGCAGATAGGGATCGACCTTCTCCTTCATGTCGCCGGGAAGGAAGCCGAGCCGCTCGCCGGCCTCGACCGCCGGGCGCGAAAGGATCAGGCGGTCGACGCTGCCGGAAATCAGCTGCGACACCGCCTGCGCGACCGCGAGATAGGTTTTGCCGGTGCCAGCAGGGCCAAGCGCGAAGATCATCTCATCCCGGGCGAGCGCTTCCATGTAGATGGTCTGGGTCGGCGAGCGCGGAACGATCGTCTTCTTGCGAGTCCGGATCATCACCCGCGGGGCGGACGTAATCTCCTCCGCGACGATCCCGTCGAGATTGGGCTGCGCGGCCATTCCGAGCACGGCCTCGACCGCCTCGCTGTCGACGTCGTGGCCCTCCTGAAGCCGTTTATAGAGCCCGATCAGCACGTCGCGGGCACGAGCGGCGGAATCGGGCTCGCCCTCGATCTGGACACGGTTGCCGCGCGCGGCGATCTGCACGCCGAGGCGGTTCTCGATCGTGATCAAGTGGCGGTCGTAGTCGCCAAACAGCGGGCCGAGCAGGTAGGGCTCGTCGAAATCCAGCTCAACGCGGCTACGGTCGGGAACGGCAGCAAGTTCGCGGCGGGCCACTAGGCTGCTTCTTCCTGCCGGAGCGCTCCGGTCATGCTGTTGGGGCCGGCAGAGATGAGGGTGACGTCGATCAGGTGGCCGGGTGTCGCATCGGTTTCAACATGGACCGACTGCAGCCAGGGAGTGCGGCCGATCATCTGGCCGGGGTATTTGCCAGCGCGTTCGACAAGGATCTGTGTTTCGGCACCCACTTTCGAGCGGTTGAACGCAAGCTGGTGCGCATTGATCCGATCCTGCAGCCGCTGAAGCCGGTCGTCCATGACTTCTCGGGGAATCTGGTCCTCCATGGTCGCGGCCGGGGTGCCGGGCCGGGCGCTATATTTGAACGAGTAGGCCGATGCGTAGCCGACCGCATCGACGATCTGCAGGGTGGCCTCGAAATCCTCCTCCGTCTCGCCGGGAAAGCCCACGATGAAGTCGCCGGACAAGGCAACGTCGGGGCGGGCAGCGCGCATTTTCTCGATAATCGCGAGATACGTTTCAGCCGTGTGACTGCGGTTCATGGCCTTGAGGATTCGGTTGCTGCCCGACTGCACCGGAAGGTGAAGGTAGGGCATCAGTTTGTCGACTTCGCCATGGGCGGCGATCAGGTCGTCGCTCATGTTGACGGGGTGGCTGGTCGTGTAGCGGATCCGTTCCAGCTCATCGATCGAAGCTACCGTTCGAATCAGGTCGGCAAAACCGCGGCCCTCGTGTTCCCAGGCGTTCACATTCTGGCCGAGCAGAACAATCTCGCGGGCGCCGGAATCCACCAGCGTCTGGGCCTCAGCGATAATGTCGCGCTCCGGCCGAGAAATCTCGGCGCCGCGCGTATAGGGCACGACGCAATAGGTGCAAAATTTATCGCAGCCTTCCTGGATCGTGAGGAAGGCGCTGGGGGTGGCGCTTCGGCGCTTCGGGAGCGCGTCGAACTTGCTGATAGACGGCATGTCCGTGTCAACAGGCCGCACTCCGTGTGAGGCTTGGGCAACCATCTGCGGCAGGCGATGGTACGCTTGCGGACCCACCACGATGTCGATCATCGGCGAGCGGGCTTTGGCTTCGGCGCCTTCAGCCTGGGCGACACAGCCTGCCAGCGCGATCATCGGTCGCGATCCGTCCTCGCGCCTCAGCCGGCCGACATCCGAATATGCCTTTTCGGCCGCCTTCTCCCGAATGTGGCAGGTGTTGAGCACGACGAGGTCTGCGTCCTCGCCTTCGGCCGCGGCGGACAGGCCATTTTCGTTGAGCAGCTCGGAAATCCGCTCGCCGTCATAGACATTCATCTGACAGCCGAAGGATTTGATCCGGAAAGTCTTTGGCGGGGCGTTCATTTGGACTTGCCTATAGGTGAGCCGCACGCCGACTTGAAGGGAGCGCAGCGAGAATTGCGTCGCGTGCAGCCTGCGCAAGCGCCTTTCGGTCGTCGATCGCAGGGAGCGGGTGGAGAATTCGAACAATCACCGGAATCGGGCGTGTGCGGCCAAGGATCCGCAACACATTGTTCTTCCCGGGTTCGTCATACCAGCCGATTTCCGGCGCTGCCTCGCCATAGTCGATCGCAACCACTCGAACCGTCACGCCATTCGGCAGCGGAGTTACTGCCGAAAGCAAGGTCGAGCGAAAAGACAGGAGGTGAGTCCCCGGCCCTGTCGTCCCTTCCGGGAATAAAGCGAGCGGCTGCGGATCGCGGAGCTTGCGGGCAATAGCCTGTGCCTGCTGAGGAGCGCCGCGGCGGCGATCGCGCCGAACGTAGAGCGTGTCATTCTGGTCGGCCATCCAGTGGATCAAAGGGTGGCCGAGCTCGGACTTAGAAACGAACGCGCAACCGGTCGCGCCCGCCAGCACGAGAATGTCGAGCCAGCTTGTGTGGTTGCAGATCAGCAAGGTGTGAGGCGCGATCGGGCCGCCCTCGGTGCACACGCGAGCGCCACAGATCCACGCCGCCGAGCCAAGAAAGCGCCGCGGCCAGTTCGAGCGCCTGAGCAGCGCTTTCGTCAGGATATGGAGCGGAACGCAGAAGGCAAACAGCAGCACAAGTGCCGCAATCCGAGCCACTGCGATGATGTTGGAACCGTTACCGATTGCGGTTGAGCGAGACGCCGTACAGCTCCATCCGATGGTCGACCAGGCGGAAGCCAAGCTTTTCGGCAATCCTTTTTTGGAGAGCCTCAAGTTCTTCATCGACGAATTCGACCACGTTACCGGTCTCGACGTCGATGAGGTGGTCGTGATGTTCGTCGGAGGCCGCTTCGTAACGGGCGCGGCCGTCTCCGAATTCGTGGCGTGCGAGTATTCCAGCCTCTTCGAACAGCCGGACCGTGCGGTAGACGGTTGCGATCGAAATCTTCGGATCGATCGCGGCCGCGCGCTCATGCAGGGTCTCGACGTCGGGATGATCTTCGGATTCGGAGAGAATGCGGGCGATCACCCGCCGCTGCTCCGTGATCCGAAGACCCTTGTCGGCGCAAAGCGCCTCAACGTCGATGACTGCGTGGCTCATGAGATGAAATTACGCATCGCAAGCCCGCCGGTAAAGGCGCTCGGCTATTTCTTTGCTGATCGAGGCCGGCGGCGCTTGGTTCCGAGGCCGATCGATTTCGCCAGCGTTCGCCGTTGTTCGGCGTAATTGGGTGCAACCATCGGATAATTGGGCGCAAGGCTATACTTTTGCCGGTATTCTGTCGGAGTCGTGTTATGAGCAGTAGAAAGATGTCTTTTCAACATCTTCTGCTTTTGTCCGCATTCCAAACAAGCAATCGAATCAGGCTTTACCGACGACCGCACCGAAACGGCAGGCGATGCTTTCTCTTCGGCTTCGGGCCTGGCAGCGGAGATGCCGGTTAGTGCCTGGTGAACATTCTGGATAAGATTAGGCAGATCGTTCACTGCGACACTGTTGTTGCTGACGTGTGCGGCGACAATGTCGGCCGTCAACGTAAGCAGGGTGTCTTCCGAGCCTGCATCTTGCGCCATCGTAGTTATTCCTTTTTCCCCGAGCTGCTGCAGTCTTTGGACTGCAGATCAATTACTCGATAGTTTCGAGGAACTACTTTTGGCAAGAGTATCGAAAGTTAAAAGGTTTCAGATGTCCACATTCAGTACAAATGTGAGGGCATCGTTCAACTCGCCGTTTCGTCCCCGGTAGTATTTTCGCCGCCGGCCGACAGGGACAAAGCCTACCGATTGATAAAGTTCGATCGCGCTGTTGCCGTCCCTCACTTCGAGATGAACTCTAGGGGCCCCGAATTTCTTTGATCTATCAATAAACTCGGTTAGCAAAATCCGACCCACTCCTCGTCCTTGCGAGTCAGGAAAGACAGCAAGAAGAAGAAGTTCCGAGTCGTCCGCAATTATCCGGTAAAGTGAAAATCCGTGCGGTCGCGAGTTCTCTTGATCTCGCGCAAGCACCAGCCGCACACCGGCCATCGGTAATATTCCGGCACATTGTGAACGCGTCCAAGCCTCTCCATATTTTGGATCGAAGGCAGCGTTCATGATCTCCATCACGGCATCGAGATCCTGAGAGCGCGCCTCGTTGAGAACGATCATGCGGCGCTCCGTACCTTCGCGTCCGGCGCCCGTGCGTACATTGGATCCGGTGGAAGTTGCCGAAGAATCGACGGGAGTCGAAGTGCGCCGGCAGCGGCAGGCCAGGCTTCGACCGCTTCACCCCAGCCGCGAGCTTCGACCAGGGCGGTCGAGCCGGGTCCAACTACTCGGTCGGAGGATATGGCAGCCGCTGCGTCGGCGGGGCGGAGGTTGAGCAAAGAGGTCGTGGGTTGGAGTGCCATATCGAACTGCTGAACGAATAGCTCTCCGTGGCCGCCCAGCATTGCGGCAGCGACCTCGGCGCCCGCTGCGGAAGACGCAGCGAGGAGAGCGAGTGATGACATTCCGGCAAGATTCGCGCCCCAGCCGATCGCAACTCCGTGCGCGGCGGCGATGCCGACCCTGATCCCCGTGAAGCTACCCGGGCCGACTCCAACAAGCACATCATCGGGGGTCCGTCCGTCGAGCAACTCGGCAATCATCGGCACGAGCTTTTCGGCATGCCCCCGCCCGATCATCTCATCCTTGCGGGCTATACACTCGCCGTCGGTATCAAAAAGGGCGGCGGTGCAGGCGGCGGTAGACGTGTCGAAGGCCAAGAGCATCAGATGGAATTTGGTCACATACGGCGGTGCACTGCAACCCCGTTAGACGGCTTCGACGGATTCCACCTCGGGCACGTAGTGGCGGATCAGGCTCTCGATGCCTCGCTTCAAGGTGATGGTAGAGGAGGGGCAGCCAGAGCAGGCTCCGTGCATCGACAGGAACAGCCGCCCGTCACGATAGCCCTTGTAAATGATATCGCCGCCGTCCTGTGCGACCGCTGGGCGAACCCGGGTGTCGATCAGTTCCTTGATCTGATCGATGATGTCTGCGTCCTGCGGATCCTCTTCGAAATCCGCTTCATCGTTGATCTGGATCCCCGCCGCGCTGCCTGTTTTGAACAAGGGTGCGCCGGTGACGAAATGATCGAGGAGGACCTCCAGCACCGTCGGTTCAAGGTCGGTCCAGGATACGCCTGGAGCCGCCGTCACCGAAATGAAGTCGCGGCCGAAGAACACGCCCTCGACCATTCCGGTCGCGAACAGCGCCTCCGCCAGCGGCGAGGCCTCTGCGCTCTCCGAATCGGCAAAGTCCCGGGTGCCGCTTTCCATCACCGTCTGCCCCGGGAGGAATTTGCGTGTTGCGGGGTTCGGAGTCGCTTCGGTGCGGATCAACATGCGGGCGATGTGGCCCCGAGGGCCGAGCGGATCAAGAGCCGAACGGAGGCGCGCCTGCGATAACCCAGCGAGTTATTCCGAGCGCGATCGCGAGGCACAACACAGCCGCCCACCATTTGCCCGGCTGCATCGGCGGTACCTGAGCACCGACTCGTGCCCGCCCCGTGATCATTGGCAACGTCAGGCGTTTGCCGCGAGCGAAGCGGTAATAGAGGATCGCGCCGATATGGAGCCCGATCAAAGCCAGGATCAGGTCGAAGTTCGGCGAATGGATTTCCCGGGCGGTGTCGGAGGTATCGGTGCTGACGAGGTGCGCAAGCGGACCGAAGTAGATTCCGTCCTCATCCTCCGCAATGAGCCCGAGCCCAACCTGCACTGACAGGAGAAGCAGCAAGGCAATAACGCTCAGCGCGCCCAGCGGCGTGTGCCCGATGTTGTCCCATCGGCTGCCGCGCAGATAGCGCACGACCGATTTCGGGCCGCGAATGAACGAGCGAAACCGAGCTGTGGAACTTCCAACGAAGCCCCACAGCAGCCGGAAGATCAGCAGAGTCAGAATCGCGCAACCCGACCAGATGTGCCAGTCGAGATGATCATATTCCGCAGTCCACCAGCTGAACGCGATCAGCCCGGCCAGCAGCCAGTGGAACAATCGGATGGGCAAGTCCCAGACGCGAAGCGATACGCGTCCGGAATAGGACTCAGTGCTCCGGCGCACGATAGAGGTCGTGGCAGGCCTTGCAGGTCTTCCCCATGGCTCCGAACGTCACCTTGATACGATTCATGTCACCCAGCTTCGCGGCATCGTTGAAGTCCATGGCCGCCTGGCTGAAATCGTGCGCCTTGGATGCGAAATCCTCCGGCTTTTGCCAGATTTCGGCCTTGGCCCGGGTCTTTCCAACATCGGGGCCGGTCCCGGCGGGGAACCAGGAAACCACCTTGGGTGCGAGGCTGGCAATCTGCGCAGCCGCTTGCCTGATCACATTCAAATCAGGGCTTCCGGACTGAAAGGACTTGCCGACCTTTCCGGCGGCATCTCCCATCGCTTTCATGTTGTCGTTGCGCTGCTTCATTAAAGCCAGCGCCTGGTCATGAGTGAGCTTCGGGGGAGTCCGGGTTTCGGCCGACGCGGCGACCGAGTTGCTGGCAGCATTCGCCTGGTTCGATTTGCTGGAACTGCAGCTCAAAAGCACAATCGCGCCGAGCGCGATACACGCGGTTCTAACCAACTTCGCTCCTCCTGTTATTGGCCGGGTACTTTCCAGCTGTCGTCGATCATCTTGATGATTGCCGAAAAATCCTTCATCGCGCCACCTCGATCGACGAAGCGTTGGTATAATTCTTCCGCTTCGCCGCCGATCGGCGTGTAGGCGCCGCTGTGCCTGGCCGCCTCCATGGCCAACTTGAGGTCCTTGAGCATGAGCGCGGAAGCGAACCCGCCTTCATACTCATGGTCGGCGGGGGTTTCGGGGCCGACACCCGGGACCGGGCAGTAGCTCGTCATGGACCAGCTCTGGCCTGAGGCTTTGGACGAGATGTCGAAGAAGGTCTGGAGATCGAGACCCAGCTTCTCGGCGAGAGCGAAGGCTTCGCAGGTGGCGATCATCGTCGCGCCGAGGATCATGTTGTTGCAGATCTTCGCTGCCTGACCCGAGCCGAGGTGGCCCGCGTGGATTACCGCTTTCGCCATCGGCTCGAGGATCGGCCGCGCACGTTCGAACGCCTTGTCCGAACCGCCGACCATGAAAGTCAGCGCGCCACCGGCGGCAGCAGCGATGCCGCCCGAGACCGGAGCATCGACGAAATAGAATCCGAGTTCTTCGAGCCCACAACCGACCTCGCGCGCGCTGGCCACGTCGATGGTCGAGCAATCGATCAGGAGGCTTCCCGGTTTTGCGTTGGGAGCGACGTCATTCTCATAGACTGCGCGCACATGCTGCGCCGCCGGAAGCATCGTGATGACGACTTCGGCCTGCTTGACTGCGTCGGCGGCTGACGCTGCTGCCGTGCATCCTCCGGCGGCGGCCTTCTCAACGGCTTCCGGAACAAGGTCGAAGGCGAGCACATCATGGCCCGCCTTCGCGAGGTTCGGGGCCATCCCGCCGCCCATGTGCCCAAGCCCGATGAATGCGATTTTCGCCATCATTCACTCTCACTTCCGTCACCCTGAACTTGTTTCAGGGTCCATTTCTCCACTCGCACCGCGGGTCCTGATGATGGATGCTGAAACAAGTTCAGCATGACGATCACCGACCCTTCCAATTCCCCGGCCGCTTCTCGACAAAGGCGGTCATGCCTTCCTTCTGGTCCTCGGTCCCGAACAAGCCGTGGAACAGCCGCCGTTCGAAGCGGATTCCCTGTGAGAGCGGCAATTCGAGCGCGGCGTTCACCTGTTCCTTCACCGCTATCGCAGCGAGCGGCGGCATCGCGGCGACCGCTTCTGCCGTCTTTAAGGCCTCTTCCAGAAGCTGATCGGCGGGAACAACTTTGGCCACCAGCCCGGAACGCTCGGCTTCGGCGGCATCCATCATTCGGCCGGTCAGGCACATCTCCATTGCCTTGGCCTTGCCGATGGCGCGGGTGAGGCGCTGCGATCCACCCATTCCAGGAGTCACGCCCAGCTTGATCTCGGGCTGGCCGAACTTTGCGGTATCGGCGGCGATGATGAAATCGGCCATCATCGCCACTTCGCAGCCACCGCCGAGCGCATAGCCTGCGACCGCGGCGATCCACGGCTTACGGATGGCGGTGACCTTTTCCCAACCGGCAAAGAAATCGGCCGAATACATATCCGCGAAGCCTTGGGCTTGCATCTCCTTGATGTCCGCGCCGGCGGCGAAGGCCTTTTCCGATCCGGTCAGCACGAGACAGTGCTGAGACGCATCAGAATCGTATTCGGCGAACGCATCGATCAACTCGTGGAGAACGATTGAGTTGAGAGCATTCAGCGCCTGCGGCCGGTTCAAGGTCACCAGCGACACCGCACCGCGCTTTTCGACGAGGATGGTGCTGTAATCGATCATTCACTCTCCTGTCGTCACCCCGGCCTTGAGCCGGGGTCTGCCTGCCTTTCGGCAGACAGAAGAAAAGGCGGATCCCGGGTCAAGCCCGGGATGACGAATCCTCCGGAAAGGGCGTCCACTCTTCACTCATGGGCATTGCGGCGAACAGCTTGTCGAGCATGTCGTCGGTCACGCCCTCCGGCATGGCCGGGTCCCACTGCGGTGCATTGTGCTTCTCGATCAGGACCGCGGTTACGCCCTCATTGAAATCGTGAGTTTTCACGACGTGGCAGGCGAGGGCATACTCGGCGCGCATCTCGTCCATGAAGCTTGCGCGCGTGGCCCCATCGTCAAGGAGTCGGAGCGAAACTTTGCAGGACAGCGGACTTTTGGTCCGAAGGGTGATCAGCTCCTTTTCGGCCCAATCGCTCTCATCGGCTTCGAGCGCGGAGAGGATCTCCTCAAGCTGATCTGACGCGAACAGGCGCGTGATTTGCGGGAGATTGTTCGAGATCTTCGCGTCCGGCGCTGTCTCCGAAGCTGCTCCCAGCGTTCCTTGCAGGCGGTCCGGGGCCTTATGGATTCGTTCGATCAGCTCTTCGAGAGAGGCGTTCGGAATATAATGGGTCGCAAGGCCAAGATATTCGCACTCCGCCCCATCCAGTCGAGCACCGGTCAGCGCCATGAATTGGCCAACGCGGCCAGGCAGACGCGGCAGGTACCAGCCTCCGCCGACGTCCGGGAACAGACCGATACCGGTCTCCGGCATCGCGAAGCGCGTGTTCTCGGTGGCTACGCGATAGGTACAGGGGAGCGAGATGCCGACTCCGCCGCCCATCGTGATCCCGTCCATGATGACGACGGTTGGCTTGTCGTAGCTGAAGAGCAGGTGGTTGAGCCGGTATTCGGCGAAGAAGAAATCGCGCGCCTTTCGCGTGTCGCCGGCGCCGCTCTTCGCCAGCATCACCACGTCGCCACCAGCGCAAAAGCCGCGGCCTTCAGCATGGTCGATGATGATGCACTGGATATTTGAGTCGGTATGCCAGCGAAGAAGCGCCGCGCTCATCGCGTCGCACATTTCGGTGGTGAGCGCGTGGATCGCCTTCGGCCGGTTGAGGCGGAGTCTCCCGACTCCGTTTTCCTGCGAAATCAGGACATCGTCCTTCATGGCGCGTTTTGCCCTTCGAGACGCGACTTCGACAAGCTCAGTCGCTCCTCAGGACGAACGGATCCTTGTTCCCGCTCGTCCTGAGGAGGGGCTGAGTAAGCGCAGCGCATCGAAGACCCGTCTCGAAGGATCACTGGCGAAGCAGGTCCCGGCTCACGATCAGGCGCATGATCTGGTTGGTCCCTTCGAGGATCGAATGGACCCGGAGGTCGCGCCAGAAGCGTTCGATCGGGTAGTCCTGCAGATAGCCATAGCCGCCGTGGAGCTGCAGCGCCCGGTCGACGACGGTGGAGCCGGTATCGGTCGCGAGGCGCTTGGCCATGGCCGCGAACTTCGTCTTGTCCGGGGCATTCGCCGTGACCTTGGCCGCGGCGACGTAGAGCAGGTAGCGCGCCGCCTCCAGCTCGGTCTCCATGTCGGCGAGCATGAACTGCGTGTTCTGGAAATCGGCGATCGCCTGCCCGAACTGGTGGCGGTCCTTGGTGTATTTGACGGCCTCGTCGAGGCACCGCTGGGCTCCACCGAGGGAGCAAGCGCCGATATTGAGCCGACCGCCATCGAGGCCCATCATCGCGATCCGGAATCCCTCGCCCTCAGCTCCGACCCGGTTTTCGACCGGCACCCGGACCTCGTCGAAATTGACCTGGCAGGTCGGCTGGGAATGCCAGCCGAGCTTCTTCTCCTGCGCCCCGAAACTGACTCCGGGCATGTCTTTCTCGATGACGAGGGCGGTGATACCCTTCGGCCCATCCTCGCCGGTACGGACCATCGTCAAGTAAATCTCGTTTTCGCCGCCACCGGAAATGAAAGCTTTCGAGCCGGAGACGACATAATGGTCCCCGTCGAGAACGGCGCGAGTCTTGAGCGCCGCAGCGTCGGAGCCGGATGACGGCTCGGTCAGGCAATAGCTGCCCATCCGCTGCATCGGGATCATCGACGGCAAATATTTGTGCTTGAGCTCATCGGACCCGAAGCGGTCAATCATCCACGCCGCCATGTTGTGGATCGAGATGAAGGCGCTGGTCGAGGGACAGCCATAGGCGAGCGCTTCGAAGATCAACGCCGCGTCGAGGCGCCCCAAGCCGATCCCACCCGATTCCTCGCTGACGTAGATGGCTCCGAAGCCGAGCTCGGCGGCTTCGCGGATCGTGTCCTTGGGGAGGATATGTTTCTCGTCCCACTCCGCCGCAAAGGGGCTGATTGCGTCGGCGGTGAACTTTCGCGCCATCTCCTGGATCTGGAGTTGGTCGTCCGTAAGCTCGAACTGATGCATCGGCGCGCATTAGGTCGGTGCCCGCTGGACGGCAAGCGGCACGGGTTGACTTCGCCGCCGCGAGCGCTATTTGCGCGTTTCACTGTTTTAACACGATGTAACAAAATGGCCACAGCAATCACATCCTCGCCGGCGCCGAGCCGCGACCTCTCCGCACTGACGGATGAGCTGTGCGACGCGCTGCTCACGCCGAAAAACCGTGCGGAGATGCGGCTGCTCCTGCTGGACCTCTGCACGCCGGCGGAAATCCGGACTCTCGCTGAGCGCTGGCATGTCGCCCGGCTGCTCGACGGGACCGTGCTTAGCTATCGCGATATCCATGATGCGACGGGGGTGAGCACCACCACGATCGTTCGGGTGGGTCGCTTTCTCAAGCAGGAACCACACAAGGGTTACCGGCGCGCCATCGACAGGATTGGAGGCAGCGATGCTCGCTGACCGCACACGACTGCACATCGCGCTCCAGAAATCGGGGCGCCTGTCGGATTACAGCCGTGAGTTGCTGAAGGATTCGGGCTTTCGGATCCAGAGCGGCAAGAACAGCCTGACGGCTCGCGTGGAAAATTTCCCGGCCGAGCTGATGTTTGTCCGCGACGATGACATCCCGACCTTCGTCGCCGACGGAGTGTGCGAATTCGGAATCGTCGGGCAGAACGTTATTGAGGAATTCGCGGCCGGACGGCCCGACGCTGGTTTCGATGTGCTTGCGGAGCTCGGCTTTGGACGCTGCAGCCTGAGGATCGCGGTTCCGGAAAATGCGTCATATGAGGGGCCGCAGTCGCTGCAGCGAACTCGGATCGCTACTTCCTATCCGCGCCTGCTCAGGAAATTCCTAGACGAGCGGGGGATCGAGGCTGAGGTTGTCGAGATGAACGGCGCGGTCGAGCTGGCGCCGCGGCTGCAGATCGCCAATTATATCTGCGACCTGGTTTCGACGGGGGCGACATTAGAGGCCAACGCGCTTCGGCCCGTCGATACGATCCTGGAAAGCCAGGCGGTGCTGATCCGCACCCGCAAGCCGCTGGACGAGGGCAGGGCGGGATTATGCGAACAGCTGCTGACCCGGATCGAAGGAGTTTTGGCGACCAAGGAATCCAAGTACATCATGCTGAACGCCAGCAGCGAGGCGCTCCCGCGGATCACGGCATTACTTCCGGGTGCGGACGCTCCGACCATCCTTCCACTGCACGGCCGGCCCGGCCATTTCGCGGTTCATGCAGTCTGCCAGGAATCCGTCTTCTGGGAGACTTTGCAGAAGCTCAAGAACGCCGGCGCTTCCGCAATCCTTGTGGTTCCAATTGAAAAGATGATGCTGTGAAGAGTTTTGTTTGGAGTGAGCTCGGCGAGGCCGGTCGCCGGGCGGCGTTGGCACGCCCGCAGCAACGGCAGGATGCCGAACTCCAGTCGTCGGTGTGCGCCATCGTCGACGAGGTGCGCAGCGGCGGCTGGGAGGCTTTGACTACCATCGCCAGCCGAATTGACGGCGAAGAACCGCGCGAGGTCGAGATTGCGCCGATCGCGGCAGAGGCACGGCGGTCACTGGCCGCCGAGCAGGTCGAGGCGATGGAGGCCGCCGCCGCCAACATCCGCGCCTTCCACGAGGCAAGCCGGCCAACGGATATCTCCATCGAAACCGCGCCTGGCCTGAGCGTGAGGAAAGTCTGGCGAGCAATCGACCGGATCGGCCTCTATGTGCCCGGCGGCAAGACACCGCTGTTTTCGACGCTCCTGATGCTGGCTCTACCGGCCCGAGCAGCAGGGGTGAAGGAGATCGTCGCCGTCACGCCGCCGCGGCCGGAGGGTGGTTTGGATCCGGCGATCGCGCTGGCCGCGGAATTGTGCGGGATCGAGCGGATCTGGACCGTCGGCGGTGCGCAGGCGATTGCCGCGCTGGCATTCGGCGCAGGCCCGATTACGAAGGTCGACAAGATCTGCGGCCCGGGGAACGCCTGGGTTGCCGAGGCCAAGCGGCTGGTCGCGTCGCTGCCGGGCGGACCGGCAATCGATATGCCTGCTGGGCCAAGCGAGCTGATGGTGATCGCCGACGACAGCGCTGAGCCGGTGGTGGTGGCGGCTGACCTGCTAAGCCAGGCGGAGCATGATTCGGCAGCGCAGGTGCTCCTGGTCACCCCGTCTGAAGGGCTCGCGAGAGCTGTAGCGAGGCAGGTGGAGAAGCAGGCTCCAGAGCTTCCGCGGGGTAAGATCGTCAAAGCTTCGCTGCAGTGCGCGCGCGTGATCTCGGTTTCCAGCCTCCAAGAAGCGGCGGAAATCGCGAACCTTTATGCGCCCGAGCATCTGTCACTCGCAGTCCAAGACCCGAATGCGCTGGTGCCCCTGATCCGCAACGCCGGGGCTGTTTTCGCGGGTGCCGGGGCTGCCGAAACTTTCGGCGATTATCTCGCTGGATCGAGTCACGTCCTCCCGACGGACGGCGCTGCCCGCGCGTGGAGCGGAGTGTCCGTCTACACCTTCATGAAGGCGATGAGCGTTCAGACGATCACTCCCGAGGGTGCGCGCCGGATTGCCACTTCGGCAGCCGTGCTTGCGCGGATGGAGGGATTGGAAGCGCATGCCCGCGCGGCCGATGCGCGGCTGGAGTTCGCAAAATGAGCAGCCTCGCACGGCGGCTGGCGCGGCCCGAAATCCTTGCGCTCGAACCGTTCGATATCGCCGCGCAGTTCAACTGGGCGTTCGGCGCGGACGCAGTGAAGCTCGACGCCAACGAGAATCCCTACGCGCCGCTGGTCGAGGGCCCGTTGGCGGCAAGCGTCAACCGCTATCCCGAGCCTCAGCCCGCACGTCTGAAGGCGGCGATGGCGGCACTCTACGGGGTGGAACCGGACAATCTCGTCATAACGCGCGGCGCAGACGATGCGATCGACATGCTGGTTCGCGCCTTCTGCAGGCCGGGTTACGACGCGGTTTCGATCTGCAAGCCGACCTTTTCCGCCTACGCGCATTTCGTTCGGCTTCAGGGCGCGCGGCTGCTCGAACTGTCGCTCGACGAGAATTTCGATTTCCACGCGGATGCGTTCATCGCGGCCGTGAAGGACGAGCCCTCGCTGAAGCTGGCCTTCATCTGTTCGCCCAACAATCCGACCGGCAACGAGATCGCGCCCGAGGGGCTGTTGAAGGTCGCCGATGCGCTGCCGGAGACGATCGCGGTTGTCGACGAAGCCTACCTCGATTTCGCGTCGACTCCGACCGTTGTCGACGAAGCGGTTCGGCGGCCAAACCTGGTGGTTTTGAAGACGCTGTCGAAGGCCTTCGGTCTTGCCGGTGCGCGGATAGGGTGCGCGATTGGCGAGCCGGAGCTGATTGCGATCGCCGCACGCGCCCTGCCGCCTTACCCGCTGCCGAGCCTCAGCATTGAGGCGGCGATGTCGGCGCTCGCTCCGTCGCGTCGATCGATCCACAAGGAGCGGATCGAGCGGCTCAAGGCCGAGCGCGAGCGGCTGGCGCCGCTGCTCGAGCAAGCGCCCAAGGTGAAGAAGGTCTGGAAGAGCGGCGGCAATTTCATCTTCATGCAGGTCGAGGATGCCGAAAACCTGTCGCGTAAGATGCGCGAGCTTGGGATCCGCGTCCGTTTCCGGCCCAATGCAGCTCCGGGCGGGTTACGGCTGAGCATTGGAACCGAGCAGGAGAATGCGATCGCACTTGCCGCCATTGGCCTGCCCAATGAGGTGCCGTCGGTACGCCGAGCGGAGACTAGCCGCGACACCAAGGAGACGAAGATCGCGGTGGCAGTCGACCTGGACCGGGCCAGCCCGCGCAAGATCGACACCGGAATTGCCTTCTACGATCACATGCTGGACCAGGTCGCAGCGCATGGCGGCTTCAGCCTGTTGCTGTCCTGCGACGGCGACCTCGACATCGACGCCCATCATAGCGTCGAGGATTGCGCTATCGCGCTTGGGACTGCCCTGAAACAGGCGCTTGGCGACAAGCGGGGCATCGGCCGATTCGGCTTTGCGCTGCCGATGGACGAAGCCGAAGCGCAGGTGCTGATCGACCTGAGCGGGCGGCCGTTTTCGAAATTCGAGGGTGGCTTCGAGGCGAGCCACATCGGCGCTTATCCGACGGAGATGACCGAGCACGTCTTTCGGTCCTTCGCCGACAGCATGGGTGCGGCAATCCACGTCAAGGTTGAGGGCGAGAACGATCACCACAAGACGGAGGCCTGCTTCAAGGCATTCGGGCGGGCGCTACGGCAGGCGATTGCCGTCGAAGGGAGCGCTTTGCCGAGTACGAAAGGCGTGCTGTGAAGCTCGCCGTCGTCGACCTTGCGTACGGCAATATCGGTTCCATCCAGCTCGCCTTCGAGCGGTTCGATGTGAGGCCGGAGCTGACCGCCGATCCGGAGGAAATCCGGAATGCCGATCGAGTGGTGCTGCCGGGGGTCGGCGCGGCGGGCTATGCCATGCAGCGGATCGACGAATTGGAGCTCAGAGACGTGCTCACATCACTTGAGCAGCCGGCGCTAGGGATATGTCTCGGAATGCAATTGCTGTTCGAGCGGAGCGAGGAGGCCGACACCACGTGCCTGGGCATAATACCCGGCACTGTGCGCGCGTTGGAGCCTGCACCCGAACGCCCTGTGCCGCACATGGGCTGGAGCCGACTTGAAGTCCGCGATCCGGAAATTGGATTGAAAACAGGCGATTATGTGTATTTCGCCAACGGTTATGCGGCCGATCCGGGTGAGGCAACGGTGGCAAGCGCCGCCTACGGCCGCGAGATTCCTGCCGTCGTCCGGCACCGTAACTGGCTTGGGGCGCAATTCCACCCGGAACGATCGAGCGAAGCCGGAGCAGAGTTCCTGAAGGCGTTCCTCAGATGATCCTCTATCCGGCGATGGACCTGATGGGAGGCAAGGTCGTGCGTTTGCGCCAGGGGCGGTTCGACGACGCGACCAGCTATTCCGATGATCCTGCGCAGGCGCTTGAGGCCTTCGCGGACGCCGGAGCCGAATGGGCGCACATCGTGGACCTGGATGGCGCGCGTGCAGGTGAGCCGGTTCAGCATGAGCTTATTGCGGCACTCGCGACGACATCTTCGCTGAAGCTTCAGGTCGCAGGTGGGTTTCGGATCCTGGAACAGATCACGCGCATGTTCGAGGTTGGGGTGGAACGCGTCGTCATCGGAAGCCTCGCGGTGAAACAGGCTGAGACGGTCGCTGGGTTCCTCGGGGAATTCGGGCCCGAGCGGATCACACTGTCGCTGGACGTTCGCGTGATCGACGGCACCCCGATGGTCGCCGTTGCTGGCTGGACGGAAGACTCAGGCCGCAGCTTGTGGGATATTGCCGGCCTCTATCCGCAAGCACTTCATTTACTCCTTACCGATATTGGGCGGGATGGAATGCTGGAAGGGCCGAATTTCGCACTTTACGATGAGGCAGGGCGGCAGCTGCCAAACCTCAGAATCCAGGCATCGGGCGGGGTCTCGTCGCTCGCCGACCTCGCGAGGCTAACCACCGACGGAGCGATCGTCGGTAAGGCGTTGTGGGAGGGCCGAATCCGGCTGGAGGACGCCCTTGCCCGCGCGTAGGATCATCCCCTGCCTGGACGTCAAGGACGGGCGCGTTGTCAAAGGCGTTCAGTTTCGTAACCACCGCGACGCCGGAGACATCGTCGAACAGGCGATGCGCTATCGCGACGAGGGCGCCGACGAACTGGTCTTCTACGATATCACCGCCAGCGCCGAAGGCCGAGCACTCGATGTGGAGTGGGTGCGGCGGATCGCGCGGGTAATCGACATCCCCTTCGCCGTCGCCGGCGGCGTTCGCACTCGGGATCAGGCGGCGGCCTGTCTCGATGCCGGGGCCGACAAGGTTTCGATCAACTCGCCGGCGCTGGAACGGCCGCAGCTGATCGAGGAGCTGGCGCGAGATTTCGGAAGCCAGTGCGTCGTGCTGGGCGTCGACAGCTGCTTCCAGGACCGCGACTATTGGGTGAAACAATATACCGGCAAGCCGGAGCTGATGCGCGACATCGGCAAGCGGACGCTAGATTGGGTACGCGAGGGCACCGAACGCGGAGCCGGCGAAATTGTGCTCAATTGTATGCGCAGCGACGGAATGAGGACGGGTTACGACGTCGAGCATACTGCTCAGGTCATCCGGGCGGTGACGGTGCCGGTGATCGCCTCGGGTGGGGCAGGGACCCCGGAGCATTTTCGCGAAGCTTTCGATATCGGTGCAAGCGGAGCGCTTGCGGCGACCGTCTTCCACGACCGCCTGATCGCCATTCCCGAACTGAAGGAGTATCTTGCCTCATGCGGGATCGAAATGCGCCGCTGACGGTGGGTGAGATCGACTCGCTCGCCTGGGACAAGATGGACGGGCTTCTGCCGGCGGCGGTGCAGGATCGCTCGACCGGACGGCTGCTCATGCTCGGCTATATGGATCGCGAGGCGTTG
>Ga0207640_10000826_pt1 | contig 17627 bp, 16 predicted proteins | sample KBSCornC42_FD_184300 | JGI IMG/M metagenome (GOLD analysis project Ga0207640, IMG submission 184300) | Corn rhizosphere microbial communities from Kellogg Biological Station, Michigan, USA - KBS Corn C4-2 (SPAdes) (version 2) | ecosystem: Host-associated > Plants > Roots > Rhizosphere > Soil ... | reverse complement strand
GATCGACAACACCCTCGATCGCCAGTTCGACGTGGGTGCACCAGACCGGGCCTGGGTGACAGACATCACCTACATTCGCACCCTGGAAGGCTTCGCTTATCTGGCCGTCGTAATCGACCTGTACTCCCGCCGTGTGGTGGGATGGTCGATGCAGAACCGACAGACCACCGATGTGGTGCTGCAGGCGCTGCCCATGGCGGTATGGCGGCCCAAGCCGAAGCACCGGGTGTTGATCCACTCGGACCAGGGCTCGCAGTTTACCAGCATGGACTGGGCTGCCTTCATCCGCGCTCACGATCTTGAGCACTCGATGAGCCGACGCGGCAATTGCCACGACAACGCCGTCGCCGGGAGCTTCTTCTCCTCGCTCAAGCGCGAGCGCATCCGGCGCTGGACCTACAAAAACCGCGAGGCAGCCCGGCAGGACATGTTCGATTACGTCGAGATGTTCTACAACCCGGTGCGCAAGCAGGTCAGGAACGGGATGCTGTCGCCTGTCGAGTTCGAACGGCAGAAGATTTTGAAAGCGGAAGGCGTCCAGAAAACTAGGGGCTATTCATGCTATCATGGCGTATTACGGCTCAAATCATCCAGACAGGCCGTGGCTGAGAGACAAGAGCGCTCCCGTTTGGTGAGGAGAGCGAAATGTCCACATCGCAAGATCATTCATCTTTGTCCTTTCGACAGCGCGCAAGACAGGCCGACGTAGAGCGACAGGGGCTTGCCCTCGGGGCAGAGCGAGAACGCGCACGTTGCGCGGCTTCGGTTTCGCAAGACCGCGAACGCCAACTGGAGGGCGCGATAGACGACTGGGAAAATGAGGGAGGCACGGCATTCGGTATGCCTCCGTCAAGGCCCCATCTCCTGCGCAAACTTACCACTCTCCAACTGTCCGCCGACCTGTTTCGCGACGACACGTTGATGCGGGCCGTCACTCTGAACGGCCTGCTGGTCCTGATCGCGGGAGGAGCGGTGATTTTGTGGCTGAACAATTGACGCCAGCGCCCTCAAGCGCCGCATTTGGATCATGGAAAGAGGCATCATGAATATATCCCAGAACAGCGTTGGCCTGGCGGTTTCACTGATACAGGCACAATCTCGCCTGCCGTCTGTGCCGGCAAGCGAACTGATAAAATTACAGCGGCTGGAATGTCTGCTCACGACTGCTCGCGACAAGCTTGCGCGCGGGGGAGCGCTGTCCCGGGCCGATATGCAACGCCTCAACGGCGCCCTCGACGACCTGCAAGCCACGTGAGCGTCGCTGGCGGGTCGCGTGGTGAAGAAGGACCGGCGGCGGCATTCCTTTCCGCCCTTTCCCGTCCGCCTCGATTAGGTGCAGCCCTGAGCCATATCTGTGCTACAATGTGCGATCACCCGGATTTTTGCCCCAGGCATGTCGTGACAGAGAGACCATCGTGTTCCCGCCTGCAAATGGGAGATAATCGATGTCAGACGCTTTGCCGCCTACATGCCCCTCTAACGAGCAGCCGTCATGATCAGCCAGACCACCCACAAATCGGTGATATTTTCCGAGCCATTCCAACTGCCGGAATTCGAAACGCCTCTTCCCGCCGGCACCTATGATGTGGAAACGGAAGAGGAGGTGCTTAAGGGCAATGTCCATACGGCCTTACGCCGGATAGCTACAACGCTGCGCATCAGAAATGGCGCGGCCATCGAGCGTCACCCGGTCAACCCTGAGCATCTGGATGCGGCCTGGGAGCGCGATCAAAGGGCAGCGCGAGTGGCCGGGGTCCCGCCCGCGAATCGGGCCTCGGTTCCTCTCTGGGTCCAAAACATACCCGCCGACGACAGCCGATAGGTCAGCCATGCTCAACAGTTCAGCCATGTGCAGGCGGCAGGCAGCGTATCATCGGCAGGTCGCGGCGGCCTCACCCCTTGAGAAGGTGCGCAGGATCGCGCTTGCGGCCGCCAACGCCTGGGAGGTCCAGGCCATGGAGGCGGAGGCACAGGAAAGCGGAGAGCGGGGCATGTTAAGCGCACAAGGCGCAGCGATCGCTCTGGAATTGCACCGGGAGGACGAGGAAAAGGAACGCGCCCTCATGAAGCGCGGCGCGGACAAGAGCGATTTCAATCGTCTGCAACGCCCTGCAGACGATTGAAAGACGCACCCGCCCAGCACGGATAACGTCATCAGCTTTTCAGCGTCACGATGCTCAATGTACCCGGCTTCTGCGAAGGGCTGGAGGCATTGTGCTTCCGGGGCTTTGCGGCCTTGGGTTTACGAACTTCGCGGTTCGATCTTTTCTGACTTTTGGCCATCGGAACGCTCCTTCAAGATCAAAATGGACGGCTCGCAGCAGGAACGGCGCAACCGGGATCAGCATTCCCGCTGAACCAGGCCGCCACCCTCATTCTCCCATTCGTCGAGGGCATCTTCGAGCTCAACCTTTCGTCCCGCAGCCCACGCCTCGTCGCCGGCTCTTCGAATATGGCCTTTCAACCAAATCCTGGCAGCGACGATTTTCTCATAGCCGTGGATCGATCCCGCATAGGCCATGCGGGCGACCGCCCCGACAAAATCATCATTCCTTTGGGGATTTTTCGTCTCATATTTACGCATCGTAATCATAGGAGGAGCTCCCATCAGGCAAGCGGGAGCGGATGTCTCTCTGTCACAGGATGCTTGCGATCAAAAGCGAGTGATGAAGCACTATACCATATATCCGGTTGGATGACGGCATCGATTCCATCCTCATGGCCAATATTTCTGCAGCCCGGAGAAAAGCTGCGAGATCACCGCATTCAGGTCGCCAGAACCGGCTGAGTAATTTCCGAGGCTTCTTTGCGAACAGTGAACCCGACATTGTCGGCGAAGCGCGCTCGGAAGTGCGGATGGTTGCAGCAATACGGGGCGAGTGAAGCGGAAACATGGGGGAATTGCCATGACAAATGTGGGTCTGCACCGAAAGGGATCGCGTTCGGGAAGGAACTCGGCTTCCGATATCCTGACCAGACAGGATTTTCATCCATCCGGCAGTCCCAATTCGATCCGTCTGCGTTATTTCGCCCCGCCAGCCGATCTGCGATTGCACATCGGCTGCATATATCTGGTCACGACGGATACAGATCATGCCACTGGCATGATGGGCGCAGACTTTCCCCAATTGCGCTTCATGCTGTCGGGCAGCGGCCACTATATCTTTGCCGATTCCGCCACCTTCGCGACGCCGATGGTCTGCATGCTCGGCCCGACCATGGGGGCGACCCGCTTTCTGTTGGCTGGGCCTCTGCAAATGTTGGGGGTCGCATTGCTGCCGTTGGGCTGGCTTGCGCTTACCGGCCGTGATGCATCGGCGCATATTGACCGCCTTTATGACATGACGGCGAGTGCTGGTGGCGCCGCCCATGAGGAGATTCTCAGTCGACTCAAGGCAGCTGATGAGCCGGAAGAAGCGGTGATCTTGCTCTGGGATTATCTGCGAGCGAATATGGCCGAGGTGCGTCCGACGATAAGGGCATTTGTCGCTACGGTGGACGACTGGCTGGCCAGCGAGACATCGCCGCAAGTGCGCGAACTTCGGGCCGCCACCGGCCTCTCGGAACGGCAAGTCGGCAGGCTGACCAATCGCCTCTATGGTGCGCCCCCTCAATATCTGGCTCGCAAATATAGGGCGCTCCGCTTTGCCGTGCAGATCGCGCGCGGTGGTCAGGACCGGCACGGGCTTTGCTACGACAGTTTTTATGACCAGTCTCATTCCATCAGGGAAATCAAGCAGTTCCTTGGCCGCACGCCCAGTCAGATCAGGAAACTGCCGATGGCCACGCAAATACCAGACGCGCCAGTTCAGGAAGCGACCTTGCCCCCATTTTACGCATGATCGATGCCCGGTGATTTTCTACGGTACGCTGGCTGATGCCCAAATCCGCAGCGATATTCTTGCTGGGATGCCCCAAAAGCACCATGTCCATTATTTGATGCTGCCGCTTCGTCAATGCAGCGATCCGGCGTGAGGCGGCTTCCTGGACCCCGGACGATTTACCGGCATCATGAGATTGTTCGAGCGCACCGCCAATGCTGGCGAGCAGTGCCGCGCGTCCGACCGGCTTTTCGATGAAATCGCAGGCACCCGCTTTCATCGCCTGAACCGCCAGCCCGATTTCGCCGCTGCCCGTGATGATGATCGCCGGCAATCGGTCGCCCCTGTCCCGAAGCGCTTCCAAAAGTGCGATGCCGCTCATGCCGGGCAGGTTGGCGTCGATCAGCAGGCATCCCTCGCCCCCCGGCAGATATCCGGCGAGAAACGCCTCCGGGCTTCCAAAAGCCTCGACATGGCTGCCGTCGGCTTCCAGTACGTCGCGAAGGGACGCACAAATTTCCGGGTCGTCATCCACGACGAACACGGTGGGCACCGGACCGGCGCCCGACGCCCCATCCATCGGGGCGCCATGCGGCGCACTGTCCGGCAAGAGCCGCTCCATCGCCGCGGCAAGTTCGCGGGGCTGTACCGGCTTGCTCAGTTGCACACAATCCTGAAGCGCGATCTCCGCAAGGGAAGCCGTCGATATGTCGCCGGTCAGGATGATGCCGGGCACGGGATGATTAAGCAGATTGCGGAGCTTCGCCAGCAGTTGCAGGCCGTTCATGCCGCCCGGAAGATTATAGTCGGCCAGGATGATATCCGGCCGGATCGCTCCACCCGATACGAGCTTCACGGCAGTCTTTCCGTCCGGCGCGATCCTGACGATATGCCCTTCAGCCTTGAGCAGTTGCGCGAGCAGGTCAAGGACGTCGGGATCATCTTCAACAAGGATGATCTCGCAACCTGAGCGGGCCGTTTTTCCGGCATCATGCTCGCCCCGTTCGGCAACGAGCGCCGGGCGGGAGCCGCCGCTGCCTCGCCTGACGCCGATGGAAAAAACCGACCCTCTGCCGGGGGCCGACCGGACGCGCACTTCATGATCCAGCAATGCCCCGAGGCGCTGGACGATCGACAGGCCGAGGCCAAGACCAAGGCTGCGTTCGCGCGCGGCGTTGTCGACCTGATGAAATTCATCGAAGATCGCATGAAGCTGGTCTTCCGGGATACCGATCCCGCTGTCCCAGACTTCGATGCGCAGCCCGTCGCCGCTGCGTCGGCAGCCCAGCACTATGCGGCCCCGCTTGGTATATTTTATGGCGTTGGCAAGCAGATTACGCAGCATCTGTTCCAGCAGGCGCGGATCGCTTTCGACTATCGCAGAGCTTGGCCGGACATGCAGAGACAAATGCCTCGCCTGGGCCAGATAGGTGAATTCATTCTGCAGCCGGTCGAGCAAATCCCTGATCGGGAAGGCCACGGGCCGCGCCGTGATCACACCCGCTTCGATCTGGTTGATGTCGAGCAAAGCGTTGAGCATGCCCGACATCGCGCCGACCGTCTGATCGAACCGGGCGATCAGTTTCTGAGCATCCTCGCCTTCGACCAGCTGCGCCAGAAGCGCCTGTAGCAGCGTCAGCGATTGCAGCGGCTGCCGCAGGTCGTGGCTTGCCGCCGCCAGAAAGCTCGATTTGGCCAGGTTCGCCCGTTCAGCTTCCTGCCTCGCCGCGTCCACGGCCGATACGGCCAACTTGCGCTCGGTGATATCGACGAAGGTAATGACGACGCCTTCGACCCGATTGTCATGGGCAAGATAGGGAAGAATGCGCCGCACGAACCAGACACCGTTCTTCGCGCCGATTTCGCGTTCAATGGCATCCTTGCCCGCCAGGACCGCCTGGGCATCGGTGAGCAGATCTTCATCCGTCGCGAGCGAATGGAGGTCGGCGAGCGGCCGGCCAATGTCGCCAGGTATGACGTTGAAAATGGATCTGGTTGCGGGCGTGAAAAAGCGGATGCTGAGTTCACGGTCAAGGAACAGCGTCGCCACATTCGTGCTGTAGAGCACGTTCTGCAAATCGTCGGCGGTCGTCCGCTGGCGATCAAGTGTTTCCTGGAGCTGCGAGTTCAGTGCCTTCAACTCCTCGTTGAGGGATTGCAACTCTTCCTTGGATGTCAGCAATTCTTCGTTGGTCGACTGGAACTCCTCGTTGACGGACAAGGCCTCCTCATTGATGGCTTTCTGTTCCTGGGTCGACATTTCCAGATTCTGCAGCGCATTCTGCAATTCGTCCTGGGTTTCTTCCAGTTCGCGTTCCAGATCGGCGATCCGGGACCGGTCGACACGCGCCAGGATGGAACCCGGCATGCGTTCCCGGCCAGTCTCTTCGATGAAGCAGACGAGCAACAGCTCCTCTCCCTCATGCGTCAGAAACCGGACATCGATGTCAAACCAGATCGTCGCGCCATCGCGGTTCAGCCGGCTGCGTCCGGCGCTGACCTGCGGCCTGTCCTTCCCGGCCTGTTCGATCGCGAGCCTCAGCTTCGTCCGCAAGGCAGGGGTCGCCATCGCGAGCAGGTCGTGCGAGGGGTAACCGGGCGCTACGCGCAGATATCGGTCCGTGGGGCCAAGCGAATAGAGGCACTGGCGCTGACGATTGACCAGCACGGCGGCCGGCGCATGCGTTCTGAGCACGGCCTGACGACACAGATCGGCAAGCGTCGCCTGACGCGCCGGCGGTTGCGTTCCGGTTGACGCGGCCAATGTGGGAATGCTCTCGTCGAAACTCAACGGAAAGCCCGGATCGCCGGGCCGGCTCCGCGTGATATGCCGATAGATTTTCTCGGTCTTCGCGATCAGTTCGAAGCGGTCGTCGATATTACCGGCGGCATCCGAAGGGCCGAGGAGCAATATCCCCTGTTCGCGCAGGGCGAAATGAAACAGCGCGACGGCCTTCGACTGCGCTTCGGGGTTCAGATAGATCAGCAGGTTCCGGCACGATATCAGGTCGATCCGCGAAAAAGGCGGGTCCGCCAGCAGATTCTGGACCGTGAATATGACGTCGCCCCGCAGGTCGGCAACGACGCGATAGCCGCCGCCATCCTCCTTCCTGAAAAATCGGGCCAAACGGTCGGGCGAAACATCCTCCGAAATGGTTCCGGGATAAAGGGCTTCGCGGGCGGCAGCGATGGCATCGGGCTCAACGTCGGACGCAAATAGCTGGAGCTTGATATCGCGCCTGGCGGCCGTGATGGCGTCACGGCAAACCATCGCAATGGAATAGGCTTCCTCGCCCGTGCTGCAACCCGGCACCCATATCCGCAGCGCCCGATGCTCTTTCAATCCCCCAATGAGGTCTGGAATGATCGTTTTGCCCAGGGTCGTGAAGACCTGCGGATCCCGAAAGAAGCGGGTGACGTTGATGAGCAGGTCCTTGGCGAGCTGATCGCGCTCCCGCGGGTCATTCCGCAACAGCTGCAAATAGCTGTGCATATTCTTCGCCTCGATCGGGGCAAGGCCGATCCGTCTTTCGATCCGCCTTTCCAGCGTGCCACGCTTGTACAGCCGGAAATCATGCGCGGTCGTCTGCCGGAGAAAGTCGATGACATCGGGCAAGCCGGTCGATTCAGGCCGATCGGGCAAAGCAGCGACATGCTTACCGAATTTCGCAAGTGCTTCCGGCATCCGGCCCACAGGAAGCACCGCGTCGACCTTGCCGGTGAGAATGGCGCTGCGCGGCATACCGTCATAGTCCGCTTCGTCAGGGTCCTGCGCGATGATGAAGCCGCCCTTTTCCTTGAGTGCAGGCACGCCGAGGCTTCCGTCCGCGCCTGTGCCGGAAAGGATCAGGCAGGCAGTGCGTGAACCGCAATCCTGCGCCAGCGATTTGATCAGGAAATCGAAGGGAAGACGCGCGCCGTGCCGAGCCTGGGGCAAAGACAGATGCAGCGCGCCGGAGCGTACCGACAGATAGCGCCCGGGCGGAATGACATAGAGGCAATCGGGCTCAAGCAGCGCACCGTCGCTCGCCTGGACGACGTTCATGGCGCTATGTTCGGCGAGCAGTTCTACCATCATGCTCTCATGCGTCGGGGCTAGATGCTGGACCAGAATGAAGGCCATGCCGGAATGGGCGGGTAATCCGGCGACGAGTTTGGTGGCGGCTTCGAGCCCACCGGCCGAAGCCCCTATGGCGATGATGGGAAAAGAGGGGCTCCGCTGCATCATGTGCGCTGGCAAGGTCGTTCGGCGGCTGACGGAGTCGCATGCCCTTCGACCGAGATGCCGCGGTGTCGTTGGCCGACACCCGACTCGGGAGTAAATGCTGCCATGGATCGGATTATAGCATGTCGGCCAGCGCAACCCATTACGCCCAAACGATATGGCATATGCGAGATTTGAGTAATTTCCGACCCTGATCGGTCTGGTGACGGCTCTGCTATGGTCATGGGCAAGCCCCTCGCCGGACCGCTCTTGGGCGCACAGCGCCGGTCAGAATCGAAGATCGTCCAGAGGTGCACGCTTGGAAAAGGCGACGCATGGGAGTATGCCGCATCATGAAGCCGCTTCAGATATTGCTCGTGGAAGACGATGCGGTCATCGCAATGTCCCTTGCAGATCTGCTAAGCGGCCTGGGACACACCGTCTGCGCATTTGCCGAGACCGAAGCGGAAGCGGTGGCCGCCGCCGTTCGATGCAGGCCCGATCTGATGATCGTCGATGCCAACCTGTATGAAAGCAGCGGCATCTCAGCTGTCGCTCAAATCCTCCTCGGGGGCTTCGTGCCGCATATATTCATGACGGGCGATCCCTATCAGGTGCAGGAATTGGCGCCAGGTGCGGTCATCCTGCGCAAGCCATTCAAACTTCATGAACTCATCAGTGCCATCGAACTTTCCAGCCAGTCATCGGACTGATCCTTCACTCGACCAAATGAGTAGTTTCCGATCCTCAAAATACATCCTTAAGCCGTATATGATCATCCCTAATGATTAATAGCAATCATGGCTGGAGAGAAACTATGCGTATCTTCATAGCAGGTGCAATGGCCGCGGCCATGCTTACGGGCTGTATGAACGACGGCAATAATCGTCGTCCGTACGCACAATGGCGACAATATGACTATAACCGGCCAGACCCGAATTATAGCGGATATTATGCCGATCGATATTATCGTGAGGACCGTCGCTACGGCGAGCGCCGCCTGACGCAAAATGACCGCATCTATCGCGGTCAGGACGGGCGCTATTATTGCCGCCGTTCGGACGGCAGCACAGGCCTGGTCATCGGCGCCATTGCGGGCGGCGTGCTCGGTAACATGATCGCGCCCGGCGGATCGGAAACGCTCGGTACAATCTTTGGCGCCGGCGCGGGGGCGCTTGCGGGCCGCGAGATTGATCGCGATACCCGTTGCCGCTGAAGCAGCAACGGCATGGGATCGAACATTGCCGATCCATCCGCAGTGAGGGGATGGATCGGCAGGAGATAGGTTATGTCCATCGGTATCATCCTCATCATCATCCTCGTCATCCTATTGCTGGGCGGTTTCAGTGGCCGCTTTGGCGGCTATGGCTATGGCTATGGTCACGGCGGAGTTGGGGTGATCGGCGTTATTCTGATCATCGTTGCGCTGCTGTTTCTGACCGGTCGGCTGTGAATATAGTTCCCGGCGCGCTCGCAAGCGCGAGGGGGCTTCAGCTTCATTGATGATAATAGAACAGCATCAAAGGATATTTTTCATGCGCGCATTCATTCTCATGGCGTCAGTAGCCGCACTGACCATACCGCTGGTGTCGCTCGCTCCTGCGGCCCAAGCCCAATCAGGATGGTCGCGGCATGATCGGACATCGGCCGGCTATACCTTGAGGCAGGTCAGTATGTGGGCCGGGCCGGACACCGATTATCCTGCCATACGCTCCATCCCCGGTAACCGCCGGGTCGATATTTACGGCTGCCTGAACAACTGGAGCTGGTGCGATGTGGGCTACCGTTCGGATCGCGGCTGGGTTGCCGGCCGCTTTCTGGGTGCCGATTACCGGGGGAGACGGCAGTCGTTTGTCACGGTTGCGCCCTATATGAGCATCCTTGTGTTGTCGTTCCGGTTCGACGACTATTGGGACAATCATTATCGCAGCCGTCCATTCTATTCCGATCGCTCTCGTTGGGAGAGTCACTATTACGACAATTACAGGCCTGAATGGGGACCCCGTCCCACCACCCCGGATCGGTATCGGCGCGGGAGCGACTGGCAGCGTCCGCAGATGGCGCCGGACAGGCGTGGGTCTGGGTACAGGGATCAGCCGGTAAATCCTTACCGCCGCGACGCGACCCCCCAGGCAGTACCGACGCCCGACCACCCCAGCGTTAGCCCCGGTGCGATGCGGCATCGTGATCAGCGGCCTTGGGAAGCCACGCCCCCTGCGCAAGGAAGGAATGACTCCGCTGCCGGGAAGCAAGACGATGCCCAGGAGCACGCCAGGAGGAAGGCCGAGGGCGACAATATGCACAATGACCGGCAATAACGATCCGCGTCGTCGAAGGGCATATACCCTCATGAATGAATATGGAGCCTTATTGTGAGAATTTCACATTATATTCGATTTGCAATTTTGCTGGGCGGCTTCGCCGTTGCGAGTTGCAACACTGTCGAAGGCGCCGGAAAGGATGTGCAATCGGCGGGTAGAGCTGTTGAGCAAACGGCGCAGGATGCAAAATGACGGCGCGTAACAGGAATTTATGAAATCAGCCCGCTGGAACAGCGGAGGGATTAAGGGTCTGAAGTGCGGCCTGACCTCCGCGATAAGCGATGAAAAAAGCTGCCGTCTTGCCGCTTCACCCGAAAAATCGCGAAACGTTTCCTATGAATTGCAACAGGATTTGGTTGCGCTGGCTGATGAACAAGGTGGCATAGGATGAGTGAAATTCAGGTTCAACCGGCTCGCAGCATGGCTGAAGGCAAACCAGCCGCACGCGTTGCAGATCTTGCCCAGCGATTACTGGAGGGAGGGCTGTCCGAACTTTCGGTGCGCGAACAGCGGGTCATTTCCACAATTGTCGACCGGCATCATGTCACGCGCAGCGTCAATCGTGCGGTAGACGACGACCAGACCATTGGCGACCATATCGCGGACCGGGTCGCGCGCTTTGGGGGTTCCTGGACCTTCATCATCATTTTCGTGGTGGCGCTGGTTGCATGGGTCGGACTCAACACGCTGGTGCTGATATATTTCGGTCCAGCGCTCGACCCATATCCTTTCATTTTCCTGAACCTGATTCTCTCGATGATCGCCGCGCTGCAGGCACCTATCATCCTGATGTCGCAGAACCGCCAGGCTGCACGCGATCGGATTTCGGCCGGCCTCGATTATGAAATCAATCTTAAGGCTGAACTGGAGATCATGGCCTTGCACGAAAAGCTCGATGCTCTGCGGATCGACCGATTGGAAATGTTGCTAAGGAGCCAGGGTGAATTGCTTGAACAGCTTGTTCAATTCAGGCCAATGGAGCGCGCTCCAGTCGTCTCATGAAGCTCGACAGCCTTCCGACGTTGATGACGTCAACCCCAGGAGTATGAGGATGCCTATCCTACGTCTGGATGGGATATCTGATCGAACGATTGCCCCGGCTTTACCAATCCCCGTGTTACACCGAATTTGACCCCGGCATCTTCGTGTGGCCGGATATAGACACGATAGATGCTGGGAAAGTCTGTTCGCAATATCTGCTCGATCTCCCTGATGATACGCTCGACATCTCCCGCCGAAATCCGATTATCGAAATCGACATTTACAGTGGCAATGATTTCGGTCGGTCCGTTGTGGACGGTGACGATCTCGCCGATACCCATCACGCCTTCCCGGGTCGCGGCGCGGCGAATGCCGGCGATAAGTTCAGGATCGGCCGCTTCACCGATAAGTAGGCCTTTCGCTTCCCTGGCCAAAAAGATAGCCACGGCCCCGAGCAGGAGGCCGATCAGGATCGACGCAACACCGTCAAACCGTGGTTCACCGGTCGCCTGGGAAAGGCCAAGCCCAATCGCGGCGATAACAACACCGACCATTGCTGCACCATTTTCCAACAAAATGATGACGGTCGCCGCATCCTTGGTAGAAGTAAGCGCCTGCCACCAACGCTTGTCGCCCCGAGCCGCGTCGAACCGGCGAAACGCTGCTGCGGTCGAGGCTCCTTCCAGAAAAAAGGCTATTGCCAAAACTGTGTAAGCTATGAGCGGTGAGACAGCTGGTTCGGGGGCCAGTAGGTGAACGATTCCTTCATAGATCGCCACACCCGCGCCGAGCGCAAAGACAAGGAGCGCCACGACAAAGCTCCAGAAATAAAATTCGCGGCCGTAGCCTCCAGGATGAGCAGCGTCCGGAGGCTTGGCTGCCTGCTTCTGGCCATAGATCAATAATAACTCATTGCCCGAATCGACGAGGCTATGCACACCCTCGGTCAACATCGCGGACGATCCCGTAATCGCTGCCGCTGTGAACTTGGCGATTGAGATTCCTCCGTTCGCAACGAGTGCGATTACGAGAATCTTTGTTTCTGAATTCATCCCACCTGCCATAGCGGTCATTCTCAGAATATTGCTCATTCTTGTTACCATATACGGCCTTGCACGTCGTGATTCTCAGCGCGTGTACCTTCAGACCAGTACCTGCCTCAAAGAGAGAACAGGCGTGAAGGCAGACCCGGCGTTGGCAAATTGTATAACCGGCCTGCGCACAAGCGAACGGCAAATTCTTGCGGCCTAGTTCCGTAACCGTCATTCCGAAATGTCCGACATCCCTGCCGTGAGCGCTTACCCTCGACAATGACATTTGAAGCATGATTCGGTAGAAATAGGGCCGACGAATCGGCCTTATTTTTGGTCTGTGTTTCCGCGTTTGAGAATCGAACCCATTTTGATTCCAGCGATGATGGACCGATTGATGGATTCATTTGTCATACAAGTGAAATTTTGTTTATTTTTCATTATCTTATTTAAGTAATTCGATTCCGGCTCGGGCCTCCAGATTGCTGTCAGCCAATGCTCGCTGATAATTGAAAAAACCCATGATTTCCGCTAGTTTACAGGTAATCGCTGATTGGCAGCGACTGCCTCTATTTGCCTGTGACCGCAGACGATGGGGGCCTACCTTGGGGGCCTCGCGAGGCCCGCTGACATCCAAAGCGGTTGCCGAGACCTTTTTGAACATGGCCATCGCAGCCTGCCTCATTCCGCTGATCATGGCGTGGCTCTGGCGTCGTTTCCAATACGAGACCGGCAGGCTGCGGAAGCCACGAGAGCCAATCTACGCGAACGCCACCGACGAGACGCGGGAAGCGCTTGAAAAGCTCTTTGCCTATCTCCAGCGCGAAAGCGCACCAAGGGCCTACTACCGCAACTGGAGTGGCACCCCGATCTATCTGGGGCGCCGTTATTTCTTCGGAAATTTACGAGTCCTGCTTCTGTCGGAATTTGCCGCCGTCCGGGCGCTTTGCGTCTCGCCGGGCGGGAACCGGATTTCCGGCGCGATCAAGATCGAGAAAGACCCCGACGAGGTTATCAAGGAACTCGGCATCAAACCCAAGCGGGCCGGTGGTCCAGGCCGGAACGCGAAATATGCCTATAGCGACGCTCTTATATCTCTGATCGGCGACGCTCGACTGAGCGCGCTGGACATGAGCAACCGGGCAGCGGCGATCAGGGCAATCAAGAAATGGCTGTCGGAATGGTTTGAGGAACATGCAGACGAGACCGGGGACGTGCCACGTGGCGACCTTCTCGCTCCCTATGCAGAAAAAATTTGCGTGCATTTAGACAGAGCGAGAAGCGGCACCATAGGCCGCACCCATCGGCAGCCACACTGGGCTAGAATTCATTCACACATCTATTCAAGTTCGAATGTTTCAAACAACAATTATGCACCATTGCACTGCACATAAAGGATGACCGCTAATCCGCCAAAGCCTTCCGTGTCGTACACGCTTCAAAAGGCCACGAATATCTCGGATCGGTTCCTGCCACGAAGTTATATCAAGCCTGTGTCATTTGCGTAACAGCTTGTTTGAAAATTTCTTAAATCACAATAGTTTATACTTTACAGCTTTGCTCGGGGAATTAACCTGACCATCGCATTCCGCAAGGGTTCGGTTGGGGCGGGATAGTGGGCGGGGGGCGCCTATTTCCAGAGCAAGGGGACTGGAGCATGAACAGAATTTTGAAGACCGCGCGTCTGCGCGCGGGTGCAGCCACGGCTCTAGCCGGGGTCGCTTTGATGCAGGCGTCACTGCATGCGCAGGAACAGGCGCCTCAAAATGAGCAAGGCACCGTGGAAGCCGGAGAAACGATTATCGTGACGGGTTCCCGCATCGTGCGGCCCGAACTCGATGTCGCCAATCCCATTGTCGCCGTCACCGCAGAGCAGATTGAGCAGACCGGCCGCACCAACATCACCGACGTCCTGCTACGCAATCCGGCCTTGTCGGCGTCGACCGGCAGTTCGCTCGCAGGCGGCGCGGATGCGGGCTTCGGCGAGACAGGCGTAAACCTGCTCAACCTGCGCAACCTGGGCACTGATCGCACGCTCGTCTTGGTGAACGGCAAGCGTCATGTCGCCGGAATCGCAAATTCCGCGGCGGTTGACATAAACTCCATTCCACAAGATCTGATCGACAGGGTAGACGTGCTCACGGGCGGCGCCTCCGCAATATACGGGGCAGACGGCGTGTCGGGCGTGGTCAACTTTATCCTTAAGCGCAACTTCGAAGGGCTTTCCGTCCGGGGCCAGTCAGGCATCTCCTCAAAGGGGGATGCTGCGAACCGCTATTTCAGCCTGACGGCTGGCCAGAATTTCAGCGAAGATCGCGGCAACATCGCTTTCGCTTACGAATATAACAAGTCAGACCGCCTCAGCCCCTTCAAGCGGAGCTTTTCGGGCGATCCCGCCCGCTATGGCGAAATCCTCCAGAATCAGGACGATCTGGGCGACGATCCGAGCGTCCCTGATCGCATTCTCTACCGCAATCTCACATGGGCAGACAGCGCACCTGATGGCGCCGTCGATATCGATCTCGACGGCATTCCCGACTTCACGGGCAGCGGTTTGCCTTATGATCGCGGCATCCCGTTGATCGGCGGCAACGCTCGCGCCGTTGGCGGATCCAACACGCCGGTCGCAGGCTATTTCGGCGACCTGCAGCCCAAAACCGAGCGGCATGTTTTCAACATGTTGACCAGCTATGAATTCTCGTCGGCCATCCGCTTCTACGCGGAAGGCAAATATGCCGCGACGCAGGCCTATTCGGTCGGACAGCCCAGCTTTGACTTTTTCACTTATCTCCAGCCCGACAACGCTTATCTGGTCGATCGCTTTGGCGCCGGTGCAGCGCCAGACGGCGCCTATGTCTCGCGCGACAATTTCGATTTCGGCATTCGCGGTGAAACCGTAAAGCGCAAGACGATGCGCTTCGTTGCCGGCTTCGACGGGGATCTGGGCAGCAACCTCAAATATGATATTTCCTACATTTACGGTCAGACGAAAGTACGGAACCGCCAGACGGCAAATCTGATCGGTGATCGCTACTATGCCGCACTGGACGCGGTCCGCGATCCGACGACGGGTCAGATCGTCTGCCGGTCGACGCTCGAATATGACGGCGTGATCGATCCCGACAATTTCGGCGGGCCGGCCACCACCTTCTCGCCGGGCGCCGGCAGCGCCTGCCGTCCCCTCAACATCCTGGGTAACGGCGTGGCGTCGCAGGAGGCGCTCGATTTCGTGCTGGCGGACAATCTTAGCCGATCGAAGATCACTCAGGAGGTCCTTACCGGTTCGATTTCGGGCAATCTCGACTCTGCCTTCACCTTCCCCGGCGGCGGCTCCTTCGGCTTTGCCCTGGGCGGGGAATATCGGCGCGAGAAAAGCTCCGATACGCCCGACCTGCTGATCCAGAATGGCGATTTCCGCGACACGGCGGCCTTGTCCCCTAGCAGCGGCAAGTTCAATGTGAAGGAGTTCTTCGCCGAAGTGAACGCTCCGATCCTGTCCAACATGCGCTTTGCCGAACTGCTCTCGGTTGGCGGAGCCATCCGCTTTTCCGACTACAGCACGGTCGGCAAAACGACGACATGGAAGGTCGACGGCATCTATGCCCCGATACGCGATATCCGTTTCCGGGGTTCCTACTCGCAGGCGGTGCGTGCGCCCAACATCGGCGAACTGTTCCAACCTGCTACCGGAACATTCGATTTTGTCGATGATCCCTGCGATTTTCGCCGCATAAATGACGGCACACAATATCGGCAGGCCAATTGCACCACCATCCTGTCGGGGTTGGGGTTGTCACCAGCAGAAATCGCCGCCTTCAGTCCGACAACCGATCCGCAGGCCACCACATCACGGCGCGGCACGACCGGTGGCAATCCCGACCTGACGGAAGAAACGGCCAAGTCCTGGACTGCGGGCGTCGTTCTCCAGCCGCGCTTCATTCCAGGGCTGACGCTGACGTTCGACTGGTACGACATCAAGATCAAGGATGCGGTCAACACACCGACGGCTACCGAGCTCGCCGAACTGTGCGTCGATCAGCCAACGGTCGACAATGTGTTCTGCGAGAACATCTTCCGCGACACGGGCACCGGCTTCGTCCTGGGCGATGGCGACGATATCCAGCGGCGGATCGGCTTCAATGTCCGGCCGCAAAACGTCGCAGCGATCAGAACGGCGGGCGCCGATTTCTCCGTTCGCTATGCCTTCACTCCAGCGGGCAATCTGGGCTCCTTCGCCGTCAGCCTTGTCGGCGGCTATCTCGACAAGAAAACCGAGGTGCCTTCTATCGGCGCTGATGTGGATGACGATATTCTCGAATCCTACAACCCGCGCTGGCGCGGAACGCTGGACCTCGTCTGGAAGCTCAAGGGGTTCACGGCCAATTATTCGTTCAACTATTTCAGCAAGACACGCCGCTACACGACCGAGCAACTGGCGGCCAATCCGGACCTCGTGGACCCCAAATATGTCTGGTACAAGGAACTCAAGCAACACGACCTTCGCCTTGCCTATGACGTCAACGACCGGTTTCAGTTCTACGCAGGCGTCAACAATTTGACCGACCAGACGCCGGATATCGGTCAACTGAGCTACCCGATTTCGGGTGTCGGACGGTTCGTCTACGCAGGCTTTAAGGTGCAGACCGACCGGCTGTTCTGACCGAGGACGGGCAGCGGTCTGGCCTTTAGCGTTCTTCAGATTTTCAGGATCGGACGCCATGGCGCCAACTTAGGGCCGGAACAGGAGATGACCGATGGTTCGATAGGTCGGCCGGCGACCCGTGAAGCGTGATGCACGTCACGCGCAAACTCGAAAGAGACGCTTATTGTCCGGGCCGCGACCCGAGGAATTCAGGCTTGCCTGATTTCCAAACTTTTGGGCCCGGCAGCCTTCGCGCTGCTGGGCCTTTTTTTAAGAGCCATCAGCCGGTAGGTTCGACCGCGCTGGCCCACAGGGTTTTGGGGGAAAAGCTTGCTTGAGGCGGAACGGCTGGCCGTTATCAGAAGCGTGTTCTCGTGCGGGCAGGCTGGTGCCGAGGCTCTGGCATCTGCCGTTCGCGACGCGGTCTTTCCACACAAGGCCTTCGTCGCGCATCAGGGCGACCTGGCCCATCATTGCTGGGTCGTCGTGGAAGGGGCTGCGCAAGCCCAGATCAACTCGGCTGACGGTCAACGGACGTTGCTCGCTTCCCATGGTCCCGGCGAAATCTTCGGCAGCTACCCTGTGCCAGCAGTGTTGCGTAGCGACATCGTCGCCCAAGGTTCGCTC
>Ga0207640_10000821_pt1 | contig 17670 bp, 24 predicted proteins | sample KBSCornC42_FD_184300 | JGI IMG/M metagenome (GOLD analysis project Ga0207640, IMG submission 184300) | Corn rhizosphere microbial communities from Kellogg Biological Station, Michigan, USA - KBS Corn C4-2 (SPAdes) (version 2) | ecosystem: Host-associated > Plants > Roots > Rhizosphere > Soil ... | reverse complement strand
GATCGAGGCCAGGTTGCGGGCCAGCGACCGGGCCACGCCCGCGAGGTGGAGCGGCAGCTGGAGGCCCTTGAGCAGGAACTCGCGGTAGTTGGGCCGCAGCAGCATGCTCAGGTTGATGTCGCGGAACGGCGTCGGCGTCTGGTTGTTGACGACCCGCATCATCTGCTCGGGCGTCACGCCGTTGGCGGCGAGCGCGGCGACCAGCGAGCCGGCGCTCGTGCCGACGTAGACGTCGAACTGGTTGACGGAGCGGTTGACCGACAGGAGGTCGAGCGCGCGGAGCGCCCCGATCTCGTACACGGCGCCCGTGAACCCGCCGCCGCCCAGCACCAGCGCCGTCTTCGACGGCTTTTTGCGACGTTTGGCGCGTCGCCTCGAGCTGGACTCGATGTCTACGACCTTGCCCACGATCTATGCAGTATTCCAGGGCCAACGGTCGGGCACGACCGCTACCTTCCTCATCTCGCGTGTTGGAAACCCCGATGAAACGCACCCTCGCCCTGCTTTTGGTCCTCTCAGCAGGCCTTTTGCTGCTCTGCGCCGGCGCCGCGCAGGCAAGCCAAACCTGCGACCAGATGCGCTCCTGGCTGCATCAAGGCGGCGGTGGAGCCAGCGGCCTCCTCGTCGTCGAGGCGGAATCGGGGAAGGTCGTCTGCGCCAGCGCTCCGGGGCATCAGCGCTCGCTGGCCTCGAACATGAAGCTGTTCACCACGTCGACGGTCCTCTCCCTACTGGGGCCGGAAACCCGGATCCCGACCAAGGTCTTCCGCGACGGCAAGGTCGACGCCAACGGCGTCCTCCACGGCAGCCTCTACTTGCAGGGCGGCGGCGATCCGGCGCTGGGTACCCCGCCCTTCTACGACAGCTACCTGGCGGGCCTCGGCACCAACCTCTTCGCGCTGACCCCGCAGATCAAGGCTGCCGGGATCACTTCCGTGACCGGCCGCCTCTACGCCGACGACACGGTCTTCGACCGCCTGCGCGGCGTCGCCGACTCCGGCTATGCGACCAGCTCCTACATCGGCCCCCTCTCCGGCCTCGCCTTCAACTCCGGCTTCAGCGGCTCGACCAGCTCCAGCGGCTTCTCCGCGGACCCGGCCAAGCTTGCCGCCTCGAAGCTGGCGCGCTCGCTGCAGGGAGCCGGCGTCAACCTGCCGTCCCAGATCGCCCTGCGCCCGACGCCGCTGAACGCCGAAAGGGTGGCGATGGTCCGCTCCCCCAGCCTTGACCGGATCGTCGACACCACCGACGTCTACTCCGACAACTTCTTCGCCGAGATGCTGATCAAGCTGCTCGGCGCCCGCCTCGGAAAGGGCGGCACCACCGCGGCGGGAGCCACGGTGGTTGAGGAATTCGCCGGCTCCCACAACTCCGGCGTCCACGCGGTCGACGGCTCCGGCCTCACCCGCTCCAACCGCGCCAGCCCGCGCCAGGTGGTCAACCTGCTGCTGGCAATGCGCCAAGACCCGGCCGGCGATGACTTCATCCAGGACCTGGCCCTGGCGGGCAAGGAGGGAACCGTTGACGAACGGATGCACGGCACCGCCGCCTACGGCCGTTGCCGGACTAAGACCGGCACCTTGACCGGCGTCAGCAACCTCTCCGGCTACTGCTTCAACAAGAGCGGCCGGATCATGGCCTTCTCGATCCTGATGAACAGCGTCGGCAACCTCAGCCTCGCCCACCTCGACCAGGACCGCATTGCCGGCGCCGTCGCCGGCTACTGAGCAACGAGCGCCCGCAGGCCCTCCTCGTCGAGGATCTCGGTGCCGAATTTCTCCGCTTTCGCCAGCTTCGAGCCGGGGTTCTCGCCGGCGACGACGTAGTCGGTTTTCTTCGAGACCGAGCTGGTCACTTTGCCGCCTGCCGACTTGACCAGCGCCGCCGCCTCCTCGCGCGTCAGCTCCGGCAGGGTGCCGGTGAGGACGACCGTCTTGCCCTCGAGCGGCCCGCCCTCTTTGCGCCGTTCGGACTCGTCGGCCTCCAACTGCAGGCCCTTTTCCTTCAGCTTCTCGACCAGCGCCCAGGTCGCCTCGTCGGCCAGCGACTCATTGATCTGGACCGCCATGATCGGCCCCACCCCCTCGACCTCCTCGATCGCCTCCGGATCGGCTCCGTGGAGGGCGTCGATCGAGCCGAAGTGGTCGGCCAGCGCCTCGGCGGTGACGTAGCCGACACCTGGCAGGCCGAGCGCGTAGAGGACGCGTTTGAAGGGCCGCTTGCGTGACCCGTCGATCGCCGCCAGCAGGTTGCGGGCGGAGGTCTCGGCGAAGCGGTCGAGGCCGACCAGCTGTTCCTCGGTGAGGTCGTAGATGTCAGCGACGTCGGCGATCAGGCCCTCCTCAAGGAAGCGCAGAGCCTGCTTTTCGCCGAAGCCGTCGATGTCCATCGCGCCCTTGCTGACGAAGTGTTTGACGTGCTGGAAGGACTGTTCGGGACAGCCGCGGCGATTGGGGCAGATCGTGAAGACCGAGTCCTCGGGCTTGACCGTGGGCGTGCCGCAGGAGGGGCACTTCTTCGGCGGCTTCGGTTTGCGGGCTGCCTTCTGCTTGCGGGGCAGTTTCGGCGAGACCACCTGCGGGATCACGTCGCCGGCCCGCATCACCACCACTTCGTCGCCCTCGCGCACGCCCTTGCGGGCGAGGTCCTCCTCGTTGTGGAGGGTGGCGGTGGTGACGGTGACGCCGCCGACATGGACCGGCTCCAGCATCGCGAAGGGGACCAGGTGGCCGGTGCGGCCGACGTTCCAGACGACCTTTTTCAGCGTCGTCGTCGCCGTCGTCGGCGGGAACTTCCAGGCGATCGCCCAGCGCGGCTCGCGCCCGACCACCCCCAGCTCGCGCCACAGCGCCTTCTCGTCAACCTTGACGACGACGCCGTCGATCTCGTAGTCGAGCTCCTCGCGCCGCTCCTCCCACCAGTGGCAGCGCTTGACGACCCCCTCGACGCCCTGGTGATGGTCGGTGTCGGGATTGACCTTGAAGCCGCGGTCGGTCAGCCATTCGACCTCGGCCATGTGGGTCGGCAGGTCGAGCCCGCGCACGGCGCCAATCCCGTAGAACCAAGTCGAGAGTGGTCGTTCGGCGGCGAGCTTGGGGTCGAGCTGGCGGATCGAGCCGGCGGCCGAGTTGCGCGGGTTGGCGAAGGTCGGCTCGCCCGCCTCGGCCCGGCGCTCGTTCAGCGCTTTGAAGGCGGCGATCGGCAGGTAGATCTCGCCGCGCACTTCGATCAGCTCGGGAGCGGCGCCCTTGATCCGCAGCGGAACCGAGCCGATCGTGCGCAGGTTCTGGGTCACGTCCTCGCCGACTCGGCCGTCGCCGCGGGTGGCGCCGCGGACCAAGACACCGTCCTCGTAGGTGAGGGTGACGGCAAGCCCGTCGATCTTCGGCTCGGTCGTGTAGCTGAACTGCGAAGCGGTGATGTCGAGACGCTTCAGGTAGTTGGCGAGGCGGTTCTCCCAGGCACGCAGCTCCTCCTCGTTGCGGGCGTTGCCGAGCGAGAGCATCCCCTCCAGGTGCTCGACTTGCTCGAACCCCTGGAGCGGCGCGGCCCCCACCCGCTGCGTCGGCGAGTCCGGCGTGCGCAGCTCCGGGTGCTCGGCCTCGATCGCCCGCAGCTCGTCCAGAAGTTCGTCGTAGGTATCGTCGCCGACCTCCGGTTCGTCGAGGACGTAGTAGAGGTGGTTGTGGTGGTCGAGGAGCTCGTGCAGCTCCTCGACACGTTGCTCCGCAGACGGGCTCACGCGGTCGCTGCGCTGGCGGCGAGCATCTCCTCAAAGCCCCAGCCTTGGAGCCGCTCGAGGCCGCCGTGGTCGGTGAGGTCGAAGTGGATCGGGGTGACCGCGATGCGCCCGTTGGCGACCGCGTAGAGGTCGGTCCCCTTGATCTCCTCGTAGCTGGGCTGCCAGCCGTAGATCTCGTAGTGGCGACGGCCGTCCTTCTCGCCGACCAGCTTCAGCTCGTCGTTGTAAATCCGTTTGCCGAGCTTCGTCACCTCGATCCCGGTCGGCTCGCAGGAGGGGCAGTTGACGTTGATCAGGGTCGCCTCCGGCATCGCCTCCTCGCGCAGGCGGGAGACCAGTTGCGCGGTGAAGGGTGCGGCGACGGTGAAGTCGAAGCGGCCGCTGACGTAGCCGAGGCCGCCGGCCGAGGACTGCTGGGAGACGGCGATCGCGGGGATGCCGAGGACGATCCCCTCCAGCGCCGCGGCGACCGTGCCGGAGTAGGTGATGTCGTCGCCGAGGTTGGCGCCGTGGTTGATTCCGGAGACGATCAGGTCGGGGCGTCCGCCGACCAAGCCGAGCTCCGCGAAGCGGACGCAGTCGACCGGGGTGCCGCCGGTGGCGAAGCCGACGCGGCCGTCTTCGAACTCGACTTCCTCGACGCTGAGCGGCTGGCGGGTGGTAATGCTGCGGGCAGTGGCGCTGCGGTTCGAGTCGGGGGCGATGACGTCGACCTCGACGCCATCGAGCTCGACCAGGGCACGGCGGGCTGCCTGCAGCCCCGGCGCGGAGATGCCGTCGTCGTTGGTGAGGAGGATGCGCACCACCTCGATTCTAGGTGTCGGCGATGCCGTCACCTGGTCTTGGAGATACTGCCGCCGTGCCCACGGTGAGGCTCGACATCGAATACGACGGCGCCGGCTTCCGCGGCTGGGCGAAGCAGCCGGGCCTGCGGACGGTGCAGGGCGAGCTGGAGACCGCGCTGGCAACCGTCCTGCGCGAGCCGGTCGAGCTGACGGTCGCCGGCCGCACCGACACCGGCGTCCACGCCCTGGGCCAGGTCGCAAGCTTCCAGACCACTGTGGAGCCGCCGGAGGACCTGACGCGCCGACTCAACGGCCTCGCTTCCGACGACGTCGCCATCACTGCCGCCACGGTGACGACCAACGGCTTCGACGCCCGACGCGACGCCAAAGCAAGGAGCTATCGCTACCGCCTCCTCGCCCGCTCGGCCCCAAGCCCCTTCGAGCAAGGCAAAGCCCTCTGGTGGCCGCACCAGATCGACCGCGAAGCGCTCGTTGCCTGCGCCACCGCCCTCCCCGGCAGCCACGATTTCACCGCCTTCACCCCTACCCAGACCGACCACGTCCGCTTCGAGCGCCACATCCTCGCCGCCTCCTGGACCCAGGAAGACGACATCCTCACCTTCCGCATCACCGCCGACGCCTTCATGCGCAACATGGTCCGCGTCCTCGTCGGCACCCAGCTAGAAGTCGCCAGCGGCCGCCGCACCGTCGAGAGCTTCGAAGGGCTCCTACACGGCGCCCCGCGCAAGGCAGCTGGCGACACCGCCCCGCCCCACGGCCTCTACCTCGAGTCCGTCAGCTACGACTAAACGAGCTCGAGGTAAACCATCTCGGTCGAGTCAGACTTCCTCGGACCGAGCTTGACGATGCGGGTGTACCCGCCGGGGCGAGTCGCGTAGCGCGGCGCCACCTCGTCGAACAGCTTGTGGACGATGAACTTGTCGTTGTGGAGGGTCGCCAGCGCCTGGCGGCGGGCGTGCAGGTCGCCGCGTTTGGCGAGCGTGATCAGTTTCTCCACCTCGGGCTTGACCGCCTTGGCCTTGGCCTGGCTGGTCTGGATCCGCTCGTGCTCGATCAGCTGCTTCGAGAGGTTCGAGAGCAGCGCCTCGCGGTGGGCGGAGTCACGGCTGAGCTTGTTGCGCTTCTTTTTGTGCCGCACTGAATCCTCCGCTCCCGCTCTCTCGTCCCGCTCAGTCTGCCTGAAGGTCCAGGCCGCGGGAGTGCAGGGTCTCGATCACTTCCTCGATCGACTTCTGACCGAAGTTCGGGATCGCGTTCAGTTCCGCGCGCGACTTGCGCACGAGGTCGCCGACGGTCTGCACGCCGGCACGCTTGAGGCAGTTGTAGGAGCGCACGCCCAGTTCGAGCTCCTCGATCAGGATCTCGTCGAGGCCGTTCGAGGCGGCACCACCGTTGTCCGCACTCGAAGAGAAGCCGTCAGTCGGGACAGCGGCCACCGGTTCGCGCGCGGTCAGTTCTTCGACCCGGTCGGCGTCGGTGAAGATCGCCAGGCTCTTGATCAGGATCTCGGAGGCCTCGCGAAGAGCCGCGCCGGGCTCGATCGAACCGTCGGTCTCGAGGTCGAGCGTCAGTTTGTCGAAGTCGGTCCGCTGGCCGACACGGGCCGTGGCAACCGAATAGGAGGCGCGCCGGATCGGCGAGAAGATCGAGTCGATCGGAATCACGCCGATCGGCTGCTCGTCGGACTTGTTCTCTTCAGCCGGCGAGTAGCCGCGGCCGCGGCCGATCGTCAAGTAGACCTCGAGTTTGGTTTTTTTCTCGAGCGTCGCGATCGGAGCCTCGGGGTTGAGGATCTCGACGCCGGAGGGAAGATCGATGTCCTTCGCCTTCACCTCACCGGGGCCGGTGGCAACCAGCGGCGCCTCGACCTCGTCGGCATCGGTGTGCATGCGGACGACGAGATCCTTGAGGTTGAGGACGATGTCGGTGACATCCTCTTTGACGCCGGGCACGGTCGAGAACTCGTGCGCTACTCCCTCGATGCGGACGCTGGTGATGGCGGCGCCGCCAAGCGAGGAGAGCAGGACTCGGCGAAGACTGTTGCCGAAGGTGTAGCCAAAGCCCTTGTCGAGGGGCTCGATCGTGAAGGTGCCGCGGCGGTCATCGACTTTTTCGGCGGTAATGCGGGGGACCTGGAAATCAGTGGTCATGAGTTCCTTGCGTTGCTGTGTTCTGAAATGGGGTTTCCGGGCTACTTGGAGTACAGCTCGACGATCAGCTGCTCCTGGACCGGCGCCGAGATCTCGGAGCGCTCGGGGTAGCGCAGGACCTTGGCGGTGAGGGCATCGTGATCGGCCTGCAGCCAAGCCGGAACCGTGGAAACGAGTTCGGTGGCCCGGCGGATCGTGTCGGTGGCGTTCGATCCAGCCTTGATCGAGATGATGTCCTCGGGACGTACTTGGTAGGAAGGGATGTTGACCCGGCGGCCATTGATCTGCCAGTGGCCGTGGGTGATCAGCTGCCGCGCCTGGCGCCGCGAGGCGGCGAAGCCGAGGCGGACGAGCACGTTGTCAAAGCGGGACTCGAGCAGCCGCAGCAGGTTCTCGCCGGTCACGCCCTCCTGGCGGGCGGCCTTTTCGTAGTAGGCGCGGAACTGTTTCTCCAGCACCTGGTAATAGCGGCGGGTCTTCTGCTTCTCGCGCAGCTGCACCCGGTACTCGGACTGACGCATGCGACCGCGACCGTGCTCACCGGGCGGGTAGGAGCGGCGCTCGACGCCGCACTTGTCGGTGAAGCAGCGCTCGCCCTTGAGGAAGAGCTTCTGCCCCTCGCGGCGGCACTGCTTGCACTGTGGAGCGGTATCGCGAGCCACTAGACCCTCCTCCGCTTCTTCGGCCGGCAGCCGTTGTGGGCCTGCGGAGAAACGTCCTTGACCGTGGTCACGTCGAGGCCGGCGGCCTGCAGCGAGCGGATCGCCGTCTCACGGCCCGAGCCGGCGCCCTTGGCGAAGACCTCGACCCGTTCCAGCCCGTGTTCCATGCCCTTTTTGGCGGCCGCGTCGGCGGTCACCTGGGCGGCGAACGGGGTCGACTTGCGCGAGCCTTTGAAACCGGCCGATCCGGCCGACTCCCAGGCGATCACGTTGCCGTCGGTGTCGGTCAGGGTGACGATCGTGTTGTTGAAGGAAGTCTTGATGTGTGCCTGGCCGTAGGCGACGTTCTTTTTGACGCGGCGCCGCGTCCGCCCTTTTCCGGGTTTTTTCTCAGCCATCGCGGATCCCCTTACGCTTTGCGCTTACCGGCGACGCTGAGGCGCCGCGGGCCCTTGCGGCCACGCGCGTTGGTCTTGGTTCGCTGACCCCGGACCGGCAGGCCGCGACGGTGGCGGAGGCCGCGGTAGGAGCCGATCTCCATCAGTCGTTTGACGTTCTGCGAGCGCTCGCGGCGCAGGTCACCCTCGACCTCGCGGTTCTCGACCGCCTCGCGCAGTTTCATTACCTCGTCCTCGGTCAGATCCTTGACCTGCGTGTTCGGGTCGACGCCCGTCTCCTTGAGGATCTGCAGAGCCGTCGAGCGGCCGATCCCGAAAATGTAGGTGAGCCCGATTTCCGCCCTTTTGTTGACGGGAATGTTGATGCCTGCGATGCGCGCCACTAGCCCTGCCTCTGCTTATGGCGGGGGTTTTGGCAAATGACAAGAACCGCCCCATTTCGGCGGATTACCTTGCACTTCTCGCACATCGGCTTGACGGAAGCTCGAACCTTCATCGCTCCGGAATCTCGTATCGACAACAGGATTCCCGCGCGCCCCATGAATCGGACGGCAGGATGAACCAACCGGCCAACAAGGCCGACGAAGAAAGATAGCAGGGGACGACCTTTGGGGACGCCCGCTCAGGCGCCCTCGACGAGGGCGATCAGGAAGCCGTCGTAGCCCTTGACGCCGACGGTCTGGATCGTGGTGGCGCTGACCCGCGGCTCCTCGGCGAGCATCTCGTGCAGGCGGCGCTGCGCCTGGGTTGCCTCGTCGGGAGCAGAGGCATCGGCGAGGGTGCCTTTGCGGACGACGTTGTCGGCGATGACCAAGCCACCGGGGCGGGTGCGGTCGAGTGCCCAGGAGAAGTAGTTGGGCGTGTTGACCTTGTCGGCGTCGATGAAGACGAGGTCGAAGGGTCCGATCGCCTCCTTCTCCAGCTCAGGCAAGGTCTCCAGCGCGGGACCGACCCGGATCTCGACCCGATCCGCCATGCCGGCCCGCTCGATGCTCCGGCGCGCGACCTCCGCGTACTCCGGCTTTGCCTCCAGCGTGATCAGCCTCCCCTCCTCGGGAAGGGCCCGCGCCATCAGGATCGCGCTGTAGCCGCCGAGAGTTCCGAACTCGAGGATCTTCTTCGCGCCCAGCAAACGGACGAACAGCTGGAGCAGCTTCCCCTGCGGCGGCGAGACCTGGATCGAGGGCAAATCGGCGGCTTCGGCGGCTGCAACCGTCTCGCGGAGCGCCTCGTCATCTTCAACGATGGTCTCGCCGATGAAGCGGTCGACTTCCGCAAAGACCTCGGCTTCCATGGAGTGGATTCTGTCGGAGTCCCGTGGCAGAGTGTCCGGCGATGGGTTTCGAAGCCAAAGTCCTCGCCGATTCGGTCGCGCCCGCCGGGCAGCGGCTGACCACGCTCGAGGCCACCTTCCCGCGCTTCATCCTCGCCGAGTTCAACACCCACCGGGTCTTCTCCCGCAACAGCGCCAGCTCGCGGGCGATCCCGGTCGCCAAACAGCTGCGCCGGCTCCTCGACGACCCCTACGTGCCGATCGAGTTCGGCTCCAACAAGCCGGGGATGCAGGCGGGGCCGGCGCTGACCGGGGCGGCGCGGGACGCGGCCGAAGCCGAGTGGCTGCGGGCGCGCGACGATGCGGTCCGCCACGTGCTCGGGCTGATCACCAGCCCCGAGAACGTTGCCGGCTTCGAGGACCTGCACGAGTGCCTGGAGGCAGCCCAGGGCTTGCTGAAACAACCGCCGGCGGAGTGGCTCAACGTCCACAAGCAGGTCGCCAACCGCCTGCTGGAGCCGTTCATGTGGCACACGGTGATCGTTTCCTCGACCACCTGGGAGAACTTCTTCAACCTTCGCTGCCACCCCGACGCCCAGCCCGAGATCCGGCTGATCGCGACAAAGATGCGGGACGCGGTCGAGCGCTCCGTTCCTACCCGGCTGGAACCCGACGAATGGCATCTGCCACTAGTGGGCGAGGCCGAGCGCGAGGAGGCCTCCTCCCCCGAAGAACTGGCGAAGATCTCGATCGGCCGCTGCGCCCGGGTCAGCTACTTGACCCACGCCGGCACCCGCGATCTCTTCGCCGATATCACCCTCTACGACCGCCTACTTGAAAGCGGCCACATGTCGCCAATGGAGCACGTGGCGAGGCCGATGACCCCGGCCGAGCTCGATCGGAGCGAGTGGAGCGGCAACTTCCAAGGCTGGATCGCCCACCGCAAGCTGATCCCCGGCGAGTCGAACCCCCTGGCGGGGTCGACGATCGAAGAGATCGAGATCGCCGCCGACGAAAACGTCGCCGCCTAGTCCGGCGGCAAGCGGTCGAGCATCTTCAGGGTTGCTTCCCTGTTGGCACGCATTTCGGCCTGAAGTTCTTTGAAGTGAAGCCGCATTTCTTCGCCGAACCCATGGAGGATGTTGAGCTGCTCGTTGGTCAACACGGCCATTTTGCGGAGAAGGCCGTCGTTGTAATGCTGATGCTTCTCTTCGGTCGTCATCAACCGCCCCGCCAGTGCCTCCCACTCATGTCGGCGGTCCTCCTCTTCCTTTTCCCAGCGTCGTTCAGCCGTTTCCAGGCGCCCGTTGATCTCCTTGAGACCCTCCTTGACCCGTCGCTCGAAATCGCGCTTTCCTCGCTCCACTTCTTCCATTGCGACAGCGTGCCAGTCCACCACGCACGAGACTACACCTCGGACAAAAAGTTCTGCAGCAACTTCGAGGCAGAACTGTGACTTCGCGCTACTCGGCTTCGTGCCAGGGCGTCAGGATGCGCGGGCCCTGGGGGGTTATCGCGACGGTGAACTCGAAGTGGGCCGCTAGGGAGCCGTCTTCGGAGTAGACCGACCAGCCGTCGTCGCCCATTTGGACCAGCGGGCCGCCAACGTTGACCATCGGCTCGATCGCCAGCACCATCCCCTCCTCCAGCTCCGGGCCCTTGCCCGGATCGCCGAAGTTCGGGACCTGCGGTTCCTCGTGCATGTCGCGGCCGATGCCGTGACCGACCAGGGTGCGGATGATCGAGAGGCCCTCGATCTCCACGGACCGCTGGATCGCCGCCGAGACGTCGCCGAGGTGGTTGCCCGCCCGCATCTGCTCGACGCCGGCAAAGAGCGAGGCTTTGGTGACGTCGAGAAGCTTCTGTGCGTCCGGACTGACCGGCCCGACCGGGACCGTCATCGCCGCGTCGGAGACCCAACCGTCCTTGATCACCCCGACGTCGATCGAGAGGATGTCGCCGCGCTTCAGCTCGTAGCTGCCGGGGATCCCGTGGACGACCATCGAGTTGGGCGACGCGCAGATCGAACCGGGAAAACCGCGGTAGCCCTTGAAGGCCGGCTCGGCACCCTGCGAGCGGATGAACTTCTCGGCGGCGATGTCGAGCTCCTCGGTGGTGACGCCGGCGCGCGCCTTCGCAGCCAGCATCTTCAGGCAGCGAACGAGGATCTCCCCCGAAGCGGCCATCTTGTCGACCTGCTCCGGGGTCTTTTTGATGATCATCCGGTACACGCTAGTGGTCCCTGACGCGCGCTCGCGAGCAGACCCGTTTAGACGATCTCGTCCTGCTCCATCCGCAGGGTCGCCAGGGTGCGGCGGATCTTCTCCGCCACCTCTTCCGGCGCCGCCTCACCGTCGATCCGGCGCAGCACGCTGCGATGGTCGTAATAGGAGACCAGTGGCTCGGTCTTCTCGTGGTAGGTATCGAGCCGCTTGCGAATCACCTCGGGCTTGTCGTCGTCGCGAATGATCAGCTTGGAGCCGTCGACGTCGCAGACGCCCTCCTGCTGGGGCGGGTCGAACTCGACGTGGAAGACGTGGCCGCTGGCCTCGCAGGTACGGCGGCCGCCGAGCCGGCGCACCACCTCGTCGTCGGAGACGTCGATCAGGAGCACCGCCGTCACCGACCGGCCCAGATCGCCCAGCTTCGCGTCGAGCGCCTCGGCCTGAGGTGTGGTGCGCGGGAAGCCGTCGAGGATGAAGCCGTCGAGCGCCTCGCTGGAGTCGATCCTCTCGGCGATCACGCCGACGATCACCTCGTCGGGCACGAGGTCGCCGCGGTCCATGTACTCCTTCGCGGTCCGCCCCAGCTCGGTTTCGTCGCGCACGGCCCCCCGAAGGATGTCCCCGGTCGCGTAGTAAGGCAGCCGCAGGTCTTCCTGCAACCGCTCCCCTTGAGTTCCCTTGCCTGACCCAGGTGGGCCCAGAAGGACGAGATTCAGCTCCGGCATCCCCTGGAGCCTATTTGAGGAAGCCCTCGTAGTTGCGCATCATCAACTGTGCCTCCAGCTGCTTGACCGTTTCCAGCGCAACGCCGATCACGATCAGGATGGAGGTGCCACCGAAGTAGAAGTTCGCCGAGGTCTGGCTTATCAGGATCGTCGGTAGCGCCGCCACCGCACCGAGGTAAAGAGCGCCGGGGAAGGTGAGGCGGGAGAGAATCCGATCGAGGTACTCGGCCGTCGGCCTGCCGGGACGGACGCCCGGAATAAAGCCGCCGTACTTTTTCAGGTTGTCCGCCTGGTCCACCGGGTTGAAGGTGACCGCGGTGTAGAAGTAGGTGAAGACGATGATGAAGAAGATCTCGCCGATCACGTAGGCCCATTCGTTCGGCCCGAAGAAGGCAGCGAAGTCGAGCGCGGCGTTGGTGTTGAGCATCTGGCCGATAGTCGAGGGGAAGGCCATGATCGAGGCGGCGAAGATGACCGGGATGACGCCGGCCATGTTGACCCGCAGCGGCAGGTAGGTCGACCCACCCGAGGTCATTTTGCGGCCGACGACGCGTTTCGCGTATTGGACCGGGATCCGCCGCTGACCCTCCTGGACGAAGACGATCGCGACGATCACCGCCAGCGCGATGAAGGGCATCATCACGATGAAGACCTGGTCGGGGTTGTTCCACCACTTCGAGAGCCCGGGCACGATGCTCGAGGCAATCGAGGAGAAGATCATCAGCGAGATGCCGTTGCCGATTCCGCGCTGGGTAATCAGCTCGCCCATCCACATCAGCAAGGTGCAGCCGGCGGTCAGGCACATCACGATCAGGAAAAGCTTCGGCGGGGTGAGGGTCCCCACCACGCTGGTGCCGGCCTGGTTGCCGAAGGAGCGGAAGAGGAAGACGTAGCCCAGCGACTGGCCGAAGGCGAGACCGACCGTGAGGTAGCGCGTGTACTGGGTGATTTTCTGCTGCCCGACTTCGCCCTCTTTCTGTAGGCGCTCGAGCGAGGGCACGACCACGGTCAGCAACTGCAGGATGATCGAGGCCGTGATGTAGGGCATGATCCCTAGCGCGAAGATGCTCAGCCGCGAGAGGCTCCCTCCCGAGAATTGGTTGAGGAAGCCAAGGATCCCGGCGCCGCCGAAGTTGTTCTGGATTTCCTTGACGGCGTTGACGTCGACCCCGGGAGCGGGGATGTAGGCGCCGAGGCGATACAGCGCCAGGATCGCCGCCGTGAACGCGATTTTCTTGCGAATCTCGGCAACGCTGAATGCGTTGACAATAGTTCTGAGCATTACGGCTCCAGAGTGTGACAGGAACCGCCGGCCGCCTCTATCTTCTCTTTGGCGGCCGCGCTGAAAGCGTGCGCGTGGACCTCTAGTTTCTTCTTGATCTCGCCCCGGGCGAGGACCTTGACGGGGTCCTTGCGCTTGGCCAGACCCTTCTCCTTCAGGCTCTCGGGGGTGACTTCAGCGCCGCTGTCGAAGCGCTCCTCGAGGTCGGAGAGGTTGACCGGCTGGGTCTTGGTCCGGAAGTTCTCGAACGGCATCGACTGCTTTTTGTGCGGGCCGCGCAGCTTTCGCATCCGCATGTGGATCGGGTTCTGCCCACCCTCATAGCCAGCCTTGCGCTTGCGGCCCGCGCGGGAGCCCGCACCCTTGTGGCCGCGACCGGAGGTCTTGCCGAGACCGCTGCCCTCGCCGCGGCCGATGCGCTTGCGAGGCCTTTTCGAGCCGGGCTTCGGCTTCAAGTTGTGAAGCCCGATCTCCTCGGTGCGCGAAGTCTCTTTGTCTTTCTCTTTGCCGGCTTTCTCAGCCATTGTCAACCTCGACCAAGTGCGAAACGACCCGCAGTTGCCCCTGCAGCTGCTCGGAGTCTTTTAGCTCGACGCTCTTCCCAATCCGCCCCAACTTCAGCGCCTTCAAAGTCGCTTTCTGATTCGGATTGGTCCCGTTCGCCGATCGAACCTGTGAAATCTTCACCTTGCTCACGACGACTCACTCTCCGTTGCGGGAGCCTCAGCGTCAGCCGACTCGGCTTCTGCCGCGGGTGGCGTCGTAGGGGGGACCGTCTCTTGCTCTGCAGGAGACGGTGGGTCCTCTGCGTCGACAGGACCCGCGGCCCCGGAGCCATTGCCGTCCATTCCCAGCACCTGGGTAATCGTCAGCCCACGCAGCTCCGCAACCTCCTCAGGCCGCCGCAAACGAACCAAGCCGTCCATCGTCGCCTTGACCAAGTTGATCGGATTCTGCGTCCCGATGCTCTTGGTCAGCACGTCGCGGACCCCGCCAAGCTCGAGCACGGCGCGGACGCCGCCGCCAGCGATGACGCCGGTACCGGGGCTGGCCGGGCGCAGGACCACGTGGCCGGCGCCGAAGCGGCCGATGATGCGGTGGGTGATGGTGTTCCCGTATTTGGGCACCCGGATCAAGTTCTTGCGAGCGTCCTCGACGCCCTTCTGGATCGCCAGCGGGACCTCGCGGGCCTTGCCGTAGCCGATCCCGACCACACCCTCCTCGTCGCCGACGGCGACCAGCGCGGTGAAGGAGAAGCGACGACCGCCCTTGACCACCTTGGCGACGCGGTTGATCTCGATCACCCGCTCCTGCAAGTCCAACCCGCGGGGGCTGACGGTTTCGACGTTTTGCGTGTTCATACCCTTCATAAGCAGCGGCCCACCGTAGCGGAACTAGAAGGCCAACCCCCCCTCGCGTGCGCCCTCGGCGAGTGCCTTGACGCGGCCGTGGTACTGGTAGCCGCCGCGATCGAAGACGCAGGTCTCGACTCCGGCGGCCTTTGCGCGCTCGGCCAGCAGTTCGCCGGCCTTCTTCGCCTGCTCGGTTGCGACGAGCTCGCGCAGATCCGGCTCGATCCAATTGACCGCGGCCACAGTGTGGCCCTTGGTGTCGTCGATGAGCTGGGCGAAGACGCCCTTGTTGGAGCGGTAGACCGAGAGCCGCGGACGCTCTGCGGTGCCGCGGATGCGAGCGCGGACGCGGCGGCGCCGTTTGAGCCGCTGCTGGCGCTTCGTAAGAACCGTCATGCGCGCTTACCTACCTTCCGCAGTACCTGCTCGTCCTTGTAGCGGATGCCCTTGCCCTTGTAGGGCTCCGGCGGGCGGCGCTTGCGGATGTCCGCCGCGACCTGCCCAACGAGCTGCTTGTCGATGCCTTTGATGATGATTTCGGTCGGCTGGGGAACTTCGAAGTCGATCCCCTCCGGCGCCTCGATCGCAACCGGGTGCGAGAAGCCGAGCGCCAGCTCCAGTTTCTTACCTTTCAGGGCGGCGCGATAGCCGACGCCCTGGATTTCCAGGCGCTTCTCGAAGCCGTCGGTGACCCCCTCGACCATGTTCGCAATCAGGCTGCGGGTGAGCCCGTGCAGGGCGCGGTGCTCGCCGCGGTCGGTCGGTCGGGTGATGGTGACGACCCCGTCCTCCTGGGCGACCTTCATGTCGGGCGAGAAGCCCTGCCGCAGCTCGCCCTTCGGCCCCTTGACGGCGATATCGGTCGCGCCGATCTCGACCGTTACGGCGTCGGGGACGGGCACAGGTTTTCTTCCGATCCGGCTCATCTCAGCTCACCAGACGTAGGCGACTACCTCGCCGCCGACTCCCTTCGCGCGCGCTTCGTGGCCGGTCATCACACCGGAGGAGGTGCTGACGATCGCGGTGCCGGTCCCGCCCTGCACGCGCGGAATGTTTTCGTGGTCGACGTAGCGGCGGCGCCCCGGCCGCGAGACCCGTTCGATCCCGAAGATCACCGGCTGGCGCTCCTCGGTGTACTTGAGCTCGACGTTGATCGACTCGCCGACGGCGGCCGGTTTGCGGTTGAAGTCCTTGATGTAGCCCTGCTCCTTGAGGATTCGGGACATCTCGAGCTTGAGACTGGAGAAGGGAATCTCCACCTCGTCGTGCCCAGCGCGAATCGCGTTGCGGATCCGGGTCAGGTAATCGGCGATCGGGTCGGTCTGCATCGTCCTACCAGCTCGACTTGGTCATTCCGGGGATGTACCCCTCGTGTGCGGCCTCGCGCAGGCAGATCCGGCAGAGGCCGAATTTGCGGTGGTACGCACGGGGACGACCGCAGCGACGGCAGCGGTTGTATTTGCGCGTTTTGAACTTCGGCTCCCGCGCCTGCTTCACCTTCATCGAAGTCTTAGCCATTCTCAGAACTCTCCTCGGCCGACTCTCCGGCCTCTTCGTCTCCGCCCTCGGAACCCTCGTCCTCGCCTTCCGGCTTGGCGTAGGCCTCCGGGTTCTCCTCTTTCAGCTGTTCGAGGGCCGCCTGTTCGACTTCAGCCTTCTGGCGGGCCTCCTCTTTGCGCTGCTCCTCTTCGGCTTCCTTTTCCGCTGCTTCGCGCTCGGCCTGACCGGGGCGGCCCTCCTGGGCGAACGGCATCCCCAGCCCGAGCAGCAGCTCGAAAGCCTCGAGGTCAGTTTTAGCGGAAGTCGTGATCGTCACGTCCAGACCCCGCACGACGTCGATCGAGTCGTAGTCGATTTCGGGGAAGATCAGTTGCTCTTTGACGCCCATCGAGTAGTTGCCACGGCCGTCGAAGGAGCGCGGGTTGAGGCCGCGGAAATCGCGGATCCGCGGCACCGCGATCGAGACCAACCGATCGAGGAACTCCCACATCCGCGCCCGCCGCAGCGTCGCCGAGACGCCGACCGGCATCCCCTCGCGCAGCTTGAAGGAGGCGACCGACTTGCGGGCGCGGCGCACGTTCGGGTGCTGGCCGGCGATCGTCGCCAGCTGCTGCTGGGCGGCTTCGAAGGAGCGTTTGTCCTGTTTCTCGGTGCCGAGGCCCATGTTGAGGGTGATCTTCTCCAGGCGCGGGGCCTCCATCGGCGTCGAGTAGCCGAATTTCTTGATCAGCCCGGGCAGCACGTCCTGCTCGTAGCGCTCACGCAGGCGCGGCGGCGGGGCCGCTTGTGAAGTCGATGCCACGGTCGCCTCCATCAGCCGATCTCGTTCCCGGTCCGCTTCGCGTAGCGGACGCGCTTGCCGCCTTTGTCGACGCGAACGCCGATGCGGGTCGGTTTGTTGTCTTTGGGGTCGAGCAGCATCACGTTGGAGATGTCGATCGGACCCTCCTTCTCGACAATGCCCCCGGCCTGCGGATTTTTCAGATCGGCCTGCGAGCGGGCGCGTTCGTGGCGCTTGATCATGTTCAGACCCTCGACGTAAACGCGCCGCTTTTTCGGGTCGGTACGGACCACGCGGCCGCTCTTGCCGGCGTCCTTGCCGCTGATCAGGAGAACCTGGTCGTCGGTGCGGATGCGCATCCTCTTCGCCATCAGAGGACCTCCGGCGCCAGCGAGATGATTTTCATGAAGTTGCGATCGCGCAGTTCGCGCGCCACCGGGCCAAAGATGCGGGTCCCGCGCGGGTTGTTGCTGGCGGGGTCGATCAGCACCGCGGCGTTCTCGTCGAAGGAGATGTAGGTGCCGTCGGGACGGCTGAGCGGCTTGCGGGTGCGCACCACCACGGCCTGCACGACCTCGCCCTTGCGGACACCGCCCTGCGGGCTGGCCGATTTCACCGTCGCGGTAATCACGTCGCCGACGCTGGCGTAGCGGCGGTGGGAGCCGCCTTTGACCCTGATGCAGAGGATCTCGCGCGCGCCCGAGTTGTCGGCGACCTTGAGCCTGGACTCCTGCTGGATCATCGTGCTTTCTCCACTACGTCCACCAGGCGCCA
>Ga0207640_10000810_pt1 | contig 17773 bp, 14 predicted proteins | sample KBSCornC42_FD_184300 | JGI IMG/M metagenome (GOLD analysis project Ga0207640, IMG submission 184300) | Corn rhizosphere microbial communities from Kellogg Biological Station, Michigan, USA - KBS Corn C4-2 (SPAdes) (version 2) | ecosystem: Host-associated > Plants > Roots > Rhizosphere > Soil ... | reverse complement strand
CAGACCATCCCGGTCTGGTGTTTCAGATCAGCGTACAAAACAGCGCAAGCGCTCTGATCGCTGCCGATCCCACGGCTGATATCGAAAGAATGGATCGGTCGGTCCAGCTCCTCAGGCACATGTTCCAGAAGGTCTATGGCGGTCGAACCGTCCGATCGTTCGATGCCAGCGTCCAAGAACATAATGCCTTTCCAGGCCAGCTGGTCCGGATTTTGAACGGCTCTACCCTCGCATTGCTGGTGGCCGTCATCGTGGTCGTGCTTGCGAAGGGCGCGCGACCTTCCTCCCTTTCCGGCGGGTTCGTCGGCTTCTCGCTGCTCGCCTACGTCATGAACGCCGTTGTTTGTGCAACCGTGTCCGGGGTCCATGACCGTTATCAAGCGAGGCTGAGCTGGGTCGTGGTGCTGGCCCTGTTGTTGCTGCTGTTCGATCTGCTGAGACATGCGTCGCGAGGACGCCAGCAGACAGGGCGCTTGATTTGGCGGTGCAGGGTCGGTGGACTTCATACACGTCGGTAACGGCGCGGCTCAGCGATAATCGATTACAACAATCTGGTCGTTGAAGAGGTTCTCATTCGGTTGCCCGCGCGCCGTTACTCTGTTGGTGAATTTGGCGTAAGGCCGGAAACAGCGTGGCTGGCATCAACGGGAGATATGCAAACAGAGTTTCAGCTATGTAGATCGGCCAAATCTTAGCGCGCCCCACTTCCCTCCGGCGCCTTGCAGAACGTAAATTCTTCTTGTACCGCCCGCCGACCACCGCGCGGGCGAAAGTCGATGCACTGCAATAGTTCAAGAGGCGTTCGATTAATTCTCTGCGGTATACTGCTTCTTTCGGTCCTCCTGCGTCTGAACGGCATCAGATTCGGCCTGCCGGCGCTTTATGATCCCGATGAACCTCTGTTTATTGTCAACGGCTTGAAGCTTCTAAAGGAGCATACGCTTAACCCAGGATGGTTTGGTCATCCCGGCACGACAACAATCTACGCGATGGCGATAGTGGAGTTATTGGTGTTAGCAGTTGGCTTGCTGACAGGCCAATTTCAAAATGCAACTGATTTCGCTCGAGCAGTTTACGCCGATCCCTCCATCATCGTGCTTCCTGCTCGGCTGTTCATTCTGTTATGTGGGGTGCTCTGCGTCCTGCTGACCTTCCTGGTGGGGCGGCGGCTGTTTAATGAGAGGGTCGGCCTAGTCGCGGCATTTTTGTTGGCTGTCAGCCCGTTGCACATCACTTACTCTCAAATCATCCGTACCGATGTCCATTCGACCGTATTTGTCTTGTTGTGCGTTCTTGCCTCAGCCGAAATCACTGAGCAGGGACGGATGCGGCACGATGTTTTGGCGGGAATCTGGATCGGGCTTGCTGCCGCCACGAAATGGCCGGCGGCTTTGATAGGTATAGCCCCCATCGGGACCCATTTGCTTCGCTTTGTCGAAGGACTTGACAGTTACAAGCGCAGCATTGTGCGATCGGCAATAACGGGCACCACTGCGCTGCTGGCACTTGTCGTTGTTTCCCCGTATCTTGTGCTCGATCATGACACGCTGGTTGCGGACCTTCATGGGGAAGCCCAAGCTTACCATCTCGGGGCGAGTGGTCATGGCTTCTTTGGAAATTTGATTTGGTATATCGACGTCCCCTTAAGCCGAGACGTTGGTACGCTGGGTCTGTGCCTGCTCGCTGTCGGCATTTGCATTGCAGGTGCGAAGAGCCGCATTGCTATGGCAACTATCATTCCGGCAACGATACTGATCCTGCTGGTGCTCTGCGGCCAGTCCTTGATCTGGGAGCGCTGGATCGTCCCCCTTTTACCTTTCATTTCGATCTTCATCGCTGTGGCAATCAATGGCCTCGCCTCATACGCGAACAAACGCTTTGGCCAAAAACCGGCCATCGCTGTGACACTTGCCGTCGCAAGTGCCACGGTGATGCCAATGATGCTGACGGTACGCGCAGATGCGGCCGAGAGGAAAACCGATACCCGCGATCTTGCGTCGCGTTGGGCGCGGAACAACATCCCGAAAGGAAGCACAGTCGCTATTGAATACCTCGCCTTTGACCTGCTTCCGCAAGGCTGGAAGATTCTCATCCCGGCTGGCAAGCCGGGATGCATTGATGCCGTGGCCGAACTCAATGGGCGCGTGGATAATGGCAAGATCGACAAGTGGCGTGACAGCCGTGCGATCCTCGATTTTGGAACTATAAACCCGGCCAACCGCACCGCCTGTCGGGCAGACTTTATGATCATATCGCATTATGATCGTTATCTGGCCGAGCCGAACACATACTCGCGGGAAATTGCGATCTATCGTGGGTTTTTTCGTGACGGCAGCCTGGCGGCAACCTTCCGACCAGTAGATGGAGAGCTTGGAGGACCGATCGTCCGTGTTTTTGAGATGCGTCATGCCACAGCAAACCTCAGCGGCCATTGATCTCGAACATAGCTAGAACATTTCTGGCTTTGTTGAAATTAGAATGATGGCAGAGCGCCCGTTGCGACGTTGACGGGCACCGACAGCCGTGGCCGTGTTGACAAGATGTCGACGTTCATCCAGAGGCGGAAAAATTGCGTCGAAAGTGTTACGGAACGATAATGTCTGTTCAGGCTGTAATTCTGGCGGGAGGCTTGGGAACGAGGCTCGGCGAGGAAACTGCCATCAAGCCGAAGCCAATGGTAGAAATTGGTGGAATGCCAATCATTTGGCACGTCATGAAGATTTACTCATCCCATGGCATCAATGATTTTATCGTGTGCCTTGGGTATAAAGGATATTTGATCAAAGAATATTTTGCCAATTATTTTCTCCACACCGCCGACGTTACGATCGATCTGAAGCAAAATGCCGTGGAGGTGCATCAGAACTGGAGCGAGCCTTGGCGAATTACCCTTGTTGAGACCGGTGCGTCAACCATGACAGGGGGCAGGCTAAAGGCGATCCGTCCCTACCTCAAGCCCGACGAGCCCTTCTGCTTTACCTATGGTGATGGCGTTGCGGCAATTGACATTGCCGCCCTGCTTGCATTCCATAACGGGCATGGGCGTAGAGCAACGATTACTGCGGTCACACCTCCTGGGCGCTTTGGCGCGCTTGAACTCGACGGCGATGTTGTGCGTAGTTTCCGGGAAAAACCAGCGGGCGATGGCGGTCTCATAAATGGCGGCTTCTTTGTCGCATCCCCGTCGGTGCTCGATCTGGTTGACGGACCAGGAACAGTCTGGGAGCGCGAACCGCTTGAGAAGCTGGCGGCAATGGGCGATTTGGTAGCCTATCATCATGATGGTTTCTGGCACGCCATGGATACTTTGCGCGACAAGCTTCATCTCGAACAGCTGTGGGAAAACGGCGCGCCTTGGAAATGTTGGTGAGCAATAGCGATTGGCGCGGTCGCCGCGTTTTCATTTCTGGCCACACCGGCTTCAAGGGCGGATGGTTAGCGCTTTGGCTTGCCGACCTTGGCGCAGAAGTTACGGGCTATGCGCTGGCCGCGCCTACGAATCCGAGCCTTTTTGAGCAGGCGCGGATAGGCGAGAAAGTTCGACATATTCAAGGCGACATTCGTGACCTGCCTGCGCTGGAAACGGCCCTTATTTCAGCGCAGCCCGAAGTTGTTTTTCATCTTGCGGCACAACCGCTGGTTCGCGAGTCCTATGGTACGCCGGTCGAGACGTTCGATACGAATGTCATGGGAACGGTGAACTTGCTTGATGCATGCCGCCGGATTGATGGACTGCGGGCCATTATATGCGTAACGAGCGACAAATGTTATGAAAACCGAGAGTGGGTGTGGCCTTATCGGGAAACCGATCCGATGGGAGGACGCGATCCTTACAGCTGCAGCAAAGGCGCGGCAGAACTGGTGATCGCTGCCTATCGGCGATCCTTCTTTGAAACAGGCGCTGGGATAGCGTCGGTACGCGCAGGCAATGTGATCGGCGGCGGCGATTGGGCCAATGATAGGCTTATTCCAGATATCATTCGGGCGCTGGAGGCGGGACGCCGTCCGTTGATACGCTCGCCGCGCTCCGTCCGTCCCTGGCAACATGTGCTTGAAGCTTTGAGCGGATACATCCTGATCGCTGAGCGGCTTTTGTCCGGTGACAGGTCTGCGGCCACCAGTTGGAATTTCGGGCCGAGTGACGACGACACGCAACCTGTGAGCTGGATCGTCGAGGAAATGCTGGCGCAATGGGGTGCGTCCGGATGGGAGACACCTGAAGGCCTTCAGCCCCATGAGGCGCTACTCCTTCGCCTCGATTGTTCCAAGGCGCGGAACGAGCTGGGCTGGCGACCCAAGCTCACGCTTCGCGAGGCTCTAAAGAAAGTGATTGCCTGGCATCAGAGTGTAGCGAACGGAGCCGATGCATCGGAAATTACCCTTGGTCAGCTGAGAGATTATCGCGGCTCTGTTGCTGACCCAGCCATGGAGATGAAGGTTTGAAATTGACATCCGCTGCAGGCATGGAACAACTGCAGGACTTGGCATTGGAGTGCGACGAGCCGCGCTTCCGGCAGCTCATTCTTGAGCTCGTTGGTCAATATGCGCGGACGTTTCACGCGCCCAAGCCATTCGTGCCCAACGAAAGCGCGGTGCCTGTTTCAGGCAAGGTCTATGGCGAGGCGGACATGCGCTCGCTCGTCGATTCCGCGCTTGATTTTTGGCTAACAACTGGACGGTTCAATACCGAATTCGAGGCCAAACTCGCAAATTATATCGGGACGCGCTTTGCGCTGACGACCAATTCAGGATCGTCCGCCAATCTGCTGGCTCTTTCAACGCTGACTTCTCACAATCTGCGGCAACGGGCGCTCAAACCCGGTGATGAAGTGATAACATGTGCGACCGGCTTTCCGACGACTGTTAATCCATCAATTCAATATGGGCTGGTGCCGGTCTTCGTGGACGTCGACATCCCGACCTATAATATCAAGCCCGAGTCGATTGAGGCGGCGATCAGCGACAAGACGCGCGCCATCATGATTGCCCACACCCTGGGCAATCCCTTCGATCTGGATACGGTCATGGCATTGGCCAAAAAGCACAATTTGTGGGTTGTGGAGGATTGCTGCGACGCGTTGGGCGCAACCTATAATGGTCAGATGGTTGGTACATTTGGAGATATCGGGACGCTAAGCTTCTATCCGGCGCACCATATCACCATGGGCGAGGGCGGCGCGGTCTTCACAAGATCGGCAACGCTGAAGCGGCTTGTCGAATCCATGCGTGACTGGGGCCGCGATTGCTGGTGTGAACCTGGAAAAGACAACACTTGCGGCAAGCGATTCGGCCACAAACTTGGCAGCCTACCCAAGGGTTATGATCACAAATACACGTATAGCCACGCCGGCTATAACCTGAAAATTACTGATATGCAGGCAGCTGTGGGTGTGACTCAGCTAGACCGGATTGATGAGTTCGTTGCTGCCCGTCGCCGGAATTTCGACTTGCTGACAGAACAGCTCAAAGCGTTCGAAGACCGGTTGATCCTGCCCAAGGCGACGATCAAGAGTGAACCATCATGGTTTGGCTTCCCCATTACCATTAGGGCCGAGGCTGGGATACGCCGCGATGATCTTACACGGCATCTGGACGCCCATCGGATTGGCACGCGCTTGCTGTTCGGGGGCAATCTTGTTCGTCAGCCCTACATGAGCCATCGGAATTATAGGATCGCCGGTGATCTCACCAATTCAGATATCGTGACTGAGAACACCTTCTGGATTGGCCTTTATCCGGGCCTGAATAGCGATCACATCAGCTATATGGTCGACTGCATTGGCGGGTTTCTCAAGCGTTGATAAAGACGCCATCGCTGACTGCCTGTCTTACGGAGCAAAACATGGCTGAGATCGACTTTTCTCGATTCGTTTCGCTGAAAGGCGAGTTTGAGGCGGAGGGTCTCGCGCGAGACGATGTTGCGGTGGAGGCTCTTTACGCCGCTCGCAATGGCACTGACTATCTGGTCAAGATCGGTGGATGCGAAGCGAAATCGGATGTCGCATATCTACAGCGCTTCGGCATCACCAGCGTTGTTGCGCCGATGATCGAGAGCGCGTTTGCGATGGAAAAGTTTATGGGCATGCTGCCAACTGGCGCGTTCCTGCATATCGGCGTGACCATTGAAACGATCAACGCTGTGCGGCGGATCGAGGATATTCTGGCGGCAGGCACGGCGCTGACCAATGTCACGATCGGTCGATCCGATCTTACCGCCTCGTACCGTGGAACGGGCGTCAATTCTCACGATACCATCGCGATGGTCAAAACGGTCGCTCGTGCTGGCCGCAAGCGCGGTCTTGAGATCACAATGGGGGGCGGCATCAATGTCGGCACCCGGGAGCTGCTACGTGGCGATGAGGAGTTAGCCGAGTTGCTGGATTGCGTGGAGACCCGCAAGGTTATCATGCCAGTCGAACATTTTGTCCGCGATGGAACCTTCGAGGATGCCATAGCGGTGGAGCTCGAATTGCTGCAGCTTAGGAGCGGTGCCTTGCATGGCACTCTATCCGCGGCAAAAACCCGCATAGCACAGATCCAGGAGCGGCTGTGACATGCAGCTCAAATGCATCCTCGATTTCGATGGAGTGCTCTTCAACAGCGCATACGAGGCCTATTCCGTCTCGAACAGGGCGACGCAGGCCCTCGATGGGTTTCGGCATGATGTGAGTTTCGAGGAGTTTCTTGAATTTCGTGCTTTTGTTACCGATGCTTGGCAATATCGTCGGCTTTATAGCGCAACCCAGCGTTGCGATGAGTTCGAGCACCTCCCGACTATCAAACCTAACGAGGAAGATTGGGAGTTCTCCAACGCCTTTTTCGCTGCGCGCGCGGCGATGATGGACGATCCCGAATGGGCGAAAGTGATGTCCCCTTACGATTTCTTCTTTCTTCTCAAGCCATTGCTCCTCGAATGCCCTGATAAGTTTTGCATCCTTTCGACTCGCAACATCGCATCCGTGCAGCGCACCATGGCCTTTTATGGTGCGGACGTGCTGCGCATCTTCGGCCAGGAAGATATTCGACAACATGGCTCCAAAATTGCCGTGGCAGAACAGCAGGGTTGGCTCGAGGGCAACAAATATCTGATCGTTTATGTCGACGATATGAGTTCTCACTTAGAACCTTTTGATGGAAAGGTGCATCTGCCGCTGCACGCCAATTGGGGGTATGATAAAGCAGGCAGCGACAGTCTGAGCCAGCATCAAGTCATGGCCATCATTCAGTCAATGCTCAAGCTGGCTAAAAATGGCGGATGATCTGAAGTATAGCGACCAGATCGCCAAGTGGCTGCAACAAGCGGGCTACACCCATTATTTTTATGTGGGCGGTGGCAACATCATGCATTTAACGGAAAGTCTCAGCCGTTATCTGACTGGGATCCCCGTCGTGCACGAAGTTGCGGCTGGCATCGCAGCGGAATATTTCAATGAAATCGCTGCGCCAGCAAAAGCTCTTGCGCTCGTTACCGCTGGCCCGGGGCTGACGAATATTGTTACCGCGCTGGCCGGCGCCTATCTTGAAAGCCGCGAATTGTTGGTGATTGGTGGGCAGGTGAAGACTGCTGACCTCGCCTCGCAAAGGGTTCGTTCGCGCGGAATTCAGGAGATAGATGGCGTCGAGCTGGTGAAGTCAACGACTAAAGAAGCGTATCGCTTTCTCGAAGCCCTTGATGCAGCATCATTCCTTGCCAAGATTGAAATCAGCTGGCAGCCACGGAAGGGGCCAGTATTTCTTGAAATACCGCTGGATGTTCAGGCCGCAAAGGTATCGGAGCAACCATTGCCGCCCGTGGTGCCGCCGAACCTGAACACTGTCAGCGAAACCGACATCAGGAAGGTCGTAGCGCTTTATAACGCGGCATCGCAGCCTACCGTCCTGATCGGAGGCGGCATTGATTACAATGTGATGGATAGCCTCCGCCAGAGATTTCTCGATCTCCGTATTCCGGTGATGACGACCTACAATGGTGCCGACCGATTTGATGGCGATGATCCGATCTATCTTGGCAGACCGAACACCTGGGGCCAGCGCAGCAGCAATATCATCATTCAGAAATCCGATCTGATAATAGCTCTTGGCACACGATTGGGCCTTCAACAAACCGGCTTCAATTGGCAGGAATTTGGGCGGGATGCCCAGATTGTACAGATTGAGATCGATAAGAGTGAACTCAACAAGGGGCATCCACGTATCAACCATGGCCTAGCCGCCGACGCCAATGATTTCGTGCGCAGGTTTGTTGCTCATGATCTGGTGCCCAAGGACGATTGGCTGGCCTACGCGCGCAAGATCCGAGAAGCGGTACCTCGAATAGAGGATGTAAATCAGACCGGGCAGGGTTACATTTCGCCGTATGATTTTATCGTCCGGCTTGAGAAGCTGACCACGCCGGAGGATCTGATCATTCCTTGCAGTAGTGGAAGCGCGTTCACGCTGTCGATGCAGCTTTACAAGCAGCAATATGGTCAGCGGATGTTAACCAACAAGTCGCTTGCATCGATGGGCTATGGTTTATCGGGAGCAATTGGTGCAGCCATCGCCAGTGGAAACTCTCGCCGAACAATTCTGATAGAGGGCGACGGTGGCTTTGCGCAGAATCTGCAAGAACTTGGCACCGTTTCTGTAAACAACTGTAATCTTAAAATATTTATATTTCATGATCAAGGCCACGCTTCGATTCGAATGACACAGCGGAGTTATTTCAACGGTAAATATCTTGGTTGCGATCGCCAGTCCGGTCTCGGTTTGCCCAATTGGGAAAGGGTGTTCACCGCATGGGATATTCCGGTGATGCAACTCGACCTCGGTTTCGAAGCATCCCCACGCTTCAACGAGCGAATGCTCTCGCATGGGCCTGCCGCATTCATTGTTCCAATAGACCCCGAACAAACCTATTTTCCCAAGATTACAAGCCGGATAACATCCGAGGGATCCATGGAATCCAATCCAATCGATCGCATGTCACCTGAGATCGATTATGTGGCCCATCTGTAGCTCGCGAAAGATTGTCGCCCGTTCCCGGGTTGTGGAACGTGAGCGGCCCAGCAGCCGGTAATGGTGAAATCGCTACTAGTGATCGGAGGATCGGGTTTTTTCGGTAAATCGATCCTCGATGCATATTCTCGGGGGCTGCTCAAGCCTTGGGACGTTGGGCGCATAATTGTTGTCGCCCGTCATGCGGAAAGGTTGCGACATGAGCATCCCGAGCTGATTGCGGATACTGTTGAGATTATCAACGCCGACGTCGGTACTGCGTCGGATTTGCCCTACGGGGACTATGTTATCCACGCCGCGAGCTCCACCGACGCGGAGCGTTACGTGAATGACCCAGCGGGAGAGCGAGCAAACATCCTTCATGCGATCGACAACTACAGTCGGATCGCGCTCAGTGCCCATCGCAACAGCCGTATCGTGTACACCAGCAGCGGTGCTGTATATGGGCAAATTCCACATGGTGTCGAAAAGGTTGATGAGGATTTCAAGCTTGGCGATGTCGGCGAACTCATTGCCTACAAGCGAGATTACGCTGAGGCCAAACGCGCTGCGGAGCAGCGCATGGCATCACTGGGTGTGGAAAACGGAATTTCGGTTGCAGTAGCTCGCTGTTTCGCTTTCGTGGGAACATATCTGCCGCGCAACCAGCACTTTGCAATGGGAAATTTCCTGGCTGACGGCCTCGCGGGACGAGCCATCACGGTCAATGCCCGGCGCCCCGTGTACCGTAGTTACATGCATGCTGATGATCTGGTCCGCTGGCTGATGACCATCGCCCATAATGCAGACACTCAGTGTAGCATCTACAATGTCGGGTCGGATCAGGCATTTACGATCGGTGATGTTGCGCGCAAAGTGGCCGAGCGGTTCGGCCTGCAGGCCGACGTACCCGATTTTGAATCTAATGACGCAGACCGGTACATCCCTTCCATCCAACGAGCGCGCCAGCGTCTGGGTTTATCGCTCAGGCTCGATCTCAACTCGGCGCTCGATGATGTGGTTCTGCGTCTGACAAAGGCGGTTTGAATTGCATATGCTAGCAATGATGAAATGCCAAGGCCGGGAGGGTGCCTTGCAATATCGTCCCACTCTGATACCGGGTGCGCGGTAAGGGAGCCATGAATGGCTGTTGTAATCATGGGTCGGCGTAAACGTCCTGCTGGGCGGTCCAGTGTTTTTTTTGTTTTTGTGCACCTTATAACGCTCGTGACGCTTGGGTTCGTTGCGGCGCCTCCATCAGGCGCGCAAGTCGGGCAGCAGCGCGCCCAGCAAAATGATGCACGAGATCAAAACCGCAGGGGCGATGACGATAACGAAGATGATCGCCGCTCGCGTTCACGATCGCGCAACGACGACACTGACGAAACCGCACCCCTAAGCTCGCCTCTGTCTGGTGGGCCTACCCAGATCACGGGACAGAAGCTCAATAGCAGTGTCGTAGGCGGCACAGGATTAGATGTTACGACTCCTTTGGCCCCAGCTCCGCCAGGAGAGTTCGAACGCTACGTCGAGCGTCAGCTCGGGCGGCGGCTGCCGCGTTATGGAGCTAGTCTGTTGGTGCCGGCGACACGAGACTTCGCCGTGCCGGCGACCACCACCGTCCCTGCATCTTACAGGATAAATCCAGGCGACTATTTATCAATTAATGCGACGGGCAGTGTCGAATCGAACATCGATGTCCAGGTTGATAATGAAGGCAAGATATTCTTGCCCACAGTAGGTCGGGTGAGTGTTGCTGGTGTACGCTACGCTGATATCCAGAAGGTTGTCGCCGCTGCCTTGGGAACCCGTTATCGTCGGTTTGAGGTCAGCGTCACAATGGCACGGCTGCGCGGAATACGAGTCTATGTTTCTGGTTTCGCAAACAACCCCGGAGCCTTCACAGTTGGCGGACTTTCCACACTTGCTAATGCAGTGCTAGCAGCAGGCGGTCCTTCCGCGGGAGGCAGTTTCCGTTCTATTCTGCTTTACCGCAATGGTCAGTTGGTCAGTAATTTCGATCTTTATAGCCTGTTACGCGAGGGTGACCGCTCGTCTGACGTCATCTTGCAGAATGAAGATTCGATCGTCATACCTCCGGTAGGCGCCCAGGTCGCCATTTCTGGCAGCATCAACGAAGAAGCGATTTACGAGGCCAAGCCAGGCGAGACCTTGGGTGATATAATTGTTCGATATGCTGGGGGCACGAATGCCTTGGCCGATACTTCGCGTGTAATGCTGTATCGCGTCGAATATCTCAGCACCAATGGAAGCCGGGAGCTTTCGGCATCTCAAGTGGCGACCACGGAAGTTAAAACTGGTGATATTGTCCAGGTTCTTTCAGTTGGAAGCATTGCGCGCCCACTTGAGCGTCAGGCTGTAATGGTGCGCGTCGATGGCGAAGTCACCAATCCTGGCGATTATTATGTCGAACCGAATACATCGGTGGGTGATATCATCGCCCGGGCCGGTGGACTAACTCCTCGCGCATTCATATTCGGCACCAAGTTTCAACGTGTTTCAGTACGCGAGCAACAACGCGAAAGTTATCGTGACGCGATCAACCAGTTCGAGTTGGCGCTAGTCAGTACGCCGCTCACGGCAAGCGAGTTTAAGGATGCAGCTGCGGTTCAGGCGCAAGTCGCCGCGGGGCAAGCGGTCCTCGCCCGACTGAGATCCGCGGAACCTGATGGACGTATAGTTCTTCAGATGAAACCGGGAATGGCAGTATTGCCCGACAATATGCGGCTAGAGAACAACGATCATATCTATGTTCCACCACGCCCGACCACGGTAGGAGTCTTCGGTTCGGTCTACCGGCCCGGCTCGTTTCAGTTGGATCCACGGCTAAAGGTTAAGGATCTCATCGACATGGCGGGAGGCACGGCCCGTGCCGCGGATAAGGGCGCCATATTCTTGGTGCGGGCGAACGGGGCCGTCATTCCCAAGAAGCGCGGCGCCTTGGAGGAGCGGGTGCTGCCAGGTGACCTCGTCTTTGTGCCCGCCCGCGCGCAATCATCATCGGTATGGGCCAAGATACGCGACATCTCCACGCTGGTCTTCCAATTAGGCTTGGGAGCGGCAACTGTCGCTGCGATACGATGACACCCTATTACGGCGTCATGGGTCGCATCAGCAGGCTGGAATGGCTTGCGAACGCAAGAAAGCGGCGGACAATCTTCGCGATTGTCATTCTTCTCTTGGCTGTTCTTACGGTTTTTCCGAGGCCTTATCGAGCGGTCGTGACAATGACCCCAGCGGACCAGACATCGGGGGGCTTGGCTGCAGCAGCGGGCACGGTTGGAGCATTCGCGGGCCTGGTGGGTTCTCAGCAAATCGTTGACGTGCTGCTCAAGCTTTCGCGTGGCGTGGACGTGCGACAAGATGTGATCGACAAGCTCGATCTCGGCAATCGCTGGGGTACCCACGACAATGCCTACATGATGCGCAAACTGGACCGTATCGTCACCCTGAGTGCTTTGCGTGGAAGTATGATCGAGGTTGAGGCCAAAACAAGAGACCCGGAATTCGGACTAGCGCTTGTGAAAGCCTACAGCGACGCAATGCGTAACCGCGTTGGGATCATGATCCGTAACCAGACCATGTTTAAGCGCCAGGTTCTGCAAAATCGATTCCACGATGCGATAAGACGTAAAATGCGCGCTGAAGCAGCGATGGCAGCATTCAGCCGCAAATACGGTATGCCTTCCCCTGATAGCGCGTTGAACACCGCAGCTGAACGTCTGCCTTCACTCCGTAATCAGTTACGGGATAAACAAAGCCAGCTAGAGGTAATGCGGCAATTCCAGACCGACGAGGCATATCCGGTTCAAACCACCCTCGCAGAAATTAGCGAAATCGAGCGCCAAATAAAGCTAGCCGACCGCCCCGGCACGGAAACGCCGCAGTCAGTCGACTGGGTAATCGACAAACGTGAGAAATATGAGGATCTTCAGAACGAGCTTGATTACGCTCAAGATCTCTTCGATTCTTATAAAAGATTGATTGACGGCACCACATTCGAGGATCTTGTGTCAAACGGTAGTTTGCGGATCATCGAACAGCCGTATCTTGATCCCGACTATCAATTCAATCTCATTCCGTTGTGCCTTCTGCTGGTAACAACAGCATTTGCTGCAGCTTTCGAGTTTTATCTATTCGAACCCAAAAGGCGGTTGAGAAACAAGCAAGCTCTGGAAGCCGATGCTGTCCTCTGACATGCCTCGGCCGGAGGTTTCGGTAGTCATACCGACTCGCAACGAGCAGGAAAATGCCTTCGGCATTGCCCAAGCCGTCATTACCGAGATGGAGCAACTCGCTCTTGATTTTGAACTCATCTTTATCGACAATTCGTCGAACGATGAAACCGTTGAAATCGTGCGTAGAATGTGCGCGGCCGATCCCCGCATCAAGTTAATCGCCAACCAGAATAATTTTGGTCAAATGCGGTCTCCTACCTATGGTATTTATCAGGCAGGGGGTCGGGCGGTGATAAATATGTGTGCTGACTTCCAGGATCCGCCAGCCTTAATCCCTGAGTTTATTCAGGCGTGGCGTGATGGTTTTCCGATTGTCCTTGGCGTGCGTCGACTTGAAGCCAATTCATTGCGGATGCGTGTCATTCGTTACCTCGCTTACGCGTTTTCTAACCGCTTTTTCGATCATCCCGTAATTCCGCAGGCTACTGGATTTGGGCTTTATGATCGAAAGGTTGTAGACACTCTGGCCGCTCTCAACGAGCCAGAGCCATTCTTTCGAGGACTGCTCGTAGAATTCGGATTTCCGATCAAACGAATCGCCTTTGATCGCCCCAATCGAGCGGGAGGTCGTTCGAACAACAACTTCTTCACTTTGCTTGATTTTTCCATGTCAGCAATTGCAGGTATGGGAAAACGTTTGCTTCGCATTCCGCTATTCTTGGGGGTCTTCAGCGGACTGCTCGCGCTGGTATTGCTGTTAATTGATGGCTTCGCAGTTGTGAATGGCTACAATGGCTGGCCATTATTCATCTGGGCAATGCTGCAAGCTAATTTCGCCATTTTGTTCGTTTTTGTGGGCTTGCTTGGTGATCAAATCCGGTTGATTTCCGAGCGAACTCGCCGAACTCCGCTGGTGGTCGAAGCAGATCGCATCAATCTATCGAAAAATCCATGAGCCTATTCGATCGGCTCTTTGGCGCCAGATCATGGCAATTTCTTCGTTTCTATCAGGCCGCGATAATCAACACAGTGTTTGGCTTCACGCTATATGCGTTGCTCGTTCGCCTTGGCTTGAATCGTTATGTTGCGCAGATCACCTCGCATTTGATGGGGATGTGTTTTAATTACATCACGTATAGTCGGCATGTTTTTCGTAATAAAGGTTCCAAAGTGCGTTTCGCGCTTTCTTATCTGCTCAGCGGTGTACTTAATTTCATATTACTATACCTCATCAGTTTTATCATTTCCTCACCTTATTATGCCGGCCTCGCTGCAACGTTCGGTGTATCCCTTGTTATGTATGCGGTCCTGAAATTTGGCGTTTTCGAACGCAGTCGAAATCATGCGTAAGAACGATCGCCATATAAATGTGTTCCTGGAACCTATGTTTGCAGCGGCGATACTCGCAGGTATCGCCTATGCTATGTGGTTTTTGAGCAAGGAATATTTTCTACCGCAGCCATTTTTTTATGCTGTCGATGACACGTTCATGGATTGGTTCAATGTTTCTTACTGGGCGGTCAATGGCGGTGCCTATGACGTGTTCAATAGTATCTATCCGCCGATTTCGTTTCTCTTTTTGAAAATATTCTCGCTCCATCGTTGCTATGTAGCCTCAACGCCTGGCTTGGCGCGCTTATGCGATTGGGTCGGTCTCGTGACGATGCACATGTTTTTCATACTGAATCTATTTCTTATCTCAGTGACATATGTAAAGCTAGATCGCCGAACCGCTCTTTACCGAAGTATCGCGGCAGGTGCAGGCTTACCTATGCTTTACGCCTTGAATCGCGGCCAGTTATTAATTGTCTGTTTTACCTTCATCGCTCTAGCGTTTGGCAACATATTGCGCTCGGCGCGACTACGTTGGCTTTCGACCGCTATAGCAATTAACTTCAAGCCTTATCTTTTGCCCGTGCTCTTTGCGCACCTTCTAAAGCGCCGCTGGTCACGTTTCGAAGGGTGCGCAATCGCCTTGGTTGGCGTATACGGACTAACCTGGGCAGTTCTCGGGGAAGGATCACCCCTGAAGCTTTATCAGAACATAAGCGATTTCACCGGTTTGTATCAGGCCGTCAACTTCCTCGATCTCTGGTATTCGGGAACCTACAGTCCAATGGTCTCGTTGGCGCAGGGTCCGTTTCCGCTTTCGAATTTCATTGGATCGGAATGGGTAGAGTTCATCGAAACCTATCTGCCCATTCTTCTTCGGACAACGCAAAGCTTGATCGCTCTCGTTTGCGTCTGGTCGTTTTTTCGGCCCAACATCCTCTCTACCAACCGGCTAGCATTCCTCGTCCTTTCCTTTGCGCTCGTTTCCGCTGAAGCGGGTGGTTACACACAACTCATCTTGCTATATTTCGTTTTTATGGAGCGCTGGGATAGCGGTTTTCAAAAAGTAGCCATCGTTATCGCCTATGTTCTGGCTATCCCGGCCGAAGCCACGTTCGGCGCGATTCCTGCTATTCCCGGCTACAGCTATTTTGGTCAGCGGCCTGTTTATCTGCAGTTCGGCATCGGTGTAGGGTCGCTCATCCGGCCAGGGCTGATTCAAATCATGGTCATCATGATTTCGCTCGATAGCATCAAGCGTCTGCTCTCGGCCTTACAGATCGAAAATTCCGTTGCACACGAGAGCAATTCGGCTTTTAGGACATGAAGTCTGAGATTAGTCAGAAAAGACCCCTTATATCGCGTCGCTCCTTGCTCGAGCGGACTGTGCTCGGCTCGGCGACTGCCGTTGCGCTTGGGAAGCAAGCCAAAGCACAGGACCGCTTAGTCGATAATACGGCCGGCGAAGGGATCGTACTTGGTCCGGGCATTCACGAAGTTTCACATAATACCACGGTGACAAAAGATGTAATGGTTTTACCAGGTGGGCGGATCTCCGTCGCGGCAGCACGCAAGCTTACCTTTCTTGGCGATTTTCAGGCTCCCGTAGGCCCTGTCTTTATAGGGCCGGGAACAATCGATCTCACCCGTAGCCATGCCCCAGTAGCGCATCCTGAGTGGTGGGGAGCCTTGCCCGACGATCCATCTCTCGATTGTTTGGCAGGGTTGCGCTCATGCCTGGCCGCACATCATACCATGATTTTAGGCGCGGGCGACTATTTCATCGGCGATACATTTGTCGTGGATCACGAATACCGCCGTATATGGGGAGCTGGATATCGTTCGAACGGCGCGAATCAGGGTTCTCGTCTCGTGCTTGTGCAAGGCGCGGGAGCTGTTCTGCGGGTAGGCACCGAACAGAAGCCCCCGAGTGTTAACAATTTCCTGCAGGGCATAGACATAAGATGGATCGAGCTGTCCCGCGCTCGCCCTATCGAATCCGGTGCAGTTGGAATGCGGGTTAGCTTCGTCCTTTTCTCTCGCTTCGAATCCATTAGCGCGCGCGAGCACACGACAGGATTCGCGATATCCGGGGCCGTGCGCACATATTTTCAAGACTGCCTCGCCTTCCGCTCGCTTGATGGCGTCGATGGTCGACAATCCATTTTTCGGGGGTTCGATCTGAATGGCCAGCGAGAAATCGGACTCGCCGGAGGTAACGCGTCCGTCTACCTCGTCGATTGCAATACGACGATCGGCGGTCGGCCGCCATTAAGAGAGGCTGTCGGGATACTGATGCAAGGAGCATTCGCCGACACCTACATCATCAACTTCGAGACGTCCGAAGTGCCGGTCGGAATCCGGATCGAAGGAATGGCTGATAGTCTGGGGGCAGGCCGACGCCGATCTGGCCATGCAGACGTTCACATCAGAATGCCGATCCTTGATCAGTGCGGAACGAGCGGCATCGAAATCAAGAATACCAGTGATCATTGTCTAATCGACATCGTCGACCCGTATGTCGCGCTAGCGCCGGGAGCTCTGGCGGCGATTTTTCTGTCTTCAGTGCGCGGTCTCGCAACCATTGCTGGCGGACAGATAATTTGCTGGGTTGACGCCGATAGTGGCGGAAATGGTATCGGCTTTTATGCGGTCGACAGCGAAGGCTTTGAAATAACCGGGGCAAAGCTGCTTGGCGCACGCAGGCCTCTCACACTTGTAAGATGTCGCGATTTCGCGATCTCGGCTGCGATCAATAATCCCGACCAATCGGCGAGCCAAGCCGCTGTTTGGTTACAAGATTGCGCTCATGGGAGGCTGAATGTCCGCGCGAAGGGTCGCAAGGGCGCCTTCCCACAAGGCATTTATCTCGACGGAGATAATAACGACTCTCTGGTTATAGAGGTTGGGGGATTCGATCCTTCTGCAATCGTCGGCGGCACTAGCAACCGGGTCGTAAACAACCAACATATTTTGGCTGCGCCTGGTCAATATGATTCACTCGAAATCCGTGGCACTTGATCCGAACTTGACCACGGATTTTTACGATGTTCCATGCCCAACGGGGCTAGCTGCGCCGCTCCTACGGTCTCCGCGCGCCTCCCCGCGCATATTTGCCTCGGCGCCGGCGCGGACGTGATCAACCGCAGCGCCGATCAGCAGCAGCGTGGGATCATCATATCCGATCGCGCGCACCAGGAAGGCAAGCGAATCGAGTCGTCCGCGGATGAGCCGTTCATTTGGAAGCGAGACATTCGCGACGATCA
>Ga0207640_10000797_pt1 | contig 17930 bp, 18 predicted proteins | sample KBSCornC42_FD_184300 | JGI IMG/M metagenome (GOLD analysis project Ga0207640, IMG submission 184300) | Corn rhizosphere microbial communities from Kellogg Biological Station, Michigan, USA - KBS Corn C4-2 (SPAdes) (version 2) | ecosystem: Host-associated > Plants > Roots > Rhizosphere > Soil ... | reverse complement strand
CTTCGTCGCCGACGTCACGCACCTCGTCGCGGAGGTTCTCCATGGTCTGGCGCGACTCTTCCACCAACTGCTCGCGCCATTCGCGCAGCTTGTTGCGGAAGTAGGCGAGCTGCCGCGGGTTCATGTATTCCTCTTCGTCGTCCGTGGGCTTGTAGCCCTTGGGCAGATCGATGGAGGTCGTGGAAGGAAGGGCGTAGCGCCCGTCTTCCTTGGTGATGCCATTGTCGAGTACGGCTGTGGAACTATTCATCGAGGACTGCGGGGTCTTCTGTTTTTTGGAGGGGATATGGCGCGCGGTAGCGGTTGCCACCTTGGGGGGCGCCACGGCGATGGCGCTCGCCACCTTGCCCTGCGGGGGCGCGGCGACGGGCTTCGGGGTCTGTTTCACTGCGGCCGGAGCCGGCGCAGCCATTTTCTTACCGACCACCGGCTTGGGCGCCACCGGCGCCTTGGCGGGCGCGGCGGCTACCGGTTTCGCGGGAGCTTGTTTCACGGGCGCGGCCTTCACCGGCGCCTGCTTGGCGGCGGGCTTCGGCGGCGCGGCCTTCTTGGCGGCGACGGGCTTGGCGGGCGGCGCGGCTTTCTTCGGCGCGGGCTTGGCGACTGGTTTCACGGGGGCCTTTTTCGCGGTCGGCTTGGGAGCCGGCTTCTTGGCCGGGGCCGGCTTCTTGGCGGCCACGGTCTTTACGGGAGCCTTCTTGGCCGCGGGCTTGGCCGGCGCCGCCTTCTTGGCGGGCGCGACCTTGGAGGCGGGCTTCTTAGCCGTCGTCTTGACGGCCTTGGCCGCGACTTTCGACTTGCTGGGCTTGACCTCTTTGGCCTTGGCCGCAGGCTTTCCCTTCTGCGTCTTGGCAGCTGTCGAACTACGCGTCGTTTTCGCCATTTCCCTTCACCATTTTGGCCTTGGCGGCCGGGTGTTATAGCCCATGTGACCTACCCCGGCAACCATGCATCTGGAATACTTCACGCCTGCTTTGCCAACCTCACCGCAAGCTGTTTCGGCAGCGTAAAACCGTCGTGACACGACTCTTACTTCTACTGCTTGGCCTGTACAAGCGCCTGTTGAGCCCCCTGCTGGGTCCGCGCTGCCGGTTCCATCCGACCTGCTCGGATTATGCACGGATCGCCGTGGCCCGCTTCGGCCCCCTGCGCGGCAGCCTGCTGGCCGGCTGGCGCCTGTTGCGCTGCCAGCCATTGTGCGACGGTGGCATGGATCCGGTGCCCGAGCAATTCACTTTCCGCCGCTGTCGCAACCACGAGGAACCTCATGTCCACTGACTGGCTGATCAAGAACGCCGAACTGGTCAACGAAGGCCGCCGTTTCCACGCCGATCTGCGCGTCAAAGGCGGACGGATCGAGACGATCGCCGGCGATCTCGACGCCCGCCCCGGCGAACAGGTGATCGACGCCGCCGGCCTGTGGCTGCTGCCCGGCATGATCGACGACCAGGTGCACTTCCGCGAACCCGGCCTGACCCACAAGGCCGATATCGCCCACGAATCCACCGCCTGCGCGGCCGGCGGCATCACCAGCTATATGGAGATGCCCAATACCAGGCCGCCGGCGCTGGACCGCGACACGCTGGAAGCGAAGTACGCGCGCGCCGCCGAGGTGTCGGCGGTCAACTACGCCTTCTACATGGGCGCCAGCAACGACAATCTGGAGGCGATCCGCTCGCTCGACCCGCTGGCCGCGCCAGGCGTGAAGGTCTTCATGGGCGCCTCCACCGGCAACATGCTGGTGGACAACCCCGAGGTGCTCGACGGCATCTTCCGCGAAGCGCCCACGCCGATCATCACGCACTGCGAAGACACCCCGATGATCGACGCGCTGCACGCCAAGGCGCGCGAGAAGTACGGCGACGACATCCCCGCCTGGGAACATCCGCTGATCCGCTCGCGCGAGGCCTGCATCAAGTCCACCCGGCTGGCCATCTCGCTGGCGCGCAAGCATGGCAGCCGCTTGCACGTGCTGCATATCTCCACCGCGGACGAGCTGGCGCTGTTTCAGCCGGGTCCGATCAAGGGCAAGAAGATCACTGCGGAAACCTGCGTGCACTTCCTGCACTTCGATGACCGCGACTACGAGCGCCTCGGCTTCCTGATCAAGTGCAATCCGGCCATCAAGACCGCGGCCGACCGCGAGGCGATCACCCGCGCCCTGGCCGAAGGCCGCCTCGACGTGCTCGCCACCGACCACGCCCCGCACCTGCTGGAAGAAAAAGCGCAGCTCTACGACAAGGCGCCGTCCGGCCTGCCGCTGGTGCAGTTCGCGCTGCAGGCGGCGCTGCAGCGCGTATTCGAGGGCAAGCTGACGCTGGAGCGCGTGGTCGAGGCGGTGACGCATGCGCCCGCGCAGCTGTTCGACGTGAAGGAACGCGGCTATCTGCGCGAGGGCTATGCGGCCGACCTGACCCTGGTCGATCCGAACAAGCCGCATACCGTGCGCCGCGAGGAAGTGCTGTCCAAGTGCGGCTGGTCGCCGTTCGAGGGCTATACCTTCAACAGTTCGATCGCCGCCACCTTCGTCAATGGCCAGCGCGTATGGGACGGCCGCCGGGTCGATCCCTCGGTGCGCGGCCAGCGCCTGACCTTCGCTCGATGAGGCGATGGTGGTGGGCCGTGTTCGCGCTGCTCGGCGCGAGCGCGGCCTGTGCGGCGGATGCCGCCTTGCCGGCCAGCGTTTCGCAGGGCGGCCTGGTGATCGCCCAGCTGCCCGAACTCGCCCATGCCAGCGTCGGCGGCAAGCCGGTGCGCGTCGGTGCGGATGGGACGCTGGTGTTCGGCGCCGGCCGCGATGAGAAAGGTCCGCTGCTGGTCAACCTCGCCTATCGCGACGGCCACCGCGAAAGCGCACGCATCGCGGTGACGGCGCGCGAATGGCCGATCGAGCGCGTCAACGGCGTGCCGCCGAAGACCGTCAATCCGCCGCCCGAGCTCGCCGAGCGCATCCGCCGCGAGCAGGCCGAAGTCGTCGCCGCACGCAACCGCGATGACGCCCGCGAGGACTTCCTCGCCGGCTTCGCCTGGCCGGTGCAGGGCCGCATCAGCGGCCGCTTCGGCAACCAGCGCATCTACAACGGCGATCCGAAGTCGCCGCATTCGGGCATGGATATCGCCGTGCCGCAGGGCACGCCGGTGCAGGCGCCGGCGGACGGCATCGTCACCTTCGCCAAGCCCGGCCTGTATCTCACCGGCGGCACCGTGCTGCTCGATCACGGCTATGGGCTCAGCTCGAACTTCCTGCATCTGTCGCGGCTGGACGTGAAAGTGGGGCAGCGCGTGCGCCGAGGCGACGTGATCGGCGCGGCCGGCATGACCGGACGCGCCACCGGCCCGCACGTGCATTGGGGTTTCAACTGGTTCGGCGTGCGGCTGGATCCGCTGCTGCTGCCGGGTATCGCCAGGCCATGAAAAAAGGCGCCCGCGGGCGCCTTTCTATCCGTTTCGAAGCTGCGCTCAGCCGCGCGGCGCACCGCCGAAACCGCCGGCGACGCCCTTGCTGGCATAGGCCACCGCATCGTGCGGATGCAGGCTTTCCTGGTGCTCCACGCGGATATGGAAATCGCTCAAGGCCGCATCGGCATCGAGCGCCTTCTGGATCCGCCGCGCGGCATCCTCGCAGAACATCAGATTGCCGCCGTTGGCCAGCGCGAATGCCTGTTCGTCCTCGCGCTTCACCGCGGTCTGCACCGGCGTGCCGAGCGCCTGCTCCGCGCGATCGATCAGCCCGATCAGATCGAACTTGCCACCCTCGGCGACGCGTACGCGCAGGCGCGCCACGCTGCGCTGCGCATGCGGCGTGGCGATGATGCCGCGCTCCGAACCGAGCCAGGCCAGCACGGCGGCATGGTCGAGCGGGCCGGCGGCATCGAAATCCTTGGCGAACTGGTCCTGGATCAGCTGCCGCGACAGCGCGGCCGAGGCCGGACAGGTGGACGAATACACCACCTCGGTGCCGTATTCGAGCAGGAACTCCTCGCCCACCATGCTCGCCTCGACGCATACCGGATACGCGCGCCAGCCGCTGTTGCCGCTGCGCAGCGCCGGGCGGCGCACCAGCTGTTCGAAGCGGATGCTGAGGCAGGCGCGGTCGGAGAGGTCCTTGTGCGATTCCAGAAACGCCTGCAGCAGCTCGCGCAGCGTCCGGGCCGTCAGCGCCTGCGAGCTCAGCGCATGCTCCACCAGCAGATACAGCCGCGACATATGGATGCCGCGCTTGTCCGGCCGGTGCAGATTGACGAAGGCGCCGACCCGCGCGCTGGCCTGTTGCGCTTCGCCGTCGCCGGCGTCGAAACGCACCGGCACCTCGATCCCGTCCATGCCCACCCAGTCCAGCGCGCCGGCCAGATGAGGCTGGGCGTGATGGGCGACATCGGGCAGCAGGCGGGCGGTTGGCTCGTGGGTGTACATGGAAAACCCTTCAGACCGGCATCGGAAGACGGGCGACGCATCGACATGCCCGGACCTGTCTATCTTGGGCCAGCGCGCCCCCGCCGCAATAGCCGCGGCTCGGAAACGCTGCGTCCGCGGCCTCAGCCGGCGCGGCGCTGCCACTGGCGCGCGGCGCGCCAGGCCTGCCAGGCCGTGCCGAAACCGCTGCGCGACAGGCCGGTGCGCAGCGCGGCCAGCGGATCGACCGCCTTGGCGGCGCGGCGGGCCAAGGCACGTCCGGTGGACGATTCCAGCCCACGGAACACGCTGAGCGGCCCCGGCAGCGCCTCGGCTTCGCGCCAGGCGGTGGACAGATCGCCGAGCTGGGCGCGGATCGCCTGCCCGCGTGCGGGATTGTCCTTGCGCAGATCCGTGCGGCTGAGTCCGAAGCGCGCCATGCGCGCCATCGGCAGCGGCAGGCGGTCGCGGTCGGCGTCCTCTTCCACGCGCAGCACGGCGAACAGCAGATGCGACAGCGTGGCGACGCGCGCCGCCTTGTCAGCGGGCGCGGCATCGCCGTACCACCAGGCCGTCTCCAGCGCGGCCAGCGCGCCATGCAGCTGGCCGCTGGCGGCGAGCTGCGCATCGAAGTCGGCGGCGGTGCCCTCTTCCAGCTGCGCCATGCCGGCGAGCACCGGCGCCAGCCAGCGCTCGGCCGGAATAAGGCGCGCGCGCTCGTCGTCGAACAGCACCTGGGTCAGCGGATGGCGGCCGCCGCTGGCGGCGGCGCCGGACAATTCCTCGGCCCACCAGTTGAGCTTCACCGCGGCGACCTGCGGTTCGCGGATGCCGTATGCGGCGGACAGCAGTTCCTGTTCCAGCGCGGCCAGGGCGATATGCCCCGGATAGCGCACGCCATCGACAAAGGCCAGCGCAATGCGCTGGCGCGGCTGCACCGCCAGCCACTTGTCGACGTAGCTCTGCAGCGGACCGCTGGGTTCGGCAGGCGTCATGCCGCGACGGTGCCGCGCTGGAGCAGCGCGGTGAGCGCGGACGGCTGGTCCAGCACCAGATCGGCGTTCCACGCATGCGGATCGCCGCCGTCGAGATAACCCCAGGCCGCGGCGATGGTGTACGAACCGGCTGCCGCACCGGCCTGCACGTCGCGGCGATCGTCGCCGACGAACAGGCAGCGCGCGGGATCCAGGCCCGCACGCTCACAGGCCAGCAGCACCGGCGCCGGATCGGGCTTCTTCACCGGCAGCGTGTCGCCGGACACCACCGCGCTCGCGCGTTCGGCCCAGCCGATCTCGCGCACGATCTCGTCGGTGAGGAAACCCGGCTTGTTGGTCACGATGCCCCAGCGCAGGCCCTGCGCCTCGATCAGCGCGAGCAGTTGTTCCACACCGTCGAAAGCGCGCGTCCGGCGAGACATCATGTCCTGATAAAGCTCCAGGTAGCGCGGCACCAGCGCCAGCCGCGCGGCATCGTCGCGCCCGGCGAAGCCGCAGGCGATGATCGCGCGCGAACCGCGCGACACTACTTCGCGCACCGGCTCGTACGGCGGCGCGGCGACGCCTTGTTCCTGGCACAGCGCCACCAGGGCGTCGTACAGATCGGGAGCGCTGTCGAGCAGGGTGCCGTCGAGGTCGAACAGCACGCCTTGAAGATCTTGCGGAAGGGATTTCATGCAGGTTTTCGCGCGCACAGCACGTAGTTGACGGAAGTGATGCGGCCCAGCCAGGCCTTGCGGTTCACCGGGTTGTAGCCCATGCCGGTGACGTCCTCCAGCTCCAGTCCGGTATGGCGCAGCAGGCGCCCGAGTTCGGACGGCTTGAGGAACTTGCCGTAGTGATGCGTGCCGCGCGGCAGCATGCGCAGCAGATATTCGGCGCCCAGGATCGCCGCGCCGAACGCGGCCGGCGTGCGGTTGATGGTCGACATGAAGACCAGGCCGCCGGGCCGCACCATATTGGCCAGATCGGCGACCAGCGCGGCCGGATCCGGCACGTGCTCGATCAGCTCCATGCAGCACACCGCATCGAACGCCGCCGGCTCGGCCGCCGCCAGCGCCGCCGAAGACTGCACGCGGTAATCCACCTGCAGGTTGGATTCGTGCAGATGCAGCCTGGCCACCTCGATCACCTTCTCGCCCAGGTCGATGCCGGTGACCTCGGCGCCGGAGCGCGCCAGCGCCTCGCTGAGCAGGCCGCCGCCGCAGCCCACGTCGGCGACGCGGGCGCCGCGCAGGTCCATGCGGGCCGCCACATAACCCAGGCGCACCGGGTTCAGATCGTGCAAGGGACGCGATTCGCCGTCCGGATCCCACCAGCGGGCGGCCAGCTTGCCGAAGCGGGCGATTTCGTCGGGGCTGACGTTGGTCGAGGCTTGCATGAGGGGGTACCTCTAGGGGGAGGGCTTGCGCGGGGAGGCCGTAGCTTAACGCGCGTGCCACTCGTGAACGGTGAAATCCCACCCGCCGCTGACATAGGCCGGATCGGCATGGACGGTGGCCATGGCCTGGGCCAGATCCTCGGCGAACAGCAGGTAGGCGCCGCCGGTGCCGTCGGCGAAACCGCCGGACAATTCCAGCCGCCCGCCGGCGCGCAGCCCTTCCAGGAAATCGCGGTGCGGCTGCACCGCGGCGGGATCGAAGCGCGCGTTGCGCATGACCATGACCAGATAGCGCTGCATCGCCGCCGCCTCAGCCATTGGCGTCGATCGCCGCGATACGGTCGCGCCACGCATGCGTGCGGGCACGGATGCCGTCCACGTCCATATCGACCAGGATGCGATCGGCCAGCTTGCGCCGCCCGGCGATCCACACGTCGGTCACCTGATGGCGGCCGGTGGCGTAGGCCAGCTGCGAGGCGATGTGGAACAGCGGCTGGGTTTCCAGATCCGACAGCCGCACCGCGGCCAGGTCGGCCTGCTTGCCGGGCTCGATCGAACCGATCTTCTCCTCCAGCCCCAGCGCCTTCGCGCCATTGAGCGTGGCCGCGCGCAGCGCATAGGCGGCATCGAAGGCCGCGGCATTGCCCGACACCGCCTTGGCCAGCAATGCGGCGGTGCGCATCTCGCCGAACATGTCCAGGTCGTTGTTGGAAGCGCAGCCGTCGGTGCCGATGGCCACGTTGACGCCGGCCAGGCGCAGCTTCTCCGCGGGGCAGAAGCCGGAGGCCAGCTTGAGGTTGGACTCGGGGCAATGCACCACAGACACGCCGGCCTCGGCACAGGCGGCGATTTCGCCGTCGGTGAGCTGGGTCATATGCACGGCGATCAGGCGGTCGTTGACCAGGCCCAGCTGCTGCAGGCGCTGGAACGGGCGCAGGCCGCTCTTCTGCTTCTCCTCTTCCACCTCGTGCGCGGTCTCGTGCGTATGCAGATGCACCGGGATATCGAGCTGGTCGGCGAGCACGCGGATGCGCTCGAAGCTCTGGTCGGACACCGTATACGGCGCATGCGGCGCAAAAGTGGTGGTGATCAGCGCATCGCCGCGGAAGCTGTCGTGCACTTCGGTGGCGCGCTCGAAGTATTCGTCCTGGCTCTTGGCCCAGGCGGTGGGGAATTCGATCACCGGCAGGCCCACCGCGGCGCGGAAGCCGAGGCGGCGATAGGTGGCGCCGATCACGTCGGGGAAAAAGTAATTCTCGTTGGCGCAGGTGGTGCCGCCGCGCAGCATCTCGGCCACCGCCAGCTCCACGCCGTCGCGCACGAACTCCGGCCCGATCACCTGCGCTTCCACCGGCCAGATGTGCTGCTGCAGCCACACCATCAGCGGCAGGTCGTCGGCCAGGCCGCGCAGCAGGGTCATCGGATTGTGCGTATGCGTGTTGATCAGGCCGGGAATCAGCGCGTGTTCGCCCAGCTCGATGCGCTCGCGCGGCGCATAGGCGGCGCGCGCCTGCGCGGTCGGCAGCACGGCGACGATGGCGCCCTGGTCCACCGCTACCGCATGGTGTTCGAGCACCACGGCGTGCGGTTCCACGGGGACGACCCAGCGCGCTTCGATAAGAAGGTCGATGGACTGCGGAGTGGTCTGGCTCATCCCGGACTCGCTTTATCGATGGTGGATACGACATGGGGCGGAGCACCTCGCGGTGGCCGCCCCATGTTCACGTGTGCGAAAGGGTTGCAAAGAGGTATTGCGTGCTTCGCACTGCGTATTTCACTGGATCCCGGCCTTCGCCGGGATGACGCATTGGCAACACCACGCGCAAAGCGCGTGGGCCGATGCGTCACTTGCCGACGCGGCTGACGTATTCGCCTGTGCGGGTGTCGACCTTGATCATTTCGTCGGTGGTGACGAACAGCGGCACGCGCACCACGGCGCCGGTTTCCAGCGTGGCCGGCTTGCCGCCGCCGCCGGAGGTGTCGCCGCGCAGGCCCGGGTCGGTCTCGGTGATCTTCAGCTCGACGAAGTTCGGCGGCTGCACCACGATGATTTCGCCGTTGAACAGCGTCACCACGCACTCTTCTTCGCCCTTCAGCCACTTGGCCGCGTCACCCATGCCGACCTTGCCGGCCTGGTGCTGCTCGAAGCTCTCCTGCTGCATGAAGTGCCAGTACTCGCCGTCGGAATACAGGTACTGCATGTCGGTATCGACCACGTCGGCGACTTCGAAGCTGTCGCTGGACTTCATGGTCTGCTCGGTGGTGCGGCCGTTCTTCAGGTTGCGGATGAAGATGCGGGTGAAGGCCTGGCCCTTGCCCGGCTTGATGAACTCCGCATCAGTGATGACCCACGGGTCGTTGTTGTGAAGGATCTTCATACCCTTCTTGACGTCGTTCAGACCGACGGTGGCCATGCGCTTTCTGCTCCAGGGGTGAGGCCGCCCGGGGGCGGCTACAATAAGGGATCGTCCGGGCTCCAGGCCCGATCCAAGGCCCGACATGATAACCGCAAGCCCCGCCGCCCGCCTATTGCCGCCCGCCGCCGACTGGCGCGAGCTGTGGCGTGCCTCCATCACCGATGCCGGCGAACTGTTGCGGACGGTGGATCTGGAGCATCTGGCCGGCCGCCTGCCGCCCGCCGACGCGGGCTTCGCCCTGCGCGTCCCGCGCGGTTTTGCCGCGCGCATGCGGCCCCGCGATCCGCGCGACCCGCTGCTGCTGCAGGTGCTGCCCCAGCTGGCCGAACTGGAGCCGGCGCCGGGCTATGCGGCCGATCCGGTGGGCGACCTGGCCGCGCGCGAAGCGCAGGGCCTGCTGCATAAATACGAAGGCCGCGCCCTGCTGATCGCCAGCGGCAGCTGCGCGGTCAACTGCCGCTACTGCTTCCGCCGCCATTTCCCGTATGGGGACGAGATGGCCGCCGCGGGGCAATGGCGCAAAGCGCTGGAGCATCTGCGCCAGGATGCCTCGATCACCGAGCTGATCCTGTCCGGCGGCGACCCGCTGTCCCTGGCCACGCCCAAGCTGGAAGAACTCAGCCGCGGCCTGGCCGGCATCCCGCACGTGACACGCCTGCGCATCCACACCCGCCTGCCGGTGGTGCTGCCGGAGCGCATCGACCAGGCCTTCCTGGCCTGGTTCGCCGCGCTGCCGCTGCAGAAAGTGGTGGTGCTGCACGCCAACCACGCCAACGAGTTCGACGCCGCGGTGGACGCCGCCTGCCGGCGCCTGCGCGAAGCCGGCGCCACCCTGCTCAATCAGTCGGTGCTGCTCAAGAACATCAATGACGATGCCGATACGCTGGTAGAACTCTCCGAGCGACTGTTCGCCGCGGGGGCGCTGCCCTACTACCTGCACCAGCTCGACCGCGTGCAGGGCGCGGCGCATTTCGAAGTGGACGATGTGCGCGCGCTGGAGCTGGTCGAGGCGATGCGCCGCCGCCTGCCGGGGTACCTGGTGCCGAAGCTGGTGCGCGAGGTCGGCGGAGACGCTTCCAAGCGACCTGTCTGAATTGAGTGCGCAACGCGTCACCTCTAGGACTTTTTCTCTGGCGGATGTAGCGCGAATCCGTTAAAACCAAGCGCTGCCGGCTGGCGCCATGCCGGCCAGACCCATCGACAGCTCGGGCGCCCATGGACCGCACAACGTGCCAATGAAGACAGACCTGGTCATCAAGATTCTTTTCATCGAGAAATCGGTCGAAGACGCGGAACAGATCGTCAGCCTGCTGCGCAACAACGGCATCGCCGTACGCCCCGCGCGCGCCACCAATGCCGAACAGGTGCAGACGGCGCTGGATGAACTGGGTCCGGACGTGGTGCTCTACGACCCCTCCATCGGCACGGTCGCCCTGGCCGACCTGCTCCACCAGCTCGATGCGAACGGCCGCGACCTGTCGGTGATCGCGGTGGTGCCGCAGGTGGACAACACCATCGTCTCGGACTTCTTCGTCAACGGCGTGCGCGCCATCGCCCTGCGCCCGCAGCCCAAGCAGCTGCTGGCGGTAGTGCAGCGCGAATTCGAATCGCTCAATGCGCGCCGCCAGCTGCGCCGCCTGGAAACCGCGCTGCGCGAATCCGAGCGCCGCTGCGATGCGCTGCTGGACTCCTCCACCGACGCCATCGCCTACGTGCACGAAGGCATGCATGTGCGCGCCAACCAGGCCTATCTGGAAACCTTCGGCTACGCCGAGTTCGACGACCTGCTCGGCCTGCCCGTGCTGGACATGATCAGCTCCACCCATTCGGAAGACTTCAAGGCCACCTTGAAGAGCCTTTCGCGCGGCGAGAAACCGTCCGCGCCGATGGAACTGCAGGCCCGCCGCGCCGACGCCAGCAGCTTCAAGGCCATGGTCGAATTCGCGCACGCCACCTTCGAGGGCGAGCCCTGCGTGCAGATCGTGTTCCGCCGGCAGCAGGTGGACCAGGCGGTGCTCGAACAGCTGCAGCGCGACCCGGTCACCGGCTTGTTCAACCGCGCGCGCATGCTCGAATGCGTCGATCAGGCGGTGGCCGCCGCGACCGAAGGCACCAAGGGCCAGTCGCTGCTGCTGGTCGAGCCGGACAACTGGCAGGCGATCGTCTCCGGCATCGGCCTGGGCAAGGCGGACGAACTGCTGGCGGCGTTCGCCGCGCGCGTCAACGCCCTGCTCGGCCTGGAAGACACCGCCGGCCTGCTGGCCGAGCACACCATCGGCGTGATCCTGCATTCGCGCAACGACGACGGCATCAAGGAATGGATCGCCAGCCTGCAGCAGGCGGTGGCCAGCGAGATCTTCGACGTGGGCTCGCGCTCGCTCACCGTCACCACCAGCATCGGCGGCAGCCTGCTGGGCGAGAAGAACGCCAATACCGAACTGCTGCTGGAACAGGCCGGCCAGTCGCTGCGCAATGCGCAGAGCCTGGGCGGCAGCCGCTACGATCTGCACGACCCGGCCGCGCGCGAGAAGGCCGACGCCGAACGCGAACGCTACTGGCTGGGCCAGCTCAAGCAGGCGCTGAGCCAGGACGAGTTCGTGCTGTACCACCAGCACATCATCAGCCTGCAGGATGCCGAGGGCGAATTCTCGGAAATCCTGCTGCGCCTCAACGGCCCGCAGGGCGAGGTGCTGCCGGGCTTCTTCATGCCGATCGCGGAGAAGTACAACCTCACCCCGGCCATCGACCGCTGGGTGCTGAACCAGACGATCCAGGCGCTGACGTCGCGCGAGCGGCTGGCCTCGCCGACCACCTTCTTCGTCAAGCTCACCGCCGGTTCGCTGCACGACGAGCAGCTGATTCCTTGGCTGTCCGCGCGCCTGAAGCAGGCCAGCCTCAAGCACGGCAGGATCGTGCTGGAGATGACCGAGAGCAAGGTGGTCACCTCGCTGCGTCCGGCGCAGGTGTTCGTGCGCGCGTGGCGGCAGCTGGGCGGCCAGTTCGCGCTGGAGCAGTTCGGCTCGGGCCTCAACTCGTTCCAGCTGCTTACCCATATCGATGCGGACTACGTGAAAATCGACCGCAGCTACATGTCCAGCCTGCCGCAGCAGCCGGACAGCCAGAAGAAGGTGGCGGAGCTGTGCCGCCAGGCGCGCGAGATCAACCGCCTGACCATCGCCGAATGGGTGGAAGACGCCGCCAGCACCTCGCTGTTGTTCGCCTGCGGCGTGGACTTCGTGCAGGGCAACTTCCTGCAGGAGCCGCAGCGGCTGGCGATCACGCCTTAATCCACCGCTTGCCGCGCCGCCGGCCGCTCCGGCCGGCGCTCAATAAAAAACCCCGCGGATGCCAGGCATCCGCGGGGTTTTCGTATGCAGTACCGGTGCCGGAATTACTTGGCGGCGGCAGCTTCGGCCTTCGCGTCGGCCTTCGCCTTGGCGGCGGCGGCGACGTCTTCCTTGATGCGGGCGGCCTTGCCTTCCAGGCCACGCAGGTAATACAGCTTCGCGCCGCGGACCTTGCCCTTGCGCTTCACTTCCACCGAGTCGATGGCCGCGCTATGCGACTGGAACACGCGCTCCACGCCGGTGCCGTGCGAGATCTTGCGCACGGTGAAGGCGGAGTTCAGGCCGCGGCTGCGCTTGGCGATGACCACGCCTTCAAAGGCCTGCACGCGCTCGCGGTTGCCTTCCTTCACCTTGACGTTGACGACCACGGTGTCGCCAGGGCCGAACTCCGGCAGCTGGCGGGTGATCTGCTCGGCTTCGAACTGTTCGATGATCTTGTTCATGGCAACACCTATCTGATTTCAATGGCTGCGGTTACTGCTCGGCCGCATCGTTAGCTTGCCGCGTGAGCTCAGTTTGAGCGTGTTCGCGACGGAATTCTTCCAACAACGCACGGGATTCTTTGTCCAACGCGCGTTGCACCAAAAGATCGGGACGCCGCAGCCAGGTCCGTCCCAGAGCCTGCTTCAGGCGCCAGCGGCGGATTGCCGCGTGGTCGCCGGACAACAGCACTTCCGGCACGTCACCCAGTGCGTGGCGCACCGGTTTTGCGTAGTGCGGGCAATCCAGCAATCCGTCCGAGAACGAATCCTGCTGCGCCGACTGCGCGTCGTTGAGCGCTCCTTCCTGCAAGCGGCCCACGGCATCGATGATCACCGCGGCACCCAGCTCGCCGCCGGACAGCACATAATCGCCGATAGAAAGCTCTTCGTCGACCTCGTGCGCCAGCAGACGCTCGTCCACACCTTCGTAACGTCCGCAGAGCAGAGCGATGCGCGGCAGCTTAGCCAGCGCCTCCACCCTGCCTTGCGTCAGCCGCGCACCTTGCGGGCTGAGGTAAATCACGTGCACCGGTTCCGGTGCGGCCTCGCGCATGGCCTGAAGCGCCGCGCGCAGAGGATCGATCAGCATCACCATCCCGGGTCCGCCGCCGCAGGTGCGGCCGTCCACGGTGCGGTAGTTGTCGGTGGCGTAGTCGCGCGGGTTCCAGGTTTCCACCTGGAGCAGCTCGCGCTGCTGGGCGCGCCCGACGACACCGACGGCGGCGCACTGGCGCACGAAGTCGGGAAACAGCGTGACGACGTCGAAGCGCATGACCCTCAAACTCCAGCTGCGGCGTAAACCGCCGTCAGAATTCAGGATCCCAGTCCACCACCATGCGCCCGCCGGACAGGTCCACCGAACGCACATAAGAACCCTGGACGAAGGGAATCAGCCGCTCGCGCTCGCCGTCCCTCACCACCACGACATCGTTGGCCCCGGTGGCGAACAGGTGAGTGACCCGCCCCAGAACCACGTTTTCCGTGGTGACGACCTCGAGGCCCTCGAGATCGACCCAGTAATACTCGTCCTTGCCGGGAGGCGGAAGCTGCTCGCGGGGGACGTAGATGTCCTGACCCACCAGTGCCGCCGCCGCGTCGCGTTCGTCGATGCCGGGAAAATAGGCAACCAGCCCTTTACCCTGCGGACGTCCTTTGACCCCGTGCATTTCCGTCATCTCGCCCGGCGCCGATGCAAGCAGCCAGGGCTGGTAGCGGAAGATCTGGATGCGGGGCTCGGTCCAGGATTCGATCTTGACCCAGCCCTGCACTCCGTACAGCCCGACGATGCGTCCTACCAGGACGCGCCGGCCGGCTGCGGTCACGCTCAGGCAGCCTGCTGCTTGCCGGCTTCCTTCACCAGGGAAGCGACCTTGTCGCTCAGCTGGGCACCCTTGGACACCCATTCCTGGATGCGCACGACGTTCAGCTCAAGGCGCTTGTCCTTGCCCGAAGCGACCGGGTTGTAGAAACCCACGTTCTCGATGTTGCGGCCGTCGCGCGCACTGCGCGAGTCCGTGACGATGACGTGGTAGAACGGACGGCCCTTGGCGCCGCCGCGCGAAAGACGAATCTTGACCATAATAAAAAGCTCCAGAGGCGCCGGCCGCACCGGCAGCACGCCCGAGCACGGGCGCGGTAAACGCGGCATTTTAGGGAAGGAACGGGAAAAAGGGAATAGGCAGCAGCAGAACCGGACCGGAAAACAGCCCGTTACCGGGTTCCGGCCCTGATCTAAAGGGTACTCATCAGCGCATCGGCGGCAGGCCACCCATGCCGCCCATGCCCTTCATGGCGCCGCGCATCTGGCGCAGCAGGCCCTTGGAGCCGCCCTTGGAGAGCTTGGACATCATCTTCTCCATCTGCATGTACTGCTTGAGCAGGCGGTTGACGTCGGCCGGCTGAGTGCCGGAGCCGCGCGCCACGCGGGCGCGGCGCGAACCGTTCAGCAGGTCCGGGTGGCGGCGCTCTTTCTTGGTCATCGAGTTGATGATGGCGACCATGCGCTTGATCTCGCCGTCGTTGACCTTGGACTTGACGTTGTCCGGCAGATTGGACACGCCGGGCAGCTTGTCCATCAGGCCGGCCAGGCCGCCCATGTTGGACATCTGCTCGAGCTGGTCGCGCATGTCGTTGAGATCGAAGCGCTTGCCCTTGATGACCTTCTCGGCCAGCTTCTGGGCCTTCTCCTGATCGACCTTGCGCTCGACTTCTTCGACCAGCGACAGCACGTCGCCCATGCCGAGGATGCGCTGCGCCACGCGGTCCGGATGGAACGGCTCCAGCGCGTCGGTCTTCTCGCCCGCGCCGAGGAACTTGATCGGACGGCCGGTGATATAGCGCACCGACAGCGCGGCGCCGCCGCGGGCGTCGCCGTCGGTCTTGGTCAGCACCACGCCGGTCAGCGGCAGCGCCTCGGCGAAGGCCTTGGCGGTGTTGGCCGCGTCCTGGCCGGTCATGGAGTCGACCACGAACAGGGTTTCGACCGGGGTGATCGCGGCGTGCAGCGCCTTGATCTCGGCCATCATCGCCTCGTCCACGTGCAGGCGGCCGGCGGTGTCGACCAGCAGCACGTCGACCACTTCGCGGCGCGCGGCGGCGATCGCGTTCCTGGCGATATCCACCGGGTTCTGGCCCGCTTCGGACGGGAAGAACTTCACGCCGACCTGCTCGGCCAGCGTGCGCAGCTGCTCGATGGCGGCCGGACGGTAGACGTCGCAGCTCACCACCATCACCTTCTTTTTCTTGCGCTCGGTCAGGAAGCGCGCCAGCTTGGCCACCGTGGTGGTCTTGCCCGCGCCCTGCAGGCCGGCCATCAGCACCACCGCCGGCGGCTGCTGGGCCAGGTTCAGTTCGGTGTTGACGGTGCCCATCACCGCGGTCAGCTCGTCGCTGACCACCTTCACCAGGGCCTGGCCCGGGCTGAGGCTCTTGAGCACTTCCTGGCCGACCGCGCGCACCTTCACGCGCTCGATCAGCGCCTGCACTACCGGCAGGGCCACGTCGGCTTCCAGCAGGGCGATGCGTACTTCGCGCATCGCCTCGCGGATGTTCTCCTCGGTCAGGCGGCCGCGGCCGCGCAGGCGGTTGACGGTGGCGGACAGGCGTTGGCTGAGCGACTCGAACATGGCGGAGTACGGCAAAGGGAAAGTGGGCAAGTATAGCGGAGTGCGCCGAGGCCGCATTCACCTGAACTCAGGGCCTGTGCGACACTCGCCGGTCATGGCCATTCCCTTGCTCTCCGCGCTCGCCGTCGTGCTCTACCTCGCCGCCGCCGGCGGGCTTGCCCGGCCGCTGCTGGGCGGCGGGCAGCCGCTGAACAAGTCGGCGCTGGGCCTGGGCGGCGCGGCCGTGCTGATCCATGCGGGCATCCTGCTGGGCGTGCATCGCGGCGCGCTGGACCTGCATTTCTTCGCGGCGCTGTCCCTGGTGGCCTGCGTGGTGTCGGCGCTCACCCTGATGGTCAACCTGACCCGGCCGGTCGCCGCGCTGGGCGTGATCGTGTTCCCGCTCAGCGCCCTGCTGCTGGCGGCCGACAGTTTTCTCGCGCCCGCCACCGCGCCGCTGGCGATGGGCTGGCAGATCAAGCTGCATGTGACGGTGGCCCTGCTCGCCTTCAGCGTGCTGTCGATCGCCGCAGTGCTGGCCATCCTATTGGCCGTGCAGGAACGCGCCCTGCGCCATCGCCATTTCGGCCCCTGGCTGCGCGCGCTGCCGCCGCTGACGCTCACCGAATCGCTGCTGTTCCGCCTGATCGGCGCCGGCTTCGTGCTGCTCACCTTTACCCTGCTGACCGGCGCGCTGTTCGTCGGCGATCTGTTCGGCCAGCACCTGATGCACAAGACCGTGCTGTCGATCGTCGCCTGGCTGGTGTTCGGCGCCCTGCTGTTCGGGCGCTGGCGCTACGGCTGGCGCGGCCGCCGCGCGGTCAACCTCACCCTGGTCGGCATGGGCGTGCTGGTGCTGGCCTTCTTCGGCACCAAGGCGGTGCTGGAGCTGATCCTGCACCGCACGGCCTGAAAGGCCACCGCTTTCGGAGAGAAGTCCATGAAGCTGATCGGCATGCTCGATTCGCCCTTCGTCCGCCGCGCGGCGATCACGCTGACGCTCAAGGGCTTGCCGTTCGAGCACCTGTCGCTGTCGGTGTTCCGCAACTTCGACGAGTTCCAGGCCATCAATCCGCTGGTGAAGGCGCCGACGCTGGTCGGCGACGACGGCTGGCAGCTGGTGGATTCCTCGCTGATCATCGACTGGGCCGAAAGCGTAGGCAGCGGCCCCAGCCTGATGCCTGTCGATCCGGCCGAACGCCTGCGCGCGCTGCGCCTCACCGGGCTGGCGCTGATCGCCGCGGAAAAGAGCGTGCAGATCATCTACGAAGGCAAGCGCAGCGAAGATCATCGCGACGCCGGCTGGCTCGCCCGCGTGCAGGGCCAGCTCAAGGCGGCGTACACCGGCCTTGAGCGCGAAGCGAAGGGGCGCGACGGCTGGCTGGTCAACAGCACGCTGACCCAGGCCGACATCACGATCGCCGTGGCGTGGCGCTTTACTCAGTTGGTGCAGCCGGAACTGATCGCGCCGCAGGACTACCCTGCCCTGGCCGCGCATTCGGCGCGGGCCGAACAGCTGCCGGCTTTTGCAGCGCTGCCTCCGGTCTGACGCCTCGGAACTTTTAACTAAGGCACACCGCATCCAGGACCCGTCATTCCGGCGAAAGCCGGAATCCAGGGCCTTGGGTGGCTGCTGAGGCACTGGACCCCAGCTTTCGCTGGGGTGACGAATACTCGCGGAACCTCGTCATTCCGGCGAAAGCCGGAATCCAGGGCCTTGGGTGGCTGCTGAGGCACTGGACCCCAGCTTTCGCTGGGGTGACGAATACTCGCGGAACCTCGTCATTCCGGCGAAAGCCGGAATCCAGGGCC
>Ga0207640_10000795_pt1 | contig 17954 bp, 15 predicted proteins | sample KBSCornC42_FD_184300 | JGI IMG/M metagenome (GOLD analysis project Ga0207640, IMG submission 184300) | Corn rhizosphere microbial communities from Kellogg Biological Station, Michigan, USA - KBS Corn C4-2 (SPAdes) (version 2) | ecosystem: Host-associated > Plants > Roots > Rhizosphere > Soil ... | reverse complement strand
GTCTCGATGGGTGCGATCCAAACCCCGAAACTGCTGATGCAGTCCGGCATCGGCGATGCGGACGAATTGCGGCGATTCGGCATCCCCGTCACACAGCACCTGCCCGGCGTCGGCCAGAACTTTCAGGACCACGTGCTGGTCCCCTGCATCTGGGAGTACCGACACCAGGTGACGGCGCTCAGCCCCGAATCGTATGCGACGCTCTTCTGGAAAAGCGATGAGGCGCTGGGCACCCCGGATATCCAGGCGTGCCCTTGGGATTTCCGTTGCCGCTTCCGGACCTCGCAGCCCGCGTCGACATCCCGGAATACGGTTGCACGATATGCCCGGGCGTCGTACGCCCCGAGAGCCGGGGCCGAGTCCGTCTCACCGGACCGAACGCGCTCGATCCAGTTGACATTGAAGCGAATATGCTCGCCGACTCCCGGGATGTGAACGCGGTCATCGCCGGCGTCCAGCTGTGCCAGGAGATCGCCGATTCGGCTCCACTGCGGCCGTATATCAAGCGGGTTGCGGCACCCCTGTGCGGAGGTGATCTCGAGGATTACGTGCGCGCGACTGCGCAGTCGTATTGGCACCAGACATGTACCGCGAAGATGGGCCAGGACGACCGCGCCGTCGTCGACGGAGATCTCAGGGTCTATGGAATCGAGCGGCTTCGGATCGCCGACGGCTCGATCATGCCGCGGATCGCCACCGGAGACACCATGGCGCCGTGCATGGTGATCGGTGAGCGCGCCGGCGAGATCCTCAAGGCCGACCATGACCTCTAGATTGATAGCGTGCCCATAGGTCTGATCTGCGCGATCCCGCAGGAGCTCGCGCACCTTCGCGCCATTCTCATCGACTCGGACACCGAGGAGGCGGCGCACACGGTCTTCGTCACCGGCACGATCGACGGCCATGACGTGGTGCTGGCGGGCTCGGGTATGGGCAAGGTCAACGCCGCGCTGGTCACCACGCGTCTGGGCGACCGATTCGGCTGCCGCACAGTCGTTTTCTCCGGTGTGGCCGGCGGCCTGGATCCGCGACTCTCCATCGGCGACATCGTCGTGGCCGATCTCGTCATTCAACACGACGCGGGCGTGCTGGAGAACGAGCGTGTGCAGACGTACCAGCCCGGCTATGCACCCGTCATCAACCCCACTGATCGACTCGGCTACCCCGCCGACCCCGCACTGCTCGGTCGCGTCAAGCAACGGCTGGAGGGTGTCTCGGTTCCGGGCCAAATCGTCTATGGCACAGTGCTGTCCGGCGACCAGTATCTGAATTGCGAGACCACCCGCAACCGCTTGTTGAACGAGCTGGGCGGACAGGCGGTCGAGATGGAAGGGGGCGCCGTCGCCCAGGTCTGTGAGGCCTTCGGCATCCCCTGGCTCATCATCCGGGCGCTGTCCGACCTCGCGGGAGGCAACGCCCTGTTCGACTTCACGGCATTCGTCGACCAGGCCGCCGCGTCTTCGGCTACGATTCTGCGGCGCCTGCTGCCCGTGCTCTGAGGACAAACCATGACGACCGACCCGTTGACCAGGGTGCTGGACGCGCACGGCGGCTTCGAGCGTTGGCAGCAGTTCACCCGCGTCGAGGCGACCATCGTCAGCGGCGGCCTGCTGTTCGAAATGAAGGGCATGCCACAGGATCCGACGTCGCGACACATGGCGGCCGCGCTGCAGCACGAATGGTCATCGGTCCGACCGTTCGGGGCCGACGATCAACGGACGGACTTCACGCCGGACCGGGTCGCCATCGAGAAACTCGACGGCACCCTCGTGGCCGAACGGCTTCGCCCGCGCGACTCGTTCGATGGCCATACCCTGACGACGCCGTGGGATCCGTTGCAGCGCGCGTATTTCAACGGCTACGCGCTGTGGACCTACCTCACGAGCCCGTTTCTGTTGGCCCTGCCGGGCATGTCCGTCCGCGAACTCGAACCGGTCGTGGACAACGGCGAGGAACTCACCGGCTTCCAGGTCGAGTTCGGCCCGGGTTTCGCAGGCCACAGCACGATGCAGGAGTTCTACTTCGGGCCGGATCTGCTGCTTGCGCGGCACGACTACCGCGTCGACGTAGCAGGCGGCTTCTCGGCGATCCAGTACGTTTCGGAGTTGGTGGAGGCCAACGGCATTCGGGTGCCCACCAAGAGGCGGGCCTATCGGTGTGACGAGGCAGGCAGGCCCATCCCTTCCGACCTCATGGTGTCGATTGACCTGTCCGACGTCCACTTCTTATAGACGCGACCACCACGAGGGCGGCGAGCGCGGCGAAGGTGGCGAATAGCCAGCGCGCCGGAGTCGCGTCGCCGGTCTCCGTAAGGTTGACCACCACGCCGGCCAGCCCGGCGCCGAACGCGCCACAGATCAACTGCACGGTGTTGATGGCCGCTGCCGCCGCCGGCCCCTCAGCGGGGTCGTCGACGCAGCTCATGGCCCACGCGGACAGGTGCGGCCACGCGATACCGACCCCGACGCCGGTGATCAGCAGCGCCAGCGCCCACATCACGACAAGCCCGATCGAAGCCTCCTCGTACTGCGTCAGCGCGGCCAGCGCCAGCCCGATCGCCATCACCAGCGGCGCGACGGACACCGTGCGTACTATCACGCGGTTGTTGCGCAGAGACGCGCTGCTGATCTCGCCGACCGTCCACCCGATGGCCAGCCCCGCGCCGAGGAAACCGGCGGCGACGGGTGTGAGGTGCGCCAGCCGCTGACCGAACAGCGGCACATACATGTCGGCCATCGTGGCGGCCATCAACATCCCGAGAGTGAGGTAGATCCACTTGAGCGGGCCGGAGCCGAAGGTGCTCGGCGGAAGCACTGCCGCGGGCAGGCGGCGGTCGACGTAGATGAACACCGCGACCAGTGCGGCGCCGAGGGCCAGCAGCGCCACGGTTGCGCGCCAATCGTGCGGGATCCCCGCCACGCTCACGGCGAGCGCGGCCGCGCCCAGCAGCAGCAGTGACCAAACGGGAATCGGAATGCGCGCGTCATCGACCTCGGCCTCGCGCCGCGCCGGCAACGCGACGGGCACAAGACCGGCCATCACCACCGTCAGGATCACCAGCACACCGAACGCCCAACGCCACGAACCGAATTGCGCGAACAGTCCGCCCGCCGCGGGCCCCACCAGCGTGCCGACACCCCACATCGCGGACACCAACGCGGAGGCCTTCGTCCACAACGTACTGGGCAGTGCGGTGTTGATGACCGCGTAGCCGAGGCCGGCCAGCAGGCCGCCCGCCGCTCCCTGGACCGCACGGCCCAGCAGCAGAACCTCCATGGTCGGTGCGGCCGCACACGCCAGGCTGCCTGTGCCGAACACAGTCAGACCCAACAGATATGCCAAACGCGGACCCAACCTCAGTAGCAGCGAGTGCACGGTGGTCGCCGCCACCACCGAAGCCACCAGGTACACGGTGGTCACCCACGCGTAGTAACGGTGACCGCCGATGTCGGCGACGGCGCTCGGCATCAGGCTGATGGTCAGGAATTCGTTGGTCGCGTAGAGCGCCACACCGCCGGCGAGCACGGTCGAGGCCCCGAGGTTCTTCGGGCCCAGCAGCTCACGCCAGCTGCCCGTGGTGATCGTCGCGGTGGTCACCCGGCTCACGTTAGGAGCTCAACCGGTGTTGAGGTCAAGTTATTTGAGCCCGGCGGCGTCCATGCCGCGCAGTTCCTTCTTCAGGTCGGCGATTTCGTCGCGGATGCGGGCCGCCAACTCGAATTGCAGATCCCGCGCGGCAGCCATCATCTGCTCGGTCAGATCCTTGATCAGGTCGGCGAGTTCAGCGCGCGGCATGTTCGAGGTGTCGCGGCCCTCGATGATGCCTGCGCTGACGGCCCGGCCCGGCTCACCCTGAGCGCGGCGACCACGCGAAGCGTTGCGGCCCGAGCCGCCGACCTCGACGTCGTCGGCCTCGCGGTACACCTGGTCGAGGATGTCTGCGATCTTCTTGCGCAACGGCTTCGGGTCGATGCCGTGCTCCTGGTTGTACGCGATCTGCTTGGCCCGCCGACGGTCAGTCTCGTCGATGGCCTCCCGCATCGAATCGGTGATCTTGTCGGCGTACATGTGCACCTCACCCGACACATTGCGCGCCGCGCGCCCGATCGTCTGAATCAGGCTGCGCGCAGACCGCAGAAACCCTTCCTTGTCGGCGTCGAGGATCGCCACCAGCGACACCTCGGGCAGGTCAAGGCCCTCGCGCAGCAGGTTGATCCCCACCAGCACGTCGTAGTCGCCGAGCCGCAGTTGCCGCAGCAGCTCGACACGACGCAGCGTGTCGACCTCGGAGTGCAGGTAGCGCACCCGGATGCCCAGTTCCAAGAGGTAGTCCGTCAGGTCCTCGGCCATCTTCTTGGTCAACGTCGTGACCAGCACCCGCTCGTCGGCCTCGGCGCGTTTGCGGATCTCGCCGATCAGGTCGTCGATCTGACCCTTCGTCGGCTTGACGACCACCTTCGGGTCAACCAGGCCCGTCGGGCGGATCACCTGCTCGACGAACTCGCCACTGGACTGGCTGAGCTCATAGGGCCCCGGCGTGGCGGACAGATACACCGTCTGCCCGATCCGGTCCGCGAACTCCTCCCACGTCAGCGGCCGATTGTCGATCGCCGACGGTAACCGGAAACCGAAGTCGACGAGGTTGCGTTTGCGCGAGATGTCGCCCTCGTACATGCCGCCGATCTGGGGCACGGTGACGTGTGACTCGTCGATGACGAGCAGGAAGTCCTCGGGGAAGTAGTCGAGCAGCGTCGCCGGTGCCGACCCGGCGGGCCTGGCGTCGATGTGCCGCGAGTAGTTCTCGATGCCCGAGCAGAACCCGACCTGACGCATCATCTCGACGTCGTAATTGGTGCGCATCCGGAGCCGCTGCGCCTCGAGCAGCTTTCCCTGGCCTTCGAGCTCCGCCAGCCGCTCCTCGAGTTCCTGTTCGATGGTCGAAATCGCGTGCGCCATCCGCTCGGGGCCTGCCACGTAGTGCGTAGCCGGGAATACCCGCAGCGAGTCCACCTTGCGAACCACGTCACCCGTCAATGGATGCATGTAATAGAGCGACTCGATCTCGTCGCCGAAGAACTCGATACGCACCGCCAGCTCCTCATACGACGGGATGATCTCAACGGTGTCGCCGCGAACGCGGAAGGAGCCACGGGTGAAGGCCATGTCGTTGCGGGTGTACTGGACGTCGACGAGTAGCCGCAGCAGGGCGTCGCGCGGGACCTCCTCGCCCACCTGCAGCTCGACCGAGCGGTCCAGGTACGACTGAGGCGTGCCCAGGCCGTAGATGCACGACACCGACGCGACCACCACCACGTCACGACGGGACAGCAGGCTCGATGTCGCCGAATGCCGTAGCCGCTCGACGTCGTCGTTGATCGAGCTGTCCTTCTCGATATAGGTGTCGGTCTGCGCGATGTACGCCTCGGGCTGGTAGTAGTCGTAGTACGAGACGAAATACTCAACAGCGTTGTGCGGCAACATCTCTCGTAGCTCATTGGCCAGCTGCGCGGCCAGCGTCTTGTTCGGCGCCATCACCAGGGTCGGCCGCTGCAGCCGCTCGATCAGCCACGCGGTCGTCGCCGATTTACCCGTACCGGTGGCGCCCAACAGCACCACGTCGCGCTCCCCCGCGATGATCCGGCGCTCCAGCTCGTCGATGGCTGCCGGCTGGTCACCCGCGGGCGCATACTGGCTGACCACCTCGAAGCGACCGCCCGCCCGGACGATCTCCTCGACAGCGCGATACTCCGAGTGCGCAAGCACGGGGTGTTCGGTAGCGAAAGCCATGTTCACCAGGGTAGAACCCGCCACCGACATCGGCTGTTCCCGCGATGCTCACGCCCCGACGAACCGTCCTTGACGTCGTTCGATGAAGGACTGGATACCCTCCGCCCCGTCCTGTGTCTTGAACAAGGCGACGACATCGTCGACGAAGCGGTCCTCGGCTGCCCGCTCACCCTCGCGATTCGCGCGCTGGGCAGCGGCAAGCGCGGTTCGCACCCCCAGCGGCGCCGACCGCGTTGCGATCCGTTCCGCGAGCTCCACGGCCCGGTCGAGCTGAGCGCCGGGTTCGACAACCTCCTGGACGAGGCCGATCCGCAGAGCCTCGGCGGCATCGAATTCGTCGCCGGTCAGCAGCCAGCGCATCGCATTGCCCCAACCCGCCTCGCGCGGTAGCCGCGTGGTCGCCCCGCCGAACGGATAGATGCCCCGCTGGACCTCGAGTTGGGCGAAGCGCACATCGCCACTCGCGATCCGGATGTCGGCGGCCAGCAGGAGTTCGATGCCAAGCGTCAGGCACCACCCTTGCGCGGCAGCGACGATTGGCTTCGTCCACGGTCGTCCGTCATTGCGCCAGGGATTGCGGGCGTCCTCGGGCCAGTCAAGCGACCCAGCCATGAGGCGCGGTCCCACTTCGGCGAGATCGAGCCCGGCGGTGAAGTTGTCGCCCTGCGCATAGAGGACGCCCGCGCGTAGCTCGTCGTCGCGTTCAAGGCGTTCGTAGGCGCGGCCGAGTTCGTCCAGCATCTCCGTGTTGAAGGCATTTCGCTTTTCCGGCCGGTTGAGCCCCATGTGCAGAACGTGGCCGCGCTTTTCGACTATGACAGTTGGCATAGTACCAAATATAGACTATGTTGAGTGTCATAACCAGCGATAGCCGAAACCAGATGATCCGAAGCGCCGCTTTGCTGTTCAGGGAGAACGGCTACAGCGGCACGGGTTTTCGCGACGTCATCGCGCACAGCGGCGCGCCGCGCGGTTCGATCTACCACCATTTCCCGGACGGCAAGGAACAGCTTGCGGCCGACACAGTGGAGTGGGCCGGCGCCGTGATCGAACGACGGCTAGCGCGGGCAGCGCAGCAAGGCGACCCGATCGCCGCCCTCGGCGTCTTTGTGGACGCCTGGCGAGAGGTGCTCGAGGACAGCAATTTTCGCGCCGGTTGTCCGATCGTCGCGGTGGCAGCCGAGGCCGACGCGGGGTCGGCCGCTACCGCGGCGGCTGCCGACGCGTTCGCGCGCTGGCAGGATCTGATCGCACGCACAATGCTCGATGCCGGCATCGGTCGCACGGATGCGCGGCGATTAGCCACGCTGGTGATTGCGGCGATCGAAGGCGCGATCCTGCTGTGCCGGGCCCGCCGCGATATCCGCCCACTGCGCGATGTCCATCGCGCCCTCGAGGCGGCCCTGCGCACCGCGATCTCATAGCACGGCCCACAACCGCACGGCCGCCTATGCTGACAACATCCACGCTCCCAAGCACGAAACGTTCGACCTGGTCGCCCGCACCAACACCGATCCGAAGGGCATCGTGCGGGCCGTTGACGTCTACACCGTCGAACCCTGGGGCCTGTACATGGCGCGACCCACGCCCGGCCGCGCGCAGTTCCATTACATGGAGTCGTGGCTGCTGCCGTCTCTGGGCCTGCGGGCCACGGTGTTCCATTTCAACCCCGGTTACGAACTCGATCAGGACTACTACCTCGACGTCGGCCGGTACCGGTCCGGCGCCAAAGCGTGGCGTGCCGAGGACCATTACCTCGATCTCGTCGTGCGTACCGGTATCGGCGTCGAGCTGTCCGACGTCGACGAGTTGCTGACCGCCGTCCGCCATGGCCTTTTGAGCCCGGAGACCGGCGAGCGGGCCGTGCAGACGGCCGTTTCCGCCATCGACGGGCTGTCCAGGTACGACTACGACCTCAACCGCTGGCTCGCCGCCCAAGGAATGACCTTGACCTGGCGGTGAGCGGTAACAGCTGACCGCCGCGCGCCGATGATCTTGTGATGGTAGATAACCGCAGGTCCAAGCGTCCTGACCGGGTCGGCCACCAGCTGCTGGCCGGCAACGGCGTGCCTGCCGGTCAGCCGGGCGCTGTAATGTCGGCTGCCATGAGCTCCACCAAGCGCGGATGCCTGGCGATCGCGGCCGCAGCGGTGGTCGGGGCCGGCGCACTGTTAATTCCGGCAACCGCGCTGGCCGACCCGGATACCGGACCCACCGGACCCCAGGAAATACAGCCTGCCCCTGGCGATCAGTTGAAGCACAACATCACCTACCGCGCACGCGCCGACGGGACGTCCCGGGGAGCGGTGGTCGCGTACAAGATCGACGACGTGAACGTCAACAGCGAGCAGCCGACGTTGCTGCCGGGCATTACGTTCGAGGTCAACACCGTCCTGGACGACCCCAAAAAAGCAGGCATGGAAATCTCGATCCAGTGGCCGTACGGATCGAATCTGCACTGCGAAATCCTGGTTGACGACCAGATCGTCGCCCAGGCCGATCAGTTCATCGCGCCGAGGCTCTTCCACGTCAAGGACGACCCGCTGTACGGCGTGCTGCAGTGCGGCGCCCCGCTTGATACTCCGATCGCCGGTCAGATCCCCACGACTGCCGCTCCGGCCACTCCTCCTGCCGAGGCGCCCCCGCCTGCCGCCGCCTGATGACCAGGGCCTAGGGCCGCCATCCCGTGCTCTTGGCCCATGCCCAGGCGCGCTCGTATGCGTCGGCGAACCATGGCTCTTTGGCTTCGGCGTAGTCGGCCGCCGACAGCGCCCGACGCTTGGCGGCAAGATAATCCACCCGTACGCCGGAGTTCGCGGCCAACCAGTCCCGGAACAGCAACGCGAATTGCTGACCCGGCCAACCGTCGACTCTGACGTGGATGTTGACTGGTCGCCCCGGATCGGCGGCGCAGTGAAACCGCTTGCGCCACAGCGCTGGATCGCTTGTGTGCGACCAGTCCGGGGGGATGTGTTCCCTGCGCGGGTAGCCGACATTGGCCAACGCGTCGCTGATCTCATCGGCCGCGTCCAGGGACGCGACAGTCACCTGGACGTCGATGACATCCTTGGCGTCCATCCCTGGCACCGCTGTCGATCCGATGTGGTCCACCCGCGAGGCCTTTGCGCCACATGCCATTTCGATGCGCTTGATGATTCGGCGCGCGTCGTCGGGCCAGGTCGGCTGGTACGGCACGAGCTCGTAAGCGGCCGGCGCGCACTGCCGCATACGGATGTTGTGCGCCAGCGGCAGCACGCGGTCGTACCAGACGTCTCGGGCCTTCTCGACGAGCTCGCCCTGAGAACCCGAATTGTCCAGCAGCACATCGGCTATCGCGCGCCGCTGGTCTTCGGGCGCCTGCGCCTTGATGCGTGCGCGGGCGTCCGCCTCGTCCATCCCCCGCGCGACGACCCGCGTCACTCGGGTTTCTATATCGGCCGTGACCACGACCACGAGTGGGAACAGCGGCGCCAAGCCGGTTTCCACGAGCAGCGGGATGTCCTCGACGACAACGGCGTCCTCGTGCACCGCGTTGAGGATCTCCTCACGGCGGCGGGCGACCAACGGGTGCACGATGCCGTTAAGCGCGGCCCGCTTCTCGTCGTCGACGAACGCCCTGGCCGCCAACGCGGGCCGGTTCAGCGCGCCGTCCGGCAGCAGGATGTCCTCACCGAACGCCTCGACAAGCTGCGAGAGCCCCTCGGTGCCGGGTTCGACGACCTCGCGTGCGATCACGTCACCATCGACGATGATGCCGCCACATTCGGCGAACGCGGCGGACACCGTCGACTTACCGGCGCCGATACCGCCGGTCAGACCGATGCGAAGCATCCCGCCGTCTAGGCGCTGCCGGCGAGCTTCTCCCGCAGCGCGGCCAGCTGGGCATCGCTGGCCAGCGAGCCTCCGGCCGCTGGCTCCTCGGAGCGCGACGCGCCGTTGGCTGAAGACGACGGCCGCGCTGCTTCTTCGGCTTCGGCCGCAGCGAACTTCTCCATCTGCGCGGTGTGCATCTTGTGCCTGCGCTCCGCCTCGGCGTAGCGGGACTCCCACTCCTCGCGCTGCTTCTCGAAGCCATCGAGCCATTCGTTGGTCTCGGAGTCGAAGCCCTCGGGGAAGATGTAGTTGCCCTGCTCGTCGTAGCTGTCGGCCATGCCGTACTTCGAGGGGTCGAACTCCTCGGTGTAGTCCTCGTTGGCCTGCTTCAGGCTCAGCGAGATGCGGCGGCGCTCCAGGTCGATGTCGATGACCTTGACCATCGCGTCGTCGCCGACCTGCACCACCTGGTCCGGGACCTCGACGTGGCGCTCGGACAGCTCGGAGATGTGCACCAGGCCCTCGATGCCCTCCTCGACGCGGACGAACGCGCCGAACGGCACCAGCTTGGTGACCTTGCCGGGCACGATCTGGCCGATGGCGTGGGTACGGGCGAAGTGGCGCCACGGGTCTTCCTGAGTCGCTTTGAGCGACAGCGAAACCCGCTCGCGATCCATGTCGACGTCGAGCACCTCGACGGTGACCTCGTCGCCGACCTGAACGACCTCGGACGGATGGTCGATGTGCTTCCAGGACAGCTCGGACACGTGGACCAGGCCGTCGACACCGCCGAGATCGACGAAGGCGCCGAAGTTGACGATCGAGGACACCACACCCTTGCGGATCGCGCCCTTCTGCAGCTGGTTGAGGAACTCACTGCGCACCTCGGACTGGGTCTGCTCCAGCCAGGCACGACGCGAGAGCACCACGTTGTTGCGGTTCTTGTCGAGTTCGATGATCTTGGCCTCGATCTCCTTGCCGATGTACGGCTGCAGATCGCGGACGCGACGCATCTCGACCAGCGACGCAGGCAGGAAGCCGCGCAGGCCGATGTCGAGGATCAGGCCGCCCTTGACGACCTCGATGACGGTGCCCTTGACGGCCTCGTCCTTTTCCTTGAGCTCTTCGATGGTGCCCCAGGCGCGCTCGTACTGGGCGCGCTTCTTGGACAGGATCAGGCGGCCTTCTTTGTCCTCCTTGGTGAGGACCAGAGCTTCGACCTCATCGCCGACGGACACAACCTCATTGGGGTCGACGTCGTGCTTGATGGACAGCTCACGGGAAGGGATGACGCCTTCAGTCTTGTAACCGATGTCGAGCAGGACTTCGTCACGGTCAACCTTGACGATTGTCCCTTCGACGATGTCGCCATCGTTGAAGTATTTGATGGTTTTGTCGATGGCGGCGAGAAAGTCCTCGCTCGAGCCGATGTCGTTGACGGCTACTTGCGGCGAGGTGACGGAGGGACTTGGCATGTGGTGGGTTGCTCCGGACAGGTTGGGTCGTAGGGACTAAGTGACGTGATTGTTAGTGCGAACCCGCCCAGACCGAAACAGAGCACAGACGGATACACGTCGAGGTTACTCGACTGTGCACATGCTGGACAAACCGGTCCCCCGAGCTCGCCGATCATGATCATTGCGAGGCTACGCTTCTGTGGTGTCATACGCAGGCGCGCAGCCCCCGCCGGGTCCCGTCGGCCCACCGTTGCCTCCCCCTTTTCAGAGGCGAATCCGGAAGGTCGGGGCCCCGCTGGGCGCAATCATCGCGATGGGCACGGTCGCGGGACTGATCGTGATCGTGCTGACTGCGGTCAACCCCGTCGGCACCTCGATCGGGTTCGTCCTGTCCAGCGTCGCGATGACGGTTGTCGTGCTCGCCTACCTGTGGCTGGACCGGTGGGAGCCGGAACCGCCTCGGCTCCTGGTCCTCGCCTTCCTCTGGGGCGCGTCGGTCGCCGTCGTGATCGCGTCGGTATTGCAGCTGGTCACCGAGGCCGCCATCAACCCGGGCGCGCCAGAATCGGTGAGCCCGGTGACGGTCGTGCTCGGCGCACCGCTGACCGAAGAGGCGGCCAAGGGCCTGTTTCTGGTGCTCATGATGACCGGGCGGCGTCGCAACGAGCTCAACTCGCTGACGGACTGCCTGGTATACGCGGGCCTGGTCGCGGCGGGTTTCGCGTGGCTCGAGGACATTCTCTACATCGGCGGCGGTGAGACACTCGGCGCTTCGCTGGTGACCGCGGCGATGCGACTGATCATGGCGCCGTTCGCCCACCCGTTGTTCACCACCATGACCGGCATCGGGGTGTACTTCGCCATGCAGCAGCGCAACGGCCTCGCCAAGGCCGGCTGCATCCTGCTGGGCTATCTGGGCGCGGTGATCATGCACGGGCTGTGGAACGGCTCGTCGTTGCTCGGAATCGAGACCTACTTCGGCGTCTACGTGTGCTGGATGGTGCCCATCTTCGTGCTGGCGATCGTGCTCGGCGTCCAGAGCCGCCGCAGAGAGCAGCGCGTCGTAGCCGCCAAACTGCCGGACATGGTCTCGGCGGGTCTGGTGACCCCCAACGAGGCGACGTGGTTGGGCTCGATCCGCGACCGCAAGCTCGCGATCGGCGAGGCGACCCGGCTCGGCGGCCGGCCTGCGGGCAAAGCGGTCAAGAACTTCGCTGCTCAGGTGGTGGAACTGGCGTTCGTACGGGACCGGATCGATCGCGGCTTCGGTGATCAGCGGGTGGAGGCGCTGCTCAACGAGGAGGCGTACGGCGTGTATGCCGCCCGCGCGGCGGCGCCTGCACTGCAGGCCATGGCGGAGTATCGCGCGCCTAGTGGGCGGCGGAGTCCCAACTCCGGCCGAAGCCGACGCTGACCTCGAGCGGTACATCCAGCGGGTAGGCGCTGCCCATCTGCTCGCGCACCAACTTCTCGACCTCGTCACGCTCGCCGGACGCAACCTCGAACAGAAGCTCGTCGTGCACCTGAAGCAGCATGCGGGACTTCAGGCCGGCGTCCTTGAGAGCCTTGTCGACGTTGATCATCGCGACCTTGATGATGTCGGCGGCGCTGCCCTGGATCGGCGCGTTGAGCGCGGCCCGTTCGGCGGCCTCGCGGACGTTGCGGTTGCTGCTGTCCAGCTCCGGCAGATAGCGCCGCCTGCCGAACACCGTCGAGGTGTAGCCGTCCTTGCGCGCCTGGTCGACGACGTCCCGCAGGTAGTCGCGCACTCCGCCGAACCGGTCGAAGTACTGCTCCATCTGCACCTTGGCTTCCTCGGTGGAGATCTTCAGCTGCGCGGCCAGGCCATAGGCGGACAGCCCGTACGCCAGCCCGTAGGACATCGCCTTCACCCTGCGCCGCAGTTCGCCGGTCACCTCGTCGATGGGCACCGAGAATGCCCGCGACGCCACGAAGGAGTGCAGGTCCTCGCCCGTCCGGAACGCCTCGATGAGGCCCTCGTCTCCCGACAGGTGGGCCATGATGCGCATCTCGATCTGGCTGTAGTCGGCCGTCATCAGCTCGTGGTAGCCCTTGCCGACGACGAACGCGTCCCGGATCCGGCGCCCGGCATCCGTGCGGATCGGGATGTTCTGCAGGTTCGGCTCGGTCGACGACAGCCGCCCGGTGGCGGCGATGGTCTGGTTGAAGGTGGTATGAATCCGGGCGTCGGAGGCCACCGAGTTCAGCAGCCCGTCGACGGTGACCTTCAGCCGCGTCGCGTCGCGGTGGGCCAGCAGGTGCTGCAGGAACGGGTGCCCGGTCTTGTCGAAGAGCGACTGCAGCGCATCCGCGTCGGTGGTGTACCCGGTCTTGGTGCGCTTGGTCTTCGGCATCTCGAGCTCGTCGAACAGCACCACCTGCAGCTGCTTGGGCGAGCCGAGGTTGATCTGCTTGCCGATCACCGCGTAGGCCGCCTCTGCCGCGTCGCGGATCTGGTCGGCGAACTCGCTCTGCAGTTCTGACAGCAGCTTGAGGTCGACGGCGATACCCGCGGTCTCCATCTCTGCGAGTGCCCGCTGGACCGGCAGCTCCATGTTGCCCAGCAGCTCCGACGAGTCGATGCGCGCCAGCTCCTCGTCGAGCGCATCCGCCAGGTCCATGACGGCACTGGCCCGCAGGATCACGGTCTGCACGGCCTGGTCGTTGACGCCCTCGCTGTCGTCGAGCAGCGAAAGTTGTTGCTGCTCAGGGTTATCCGCACGCAGCTCGCGTTTCAGGTAGCGCAGCGACAGGTCGTCGAGCGCGAAGCTGCGCTGGCCGGGGCGCACCAGATACGCGGCCAACGCGGTGTCGGACGTGACGCCGGCCAGCTTCCACCCGCGGCCTTCGACGTCGTGCATGGCGAGCTTCGCCTCGTGCAAGGCCTTCGGCTGCGCTGGGTCGGCCAGCCAGGAGGACAGCGCGGCCTCGTCGTCGGGGTGCAGGGTCGCGGTGTCGAGGTAGCGGCCGTCGCCATCTGCGGCGACGATCGCCAGCGCCGTGGCGTCTGCGTCGAACGCCAGGTGCGTGCCGACCACCGCCATCCCGAACCGGTCGCCCTCCCTGTGCTCGCCCAGCCAGGCGGCCAACTCGCCTGACTCGAGCGCCCCGCCCTTGACGTCGAAACCCTGATCCACCTCGGGGTCGGCCGATGCCAGCGTGTCGAACAGGCGGTCCCGCAACACCCGGAACTCCAGGTCGTCGAAGAGGCGATGGATGTGGTCCCGGTCCCACGGCTGCATCCGCAGCGTGTCGGGCGTCTGCGCCAGTGGGACGTCCTTGACCAGGTCGGTCAGCTCACGGTTCAGCACCACGCTCGAGAGGTTGGCCCGCAACGCGTCGCCGACCTTGCCCTTGACCCCGTCGACGTTGTCCACCAACGACTGAAGCGACCCGTACTCGGCGATCCACTTCGTCGCCGTCTTCTCCCCAACGCCGGGGATGCCAGGCAGGTTGTCGCTGGGGTCGCCGCGCAGGGCCGCGAAGTCGGGGTACTGCTGCGGGGTCAGCCCGTACTTCTCGACGACGGCATCCGGGGTGAACCGGGTCAACTCGCTGACGCCCTTGCGCGGGTACAGCACGGTGACGTCGTCGCTGACCAACTGCAGCGAGTCGCGGTCGCCGGTGACGACAAGCACCCGGTACCCCTCGTCCTCGGCCTGCGTGGCCAGGGTGGCGATGATGTCGTCGGCCTCGAACCCCGGTTCGGCGAGCACGGTGATGCCCAGCGCTACGAGCACCTCCTTGGTGATGTCGATCTGCCCCCGGAACTCGTCGGGCGTGGACGACCGGCCCGCCTTGTATTCCGGATACTTGTCGACACGGAAGGTCTGCCGCGAGACGTCGAAGGCGGCGGCGATGTGCGACGGCTGTTCGTCACGCAGCAGGTTGATCAGCATCGCGGTGAAGCCGTAGACCGCGTTGGTGGTCAGGCCACCCTGGGTCTTGAAGTTCTCGGCGGGCAGCGCGTAAAACGCCCGATACGCCAGCGAATTGCCGTCCAGCAGCATCAATATGGGCTTCTCGGCGGTTGCGCTTGCGGTCACGGGCCTACTCTATGCACCGCCGCCGACACGCAGTAGCCGCCGAGCCCTACCAACCAGCACACGTGCCGCCGGGCTCATCGGGCCGTCCGACCGCCATGCCAGCACGAGTCGGCCCCGCAGTTCCGGGACGATCGCCAGCGCACGCAAGCCGTCGCGATTCCGCGATACGGAGCCGGGCACGATCGCCACCCCGAGGCCCCGCTCCGCCAGGTCGGCGAGCGCCAGCGGTGTGCTGGCCTCGAACGCGATTCGCGGCGTCACCCCGGCTCTGGCGCACGCGGCGTCGAACTGACGCCGGATGCCCGCCCCCACGGGCAGCGCGATGAGCCGGCGGTCGGCCAAGTCCTTCAGCCGGATGGTCTTGCGAGACGCCAACTCGTCGGTCGGGGATACCGCGGCGGCGATGGCTTCGTCGGTGACGACTTCCACATCGAGGCCGTCCGGTCGCTCGTCGGGCCCGACAGACACGATCGCCGTGTCCAGCTGCCCGGTGCGCACCTTATCGATCAACGCATCGGAACTGTCTGTGCTGAGCGTGATTTCGACACTCGGATGTTCGGCGTGGAAATCGGCGAGCAGCGAAGGAATGTCGACGCTGTGCGTTGTCACCGTGCCGATCGTGACGGTCCCGCGCACCAATTGCGTGAGTTCGTCGACCGCGACGTGGATATCGGCGACGGCCGCGAGCGCCGCCCTTGCGTACGGCAGCGCGGCCTCGCCCGCGGCGGTCAACCGCACGGCGCGACGCGACCGGTCAAGCAGCGACTGACCCACCTCGCGTTCCAGCCGCTGAATCTGGGCGCTGACCGCCGGCTGCGCGACGTGGATGCGCTCGGCGGCGCGGGTGAAGTTGGCTTCCTCGGCCACGGCGACGAAGTACTCGAGCTGCCGAAGTTCCATAACTAATGATTATAGTTTCTGGCTCATATCGATATTGGACTTATAGGACGTCGACGCCAACGCTGGATAGCGAGGGAAGGAGACGACATGGCGGACGTATTGATTGCAGGTGGTGGCATTGGCGGGCTGACCGCCGCACTGACGTTGCACGCACGCGGCATCGGGTCGACCGTTCTCGAACGCGCCTCGCACCTGCGGCCGCTGGGCGCGGGGATCAACCTGCTGCCGCACGCCGTCAGCGAGCTGTATGCGCTCGGGCTGGGCGACGAGCTGTCGAAGGTCGCCGTCGCGCCCGCCTCGATCTCGTATTACGACACCGAAGGCACACTGCTGTTCCGTGAGCCGCGTGGCATCGACGGCGGCTACGGCTACCCGCAGTATTCGGTGCACCGCGGGCAGCTGCAGATGCTGTTGCTGTCGGCGCTGCGAGAACGGCTGGGCCCCAATGTTGTTCGTACGGGTGCTGATTTGCACAGCTTCGACGAATCCGGAGGCGGGGTGCGGGTGCACACGACGGCAGGCGACTTCACGGCGGATGTGCTGGTCGGCGCTGACGGCATTCATTCCGCGGTGCGGACGCAGCTGCATCCGGAACCCGACCCGCTGCTGTGGTCGGGTGTGCGGATGTTCAGAGGTGCGGCTCCCGGTGAGTTGCTCGACGGCCACACGATGGTGATCGTCAAGGACCCCAACGGAATTGACCTCGTCACATACCCGATCGGCGACGGCCTGATCAACTGGGTGGTGATGCTGCCCGAATCGGAGCCCGGACCGTTGCCGGGCGACGCGAAGTGGAACCAGCCCGGTGACCGCACGGCGATCCTGGCGCACTTGACGAACTGGGATCTCGGCTTCCTGGACGCCGCGGATCTGGTGCGGCGCACCGAGCCCGTGCTGGAGTACCCGATGGTCGACCGGAACGTGCTGCCGTGGTGGGGACGAGGGCGGGTTACGCTGCTCGGCGATGCCGCCCATCCGATGTATCCCGTTGGCGCCAATGGTGGTTCGCAGGCGATCGTCGACGCGCGCGTGCTTGCCGATGAGCTGGCGCGTGACTTCGACGGCGGGTTGCGGACCTACGAGGACATCCGTCGGCCCGAGACCGCGGACGTTGTGCAAGCCAACCGCGAGATGCACGTCACCGGCGCCAGCCAACGGCCTGCGGACCTGGCACGGGTGACCGGCAAGTACCGCACCGACACCGACGCCGACAGGGTCCGCTGATGACGATCTATGTGTTGGTGCCAGGCGCCTGCCACGGCGCATGGTGCTTCGACGACCTGACCGCGGCGCTGCGTTCGGTTGGGCGCAGGGTGCTGGCCATCACGCTGACAGGCGTCGCCGAGCGCGCGCACCTCGCGCATGCCGGCGTGAACCTCGAGACGCACATCACCGACGTGCTGTCTGCGCTGTCGGCCGAACCCGACGCCGAGAATCTGGTGCTGGTCGGCCACAGCTACGGCGGCATGGTGATCACGGGCGTCGCCGATCGGATTCCCGAAAGGGTCGACGCGCTGGTGTATATCGATGCGCTGGTGCCCCGGGACGGTGAATCGTGTTGGCATCTGGTCAATGACGAGGAGCGGCAGTGGTACCTCGATGTCGACGACACCGGCTACGGCGTCCCCCCGATGCCGTTCTTCGACCCGCGCGCGAGTGCCCATCCGCTCGCGTCGTTCCTCCAGCGGATCAGGCTGACAGGCGATCTGAACAGGTTCCGGCGACGCGACTTTGTGTATGCGCTGAAATGGCCGGGCGATTCGCCGTTGCGGCCGTCATACGAACGGGTCAAGAACGACCCGAACTGGAACGTCCATGAACTCGACGGCGCACACAACCTGATGCGGGACAACCCGGACGACCTGGTACGCATCCTGCTGGACGCAGCTCAGTAGCCCAGCAACTTGCGGAACTGCTGCCCGACGGCCAT
>Ga0207640_10000793_pt1 | contig 17963 bp, 20 predicted proteins | sample KBSCornC42_FD_184300 | JGI IMG/M metagenome (GOLD analysis project Ga0207640, IMG submission 184300) | Corn rhizosphere microbial communities from Kellogg Biological Station, Michigan, USA - KBS Corn C4-2 (SPAdes) (version 2) | ecosystem: Host-associated > Plants > Roots > Rhizosphere > Soil ... | reverse complement strand
GCGCTTACTTCCACCGCGCGGCAGGTTCGATGCGCAGCGGATGCGGGAAGGGTTCAGCAATCGGACGACGTTCTGCCGGGTGCTGTAGGCCGTGGCGCTTCAAGTACGCATGCTGCGACTCGAACACGGGCGGATTGTCGGGATCGCCGAACCACACTGGAATGCCGTAGTCATGTGCGGGCGCAATGAGCAAGGCTTCGTGGAGCGGCTTGCCGTTGCCGCGCAGCAGTCGGCGCGGTTCGATCAGTCGCGGCGCGTACACGGTGCGCTCCCATCGCCCAAGCTTCGCGGGTGCGAGTCGGGGTGCATCGAACTTCCACCAGCAGGAAGGACGGGTGCCGGGGTTGGTCTGGATCCAGCGAGCGAGGATCGCCGCGCTGTGCTCGCGCCACAGCGGTTCCATCGCGTCATAGCTGCTGATGTCCAACGCGGTGAACGGGTTGCTGTCTGCCGGCAGCGGCTCGTCGTTGAGCGCGGCCCATAGCACCGGGTCAATCTCTGCACGCTGCACGCGAAGTCGGCGAGTGCGCATCGTTTACCGTCCTGCCGGGCGACGCGGCTGCGCGTGCGGCGGCTCCACGTCCAGATTGAGCGCCTTCAATGCAGCCAGCATTTGCGCGCGCGCGTCACGTTCGGCGGGTAACAGCGGATGCGCTTTGCGCTGGTCGAAACGGTCTCGCACCATTGGGCCGTCGCGCTCAATGGCAGCTTGGCATTCGCGCATCCGGTCGAATGCCTGCATCGCGGTTTCCAGCAGCAGCCGCCCAGCGTCATCGTCCAGTTCGTACTGTGAAACCAACCGTTTCCACCAGCCTTTCGCCTCGGTGGACAGCCCTTTAGGTGCGGTTCGACGTGGATTCATGGCAGATTTTTTCAAAGGAAAACTGTGTTGCACATGAAAATGTGTGTCGGCGCGTATTCCGGCCAACGGGTGCGCTGCATGCAACACTCCCCCCGGTCGGCAGCGCGTCAGTGCAGTTTCTTCATTCGCACTGGATCGTGCATCGGTGCGAGGAAGCGCATGCCGGTTGCTGGCATCTCGTCGTCATCGTCGCCATGTGTGAGGTCGGTTGCGCAAACCACTTCGATCATCGGCACGCCGTTTTCTTCAACGATCAGCACACCCAACGGAATGACATTGGCGTCACTGACACTGCGGAGTTCCGCGATCTGCCTTTCGACTTCGGCATATGCCTGCGGATAGGCGCGCTGCGCGGCACGCGGACTGATTGGCTCTTTCATAGCTGTGTCTCCAGCTGGCGGATGCGTTGTTCGAGCGCATCGTTGCGACGCTTGAGCTGCTTCATGTGCTCTGCGACCTTGCCAAGCATCAGCACGAGTTCGCCTTGCGTGACCGGCATATCGCGTTGCGACTTCGGCATCTCAGCCAGTGCCTTATCCATGGCGTTCATCAGTAGTTGGCACCTGTGATGATTGCCACACCACCAACGCGCTGGTTCTCGAAGTTGCACCGGATGACTGCCTTGAGCGCAACAGTGTTGGTCTGAAACATCGACACCTCTGCTGCGGGTGACGTGGGCGTGTCCGACATTACAAGCGTGGTGTTCGGGCTTTGACTAAGCTCGATGCCTTCCAGCGCGACCGCGATGCCGCTTGCGTCGATCAATGCAATCTGACCGCCAGAGCTATCACGCGGACTATGGCGGCTGACCAAGAGCGGAATGCCGAGCACACTTCCACCCCTTGGTCCCGCGTCGGGGAACAAAAACGATCCATTCGCGCCGCGCACCATCGCCAATCCGGTTGCCGTGTCGGGATCGGTTGCCAGGTATGCGCTCGACATGTCGCCCGCGAACGCGGACACCAGCGCCTTGAGATCGGCGGCAGTGTCGCCGGTTGCATCGACAGTCGGCGCGCCATGCGTGATTGCGGCTGGCGTGCTATCTGAACCGGCTTGCGAGCTATCCAGCAGCGCGACGTCCAGCGCGCCAACGCACCCGGTTTGGAGGTCAAATTCCAAAGCCGCTTCGACTGCGGGCGACTCCGCGCGCAATGCTTCCGCCGTTGTGCAGATAATTGCTGCGACCTTTTTTGCGGTGAGCGTGCTGCCGGCAAGTACAGGCTTCAGCAGCGGAATGGAGGACGACTCGCCAACCCAGAATCCGGTTGCGCCGTTCGTGCGCGCCAGCATCCGTTTGTTGAATGCCATCGGTCGTGTGCCTACCAAACCGCCAAGCACGGATTTTTCGCGCACCGCGTTCAAAAATTCAGCTGCGGGTGGTTCGCCAATGTCGCCGGTCTGAATAGCGGACTGCGCAGCCTTCGCGATGGTGATGGCTTCATTCGGCCAACGTGCCGCGGCAAAGGCGTTGATGAGTTCAGGCGACGTGCCGCCGAACTGCGCACACTTTGCGCGGATGTACAGACGGCCACGCGGGCCAGCAGAGTACGACATGGCGTTGCCTCTTGCTTGCGGATAGATGCAAGCGAAGCTACGCCAGCGGTTTGGTCAACAGTGGCGCTGCAAGCCATCTATGGTCATCTAGCCTGTCTTCCATGATTCCCCGAACTGCATCATGACTTCCCATGCCGCGAGTTCTTCCAAGTCATAGCTGTATTGCGATCCTCTGACCGGCTTGCGGGAACCACATGGGCCTCGGGATGGCTTGTCTTCGTCGCCATTGCTGCGCCACCCGGCGAGCGTGCGCTTGGGGATGCTGAGCAGATTCGCTGCCGTGGATTCTGAAACCCGCGCGTCCACAACCGGCCAGCCGCGAGCCTCGCACTCGCGAGCGAACGTTTCCACGCGCGCGGCAATCTGCGCGGTGCGTTCGGCGTCGTCGCCATGTCCGCGAGGGTGGCGATTGCCGCAGGCCGTACATGTACACATTTCAGTCATGGTGCTCATCTCGAAAACCCGGCGCGACGCTGCCGGGGCGGTGTAGCAGTTCAGGGGTTGCCGACGATGCCGACGACGATGCCGCGCTTATCTATTCCCCCGTATATTTCTCCCCCTTTTCTCTATTTCTATCTTTCTCCCCCTAAATAGAAAAGTATCGTCGGTATCGTCGGCAACCCATCTATATCAACACTTAGAGCCCCCGGCAGCATCGTCGGTCTATCGTCGGCAGGATCGTCGGCAAAGCTCATGAAGCGCGCCACCGGCGGACTCGACCCGCCGACGCTGGCCGTTCGGGACAGGTGCGCATCGTCGGAATCCCTTGCTCACCGTAGGCATATCGTCGGTCATCGTAGGCATCAAAACGGCCGCTTCAATTTTTTGCCACGCTTGCTGAGCTTGATCCCTTTCCAGCATCTTTTGCTTCCAACCCATCGACTCTGGAACCCATCTTCCAGCATGGCCTTCAACTCCTTGCTCACATGGTTGGAGGCAACTGACGCCGCCATGCCGTTTTTTTCTCGCCAGATGTTGTACTTCTCAGTAATGGCGGAAGGGTCGGCAACCAGTTCTGGGCGAACCTCGCAATAGCCGACCACAAATTGCTTCAGCGGGTTTGTCTCCACGCGCCACTCGTCGCGCGCATCGCGGCTGGACTGCGGCTCGGTGAACTTGAAGTCGTTGGCTTGCTTGCCAACAAGTCGCCGGTATCCCTCAATCGCCCAGTTCGCGATGGCTGGAAGTTCGGATTGCAGCTTGTCCAGCAGGTGCACGTCCTCATGCCCAAGGAACGATTTTTCGAGTTGGAGGATCATGAACCGATGATGGATTGCATCGGAGTTGTCGGGCAGGTGCGGCATCTCGTTCGACAACAGCATGATGCGTGTACCCAAGTTCACATCCCGCATACTTTTATTCTTGCGATCCACACTGACGTCGTCGCCGCCGATAATCCGCAGCAGCGTTTCGATCACCGCGAAGATGTCCTGACGGCTTGACAACCTTGCGTCAGAGACAAGGCACAACCTCTTGTCGATCAGGTTTTCCAGCCCGAACCGCGTGCCAATCGCGTGCAGCGCAGGCGTCGCCACCATCGACTTACCAAGCAAGTTCGACAGTACATGGCCAATCGTGCCCTTACCGGCGCGCTTGGGGCCGACGATGATGAGTCCCTTTTGTGCCCAAGTATCCCCCGCAAGCGTGTACCCAAAAAATTCCTGCAACATGGCAATTTCATCCGCCTTGTCGCCGAACAGTTGGTGCAGAAATGTCATCCACAGCGGGCAATCCTTCGCGGCAGCGTCATGCTCCCACGTCGCACCGTTCGGGATGAACATGGAGTGGTTGGAATAGGTGCGCCCGGTTTTCATGTCCACCAGCACACCGCGGCAGACCAGCTTGCCGCGCGCGTCAACCTCCACCCATTTCCCATCGCGGAACTCGCATGGCACGCGGTAGTGCGAGGGGATGCCGACCATGCCCTTAATCTGGTACATGATTTCGCGGACCGCGCCGCTGGTCGGGTTGAAGGGCTGAATCTCACCGTCCGCATCGACCACCCGGCAGTGCAGCAAGTGTGAGTAGATAAATTGGTCGATGTCGTCGGGTGTGCGTTCACTCCACAACGCGCGGTAATAGCTGTACCAAGCTTCACGGTAGTAGGCGAGTTGTCGCAGTCCGTTTTTCGTAAAGTAGCGATCCAACACTATCCTCGCCGCGCGGTTCACGTCCGCGCGCAGCGATGGCAGCACTGGGTTGCGTTCATCGTCCTCAGCAATGCGTTGTTGCTGCGCTTCTGTAAATCGGCGCACTTCTTCAGCGATGCGCGGATCAGCAGAACGCATTTCTGGCTGTTCTGTGTCGGCCTCGCTTGATTTCTTGCGCTTGCCTTTCCGCTCCTGTGCGCGGCGCTGCTTGTTCATCCGTTTCTGCCGCGCTTCGGCAACCGCCTGCAGCTCCGTTGGTCCCATCGCCGCCTCTTGCTCGGCCGCAAAGCGCCGCACTTCCGCAGCGATGCGCGGATCAGCAACCGGGTTTGCCGCGCCCTCAAGATCGGGCTTATGCTTTTTCTTAGTCACGATCACCCCCCGCCGCCGCAAGCTCGCGCATGGGGTCATCGCAAACGGTCAACGCACGGCCCAGCGCGCAACGTACCGCACGTACACGCACACGCAGAGGATTGAAGGGTCGCAGGTGACCGCCCCCGCTGACCACCACGCATTTGAACAGGAGACAAGAAAGCCAGGTATCCATATCGGCCCTTGGCGTTCGCCGGATTTTGCCGCCGCACGCGGCGTACCACTTGCCGCGATATAGGCGCCAGCCGTTTAGACGGCCAAATATTGAATCGCGGTCGAGTACGCCGGACGCGATGATGGCTGCCGCGACAGCATCGGCGTCCCGCAGGCTAGGCAGCACCAATCCGTCGCAATCGAATCTGGCAGACGCGGGCAGCGCGAGGGCGGTATTATCTTCGGGTCTGCCAAGACGAAAGTTGTCATCCAAGCCCCGCGCCGCAGCGGGGCTTTTTCGTGGCGTGGACATCAGCGGCGACTCGGACTGACGCGATTCTTTTCCAGTACGCGCTCACAAGAGTCGGCATGGATAAGGGTGCGCTGGCCGAGCTTGCTGATTTCTAGGTCGCCAGACTTGATGAGTTCATAGATCGTGGAGCGACCCACACCGAGACGGCGCGCGGCGTCCAGCGGCGAGTACGCCAGCGGCGCGGGAGTCTTGTCATCTTTCATTTGTCACGTCCTCATTGAGAGATCGGACGCGACGGGAGTGGTCGCGCCCGTAGCCGCTTGGTCATACGGCTACGGACACGAATTAGATACCACAGAACACGGAAAGTAATTCCGCGAAAAACTGAAATTTCGCAGAACTGGCCGATTGACTCAGTTGATTGTTACCTCGGCAGCTTGCTCCGGACTCCGGAACCTCATGACCCTTATGGCACCCATGCCCGGTTCTTCCCCGGCTAGTTCGCAGATGACAAAACCGTCAGGCTGCCCGTCGTCGCGGATTTTGCGGAGAACTTCAACATTGAGTGCGCCATCAAGATCATCAAGGCGAAGCTCAGGGTTGTCGCGCAAAACCGCTTCCTTCTCTGCCATGCTCATCTCGTTCATCTTCTTGTCTCCAGTGCGCCGCACGTTCAACGCGCGCACACGCTGTGCACGCGCACATGCGGCATGGAGCAAGCTACAGATGGAAGGCTTGAAAGTAATTCCGCGAAATTTCAGTTTTTCGCGAGCGTGATGCAGCGCTGGTTACTTGTCGAACAATCGCGCGAACCGCTCAGCTTCATAGTACAGGCCAGACGTCTGAGTCTTTCCAAGGTGAAGTTTTTTGCCGACCTTCTCGAACAAAGACACGTCGATGCTGGCACCGTCGTGTTCATGCGCGTGCCGAACAGCAAGCCAAACCTTGCGCTGCATCGTTCGCCGCTTGCGCAAGGCATGAAGATGCTTTCCTTTTTTGAATGGACGTCCGAACGCTTCATCCCAACTTTCCGCGCGGCAGTTCAAGACTGCATCGAACGCGCTGATGTACGCCTTGCTGGCCCATGCTGGCAGCGGCATATCGTGGTTCGCGCACACGCGCACGGCAGCGAGTAGCGCCATCCCGTCGCCCTGCTCGAAGCGTTGGCGTTCGGATTCCAGCACCAGTTCCGCATCGACCTTCCAGACCGGAAGGGACGGGTCAGTGACGTCCGCACCATCCTTCAGTTTTTGAAGCGTCTCGCGGGTCGCATCCTCGATCCTCTTGCGCGCGTTCATGCCTTCGCCCTCTCGCGGATGCCGGTCACGTTGCCGGTGGGCGCGGGCTTCGCGCAATACCTGGCCCAGTCCGCCATGAGCCGGGCACGCTTGTTGAACAAATCGGTTCGCCGATAGACCGCCTCAACGCCTTGGACAGCGTGGGCAAGCGCCGCCTCGGCAACGTCGCGCGGGTACGCGGTCATATCAGCGGCCCAATCGCGGAACGTGCTGCGGAAGCCGTGCGCATCGAAGCCGGGGCGGATCGTGCGCAACGCCTTGAGCATCGCGGCGGTCGTGATCGGCTGATCTTTCTTCGTGCCGGGGAAAACGTAATCGTTGACGCGGGGCAGCTTGCGCAGCATCGCGACAGCGGGCGCGGAAAGGGGCACACGATGTTCCTTGCCCGCCTTCATCCGCTCGCCCGGAATCGTCCACGTTGCCGCGTCCAAGTCGAATTCTTCCCACCGCGCGGCGGCAACTTCGCCGGGACGGCAGGCGGTCAGGATTTGCAGTTCCAGCGCGAGCGCGCCCAAACCCTTTTGCTTGCGCAGCGCGCCGACGAATGTACCGGCCTCAGCGTAGGGGATCGCGGCGCGATGTGCGACGTTCTTGAGCTTGGTCGGCTTCGCCAGCAACTTGTCGAGATGCCCGCGCCAGCGCGCCGGGTTGTCACCGCTGCGGAACTCGCGCGCGGTCGCCCAATCCAGCACCGCTTCGATGCGTTGCCGCACGCGCGTTGCGGTTTCGGTTTTCGTCGTCCAGATTGCTTCCAGCGCCTTGATGACGAGTGCGGTATCAATTTCCGCAACCGGCAACGGTTTCAGGTCGGCGCAGTAGGTGTCGAGCGTGGATTCCCATTGCGCGGCGTGCTTGGCGTTCCGCCAACTCTCGCGGTGAGCGTCCATGTACTTGTCGCAGCACTCGCCGAAGGTCAGCCGCCGCGCGCGTTCCAACTTCGCAGCGGTTCGCGCCTGCCGGGCGGAGTCGATGGGGTCGATGCCTTCCCGAACTTGCCGCCGACAAGCCGCTGCGCTTTGGCGCGCTTCCTCAAGGCTCACGTCCCAAACCGGGCCGAGTCCCTTGTCACGCAGCTTGCCGGTGGTACGGTCGCGCCAGCGAAAGACCCATGTCTTGCTTCGATCCGGGCGCACGAAAAGGTACAACCCTCCGCCATCGTTGTAGCGTCCGGGTGCCTTGCGATTCTTTACCGTGAGCGCTGTCAGCCGATTGTTCATAGTCTCCGCCTAACTGATCGTCCCTACTTTCGTCCCTATCTAGTATAGCCGCTGTAGGCGGATTCTAGCGAACGTACCCGGACGGGGTTAGACAGAAAAAGCCTTGCGGCGTAAGCGTTTGCTGGCAGATTTCGGAAACGGGCGGACATGCTAGGATGCGCCTCGAAAGGACACCCTCTCCGCCAGACACAAGAAGGGGCCCGCAGGCCCCTTCGTCGTGTCTGGGAGTGTGGTGTGTGGACGAACCCACTCGGTTCGACAAATTCGTCTGGAACGAATTTGGACGCCGAAGGCGGCCCCGAGCGCAGCGAGGGGTGAGGCGCATGGATGCGCCGAACAATCCCACCCTCTCCGCCAGAAATGCAAACGCCCCGTGTGGGCGTTTTGCGTTTCTGAAGCAACAGTGGCGATTCAGGGCACGGGATGTGGCCGCTGTCAGCGCCTGCACCCCTCCAGCCGCAGGCGCTTGCCAATTTGCAGATCGGTGGCGGAACGCAGGTGGTTGCTGCGCACCAGTTCGCGCACGTCGTCGCAATGGAAGCGACGGGCGATGGCGTAAAGCGTATCGCCGCTGCGGATGGTGTAGTGCCCGGCGGACTCGTGCTTCGATTTGCGCGGCGGCGGGTCGGCCGCAGCGACCTGCACGGGCGGCGTCGGCAGTTGCGCCGCCTGCAACTGGTCGGCCAGCGCGACCCATTTTCCGTCTGTGCAGGATTGCTTGTACGCGGCCTGCAGGAATCGCGGCAGGTTGAGGCGGGTTCCCTGCGGCTGCACCTGCGACGGGTCCATCTGCGGGTTGAGGTTGCGCAGCGTGCGATACCAGCCGTAGTGCGCGCCATCGTCATCGCCAAGGCATACCGACAGCTCGTTCAGCGATGCCGCGTTGGCCAGGTTGACGAAACCGGGCGTGCCATCGACGCGCGGGAAATGCAGGTTGTAGCGGGCCGGGTGCAGGTACAGCCATGCCGCCGCCAAAACCATCGGCACGTATTCACGGGTTTCCGGGGAAAGCGCGAAATACACGTTCGGATCCCAGAAACTCGCGTTCGGCGTACTCGCGACCAACCGCCCCGTCCGCCCTTCGCCGCCGTTGTACGCGGCCAGCACCAGCGCCAGGTTGTCGTTGAGCTGACCCAGTTGTTCGTTGAGGTACGCGGCGGTCGCCTGCGCGGACATGGTCGGGTCGAAGCGCTGGTCGAAACCATCGATGGTGTTGAGCCCGAAACGCGCGCCGGTGGCCGGCATGAATTGCAGCGGACCGGCCGCGCCCGAGCGCGAAACCGCATGCACGCGGCCACCGGATTCCTTGGCGATCAGCCCGAACAGGATCGCTTCGGGCAGCCCGGCCTGCTGGAACGCGGGTTCCATCTGGTAGCGCAGGTATTGGTAATCGACGTAGGCGCGGATCAATTGCGGCCGCAACCGAGTCAGCCACACCTGCAACGCAGCTTGGACCGTGCCGTTGGTAGCAACCAGTTCCGACAATTTGTGATCGTGCAGCAACTGCACGGTGCGCTGCGCCTGCGGCAACGCGGTGAGTACGCCGGAATCACTGCCAGCGGCATTCTGATCGTCAACATCGAGCGACTGCTCGTCACCCTCGGTGCCGAGGAAGCTGCCGTCTTTCAGGCGCAATGCGCGGTCATAGGCCGACAGGAAACGCGCGGTGTCGCAACCCGATGTGTTCACGCAGCGATCGGACGCGCCGCGCAGCGCATCCAGTGCGGCTTGCAGTGTCTTCTGCGACCGGGCGTTGTCGCCCGCGCGCGCTTGTTGCAACGCCTGGTCGTACTGCGCGCTGGCCTGGCCCAACTGCGCGTACAGCCCGTTCAAATCCGAAGCAGTGCCCTTGGTCGGCGTTTGCGCACAACCCGCCAACAACCCCAGCGCGCCGACGCACGCCATCCATCCCAACCGCTGCATCATGAAACGCCCACCCGAACGCGAAACAACGCTGGCACCCTAACGCGAAGCGGCGGACGACTCAAGCCGTATGTCGCGAATTTGCCTCCTGCAACTTCGCGACACGCCGAGTCCGGTACACGCCCGGACTCGGCTTCGACGGATCAAGCGCTTTCAGCGCATGATCCGCGGCAGACCATCCATGGCCTGCGCCAGCAGGGGGTTTCCCAACACCCTGCTGGCTGTCCCTGCACCGTACAATCGCGAATCGACGAAAACAGCGACCAGGGAGACCGCGTGAACGACATCCTGATTGGCAAGAATGAAAGCACCGCGGTCGAACTCGACCCGCATTTCGGCAACCGCCACGGCATGATCGCCGGCGCCACCGGCACCGGTAAAACCGTGTCGCTGATGGTGCTTGCCGAAGGCTTTTCGCGGATTGGCACGCCGGTGTTCATGGCCGACGTGAAGGGCGACATCGCGGGGATGTCGCAGGCCGCCGGCTCGCCACCGGGCGACAAGCTGAAGGCGCGGCTGGAAAAGCTCGGCATCGACAAGACCTGGCAAGCCGCCGCCAACCCCGTGGTGTTCTGGGACCTGTACGGCAAACTGGGATCGCCCGTGCGCGCGACAGTTTCCGAAATGGGGCCGATGCTGCTGGCGCGCGTGCTGGAGCTGAACGACACCCAGCAAGGCGTGCTGGAAATCGTGTTCAAGCTGGCCGACGACAACGGCTGGCTGCTGCTGGACATGGATGACCTGCGCGCGCTGCTGAATTATGTCGGCGACAATGCGAAAGACGTATCGCAGCACTACGGGCTGGTCAGCAAATCCAGCCTCGGCGCGGTGCAGCGCGCGCTGCTGCAACTGGAACAGCAAGGCGGCGCACAGTTCTTCGGCGAGCCGGCACTGGACCTGAAGGACATCATGCGCCAGGACATGTCGGGGCGCGGCGTCATCAACATCCTCGCCGCCGACCAATTGATCCTGAAACCGAAGCTCTATTCCACGTTCCTGTTGTGGATGCTCTCGGAACTGTTCGAACAACTACCCGAAGTGGGCGATCCCGACCAGCCGAAGCTGGTGTTCTTCTTCGACGAAGCGCACCTGCTGTTCGACGATTGCCCGCCCGCGCTGCAACAACGCGTCGAGCAGGTCGTGCGTCTGATCCGATCCAAGGGCGTGGGCGTGTACTTCTGCTCGCAGAATCCGGACGACGTGCCCGACGTGATCCTGGGCCAGATGGGAAACCGCATCCAGCACGCGCTGCACGCATTCACGCCGCGCGACCAGAAGGCGGTCAAGGCCGCCGCGGAAACGTTCGCGCCGAATCCGAAGCTGGACGTCGCGCAGGTGATCGGCACGATGGGCGTGGGCGAAGCGTTGGCCTCCATGCTGCGCGACAAGGGCGCGCCGACGCCGGTCGAGCGCGTGCTGGTTTCTACGCCGACCTGCCGGCTCGGCCCGATCACGGACGAGGAACGCGCCACGATCCGCTCGCGCTCGCCGGTCGGCCCGAAATACGACACGTCCATCAATCGCGAGTCCGCCGCCGAGATGCTGGCCAAACGCGCCGATGAAAGAGCCGTGGACAATCCGACCGAAGTCGCGAAGCAGGAAGCCGCGAACGCGCCGCAAGGTTCCGCGTGGGGCGGCGCGATGCACGACGCGATCTTCGGCACCAAGCGCCGCCAGGGCATGATCGAAACCATGGCCAAGCAAACCGTGCGCACCATGGGCAGCCAGCTCGGCCGGCAGATCCTGCGCGGCGTACTGGGCGGCATTCTCGGCGGAAAAAGATAACACGCTGCCCGGCACTCACCCAAGATGTCACGCTGGCGTCCGCCCCCTCCCCGCTCCACCGCGATCATCACGCGGGCGGGTTTCGATGCACTGAAAGCGGAGCTGGACCATCTCTGGCGCGAATTGCGTCCGGAGGTCGTCAAGGCGCTCGCCGCCGCCGCCGCGGAAGGCGATCGTTCCGAAAACGCCGAATACACGTATCGGAAAAAACAGCTCGGCGAGATCGACCGGCGCGTGCGCTACCTGTCCAAACGCATTCCGTCGTTGAAGGTGGCAGAAGGCGTACCGACCAATCCTGACGTGGTGTTCTTCGGCGCGACCATCGAGATCGAAAATATCGACAGCGGTGAGACACATGTCTATCGCCTTGTCGGCCCGGACGAAACCAACGCGAAGAAGGGCTGGATCAGCGTGGACTCTCCGTTGGCGCGCGCGGCGTTGAAAAAACGTGCGGACGAGGAATTCGAGGCGGAGTTGCCGGGAGGCAAACAGCGCTTCGTCGTGTTGTCGGTGAACTACGCATAGTCGGGGGATGCGCCAGTACCCACGTCGTCATTCCAGAACGGGCCGCAGGCCCGAATCCGGAATCGGTATGAGGGTTGGTGCGCTTGCGATACCGATTCCGGGTGCTGCCCGCAAACGGCGCGGGCAGCCCCGGAATGACGACGGGAGAATTCAACCCACGATTGAGATGGCGGCATCCAGATCATGGGCACTGGCCCCGGAAACCCGCACGTCCACGAACTGACCGGGCTTCAACGTCACGCCATCGGCGATCCGCACCACGCCGTCGATCTCCGGCGCGTCGGCCATTGAGCGCGCGACGGCGCCGTCGGCGTTCACTTCGTCCACCAGCACCGTGAGCGTGCGGCCGATCTTCTTCTGCAACTTTGCCGCGGAGATCTCCGCCTGCACTTCCATGAAGCGTTCGAGGCGATCCTCCTTCAATTCTTCCGGCACCGGATCGGGCAGTTCGTTGGCCTTGGCACCGCCGACCGGCGAATACGCAAACGCGCCCACACGATCAAGCTGCGCTTCGCGCAGGAAATCCAGCAGCTCCTCGAATTCGGCATCGGTTTCGCCGGGGAACCCGACGATGAAGGTGCTGCGGATCGTGAGATCGGGACAAGCCTTGCGCCACGCGTGGATGCGTTCCAGCGTCTTGTCGATGTTGCCGGGGCGCTTCATCAATTTGAGGATGCGCGGGCTGGCGTGCTGGAACGGGATGTCGAGGTACGGAAGGATCTTGCCTTCCGCCATCAGCGGGATCACGTCGTCCACGTGCGGGTAAGGATAGACGTAGTGCAGCCGCACCCACGCGCCAAGTTCGCCCAAGGCCCGGCACAGGTCGATCATGCGGGTTGCATACGGGCTGCCGCGCCACGCGCGTTCAGCGTAACGCAGATCCACGCCGTAGGCGCTGGTGTCCTGCGAAATCACCAGCAATTCCTTGACGCCCGAGCGCACCAGTTTCTCGGCCTCGACCAGCACCTCGTCGATCGGCCGCGAAACCAGATCACCGCGCATCGACGGGATGATGCAGAACGTGCAGCGGTGGTTGCAGCCTTCGGAAATCTTCAGGTACGCATAGTGCTTCGGCGTCAGCTTGACGCCCGTGTCCGGAACCAGATCGACGAACGGATCGTGCGGCTTCGGCAAGGCCGCGTGCACCGCGCCCATCACGTTGGCGTAATCCTGCGGGCCGGTGATCGCCAGCACGTCGGGATAAGCCTCGCGGATCAGCGCGTCGCGCTTGCCGAGGCAGCCGGTGACGATCACCTTGCCGTTTTCGTGCAACGCCTCGCCGATTGCGTCCAGTGATTCCTGCACCGCCGCATCGATGAAGCCGCAGGTGTTCACGATCACCGCGTTGGCCTTGTCGTAGCGCGGCACGATCTCGTAACCCTCGGCCTTCAACTGGGTGAGGATGCGCTCGGAATCGACCAGCGCCTTGGGACAGCCGAGGCTGACGAAACCGATTTTGGGATTGGATGCAGGCATGGCTGTGTCGAAAGCAGCGAACGTGCGATTTTAACGGACTGCAGAGACAGAATGCCGGAGCGAACATCGGCAAGCCGCAGAGCCTGCCCCGAACCTGATCCGGGGACGCGGCGGTTTCCCGGGACCCGGAAATGCCTCGCGTAGTACGCTGGTCGGATTGCGACTTGTCGGAGAACCACGATGGGCGAACGCATCAATCTCAACACCGCCGGCACGCACTGCATCGGCGCGTACCTCGCCAAACCCGACGGGAAGCCAAAGGGCGGCATCGTGGTGGTGCAGGAAATCTTCGGCGTCACGCGGCACATCCGCGACGTGGCAGACCGCTTCGCGCAAGCCGGCTACTCCGCCATTGCACCAGCGTTTTTCGATTTCGTGGAGAACGACGTCGAGCTCGCCTACGACAAGACCGGCACGGTGCGCGGCAAGGATTTGGCGATGGAAGTGGGCCTCGACCGCGCGCTGGAAGCCGTCGCCAGCGCGGCGGATTCCATCCGGTCATCCGGAAAGATTGGCGTGGTGGGCTATTGCTGGGGCGGCACCGTCGCGCTGCTCGCGGCGCAGCGCCTGGGCCTGCCCGCGGTGAGCTATTACGGCGCGCGCAATGTCGCCTATCTCGATCAGCCTTTGCGCGCGCCAGTGATCTTCCACTTCGGCGCCAACGACCGCTCGATCACCGCCGAAGCGGTGGAAAAGCATCGCAAGGCGTGGCCGGATGCGCCGGTATACGTGTACGAACACTGCGGGCACGCGTTCAACCGCGACGTCGACAAGAACGTCTACAACAAGGACGCCGCCGAACTGGCGCTGGAGCGCACGCTCGCATTCTTCGGCAAGGAACTCGCGGGCCAGCCATGAAAGCGGCTCCCGATGCCGGATTCCACCTTGACGCGCGGCTCGCCGCGGACACGGCGTTCGTGGCCGAGTGGGCCCTGTGCCGCGTGCTGCTGATGGACGATGCGCAGTTTCCCTGGCTGGTGCTGGTGCCGCGGCGCGAAGGTTTGGCCGAACTCGACGACCTGGCCGATCGCGAGCGCGCACAATTGATGCGTGAAATCACGCGTGCGATGAAGCTGCTGCGTGGCGTTGTCGAATGCGACAAGCTCAACGTCGGCATGCTCGGCAACATCGTGCGCCAGTTGCACGTGCATGTCGTCGCCCGCCGCGAGGGCGACGCCGCATGGCCGGGGCCGGTATGGGGACACGGGCCCGCGCATCACTACCTGCCCGAAGCGCGAGACAACCTGCTCGATGCCTTGCGCCGGGAAGGCCGCGCGGAAGACAGCACCCGCACCCGGCGACGTACTCGCGATGGCTGACTACGCCGTGGAAATATTGGCCGAAGACGCGCTGTTGGTGCGATTCGGCGACGGCATCGACATCGCCACGAACGCACGGGTGCACGCCGGTGCAAGGATGTTGCGGGACGCGGATTTGCCCTGCATCACCGATATCGCGCCGGCCTATGCAACGCTGCTGGTGCGGTTCGATCCGTTGGCGGGGAACAGCGACCTGGTTCGCGAAGCGATCATCAAGGCGCTGGGTTCCGGCTTTCGCCGGGGTGACGAGCAGAAAACGCGGAAGCCCTCGTCCCCGCATGTGGAGATCCCGGTGTGCTACGGCAGCGAATACGGACCTGATCTCGACGCGGTTGCGGGACACGCGGGGCTGTCGCGCGATGAAGTCGTTGCACGCCACGCGGCGGCGGAATACACCGTCGCGATGCTCGGTTTCGCGCCAGGTTTTCCCTACCTGCTTGGCCTCGATCCCGCTCTGCAGGCGCCGCGCCGCGCGACCCCGCGCACGCGCGTGCCGGCGGGTTCGGTGGCGATCGGCGGCGCGCAGACCGGCATCTATCCGCGCGAGCTACCCGGTGGCTGGCACCTGATCGGCCGCACGCCGCGCGTGCTTTTCGATCCCGCACGCGAACCGCCATGCCTGCTGGCACCGGGCGACCGCGTGCGCTTCCGCACGATCGAAGCGGACGAATTCGCACGCCTCGCGGAGCGCGGTGCATGACCGTCGAGGTCGTCAAGCCCGGCCTGCTGACGACATTGCAGGACGCGGGACGCCCGGGTTTCGCGCAACTCGGCATCGGCTGCGCCGGTGCGTTCGACGCGCCCGCGCTGCGCATCGCCAACGCCCTGTGCGGCAACCCGCGCAATGCGTGCGCACTGGAAATCGCCCTGCTCGGGCCAACGCTGCGCTCCCACACCGCCACGTGGATTGCCGTCACCGGCGCGCCGATTCCGTTTCGCATCAATGGCGCCGATCAGCCGATGTGGGCGCCGGTTTTCGTGACCCCGGGATCAACGGTCGAGTTGGGCGCGATGCGTTCCGGTTGCCGGAGTTATCTCGCGGTGCGCGGCGGCTTCGATGTCACGCCGGTGCTCGGGAGCCGCAGCACCGATGTCAACGCGCAACTCGGGCCGCTCGCGGGGCGGCCATTGCGTGCTGGTGATGTCGTTGAAATGGGGTCGGGTTCCTTTTTCAGCAGGAACTCGAGTACCCGCAACAGTGAAAACATTTCCCACTGGCGGCTCGATCCGCGGCCGTGGTTCCCGGAAGAGGCGCCCGCAACTTTGCGATTGCTGCCGGGGAGTCATTTCGACAAGCTGACAGAAATATCGCGCAAGCTGCTGTTTTCAGAAACCTTCGCAGTGCAAGCGGATTCCAACCGCGTGGGCTTGCGCCTGTCCGGTCCGGCGCTGGAATTCGGCGAGCCGATCGAGATGGTCAGCGAAGGCTGCGTGCCCGGCATCCTGCAATTGCCGCCGTCCGGACAGCCGATCGCCTTCGGACCGGAGTGTCCGGTCAGCGGCGGTTACCCACGCATCGGCCAGGTCACGGCGGTGGACATGCCGCGCCTCGCGCAACGGCGGCCGGGCGATGCGCTACGCTTCACGCCCTGCACGTTCGACGACGCCTTGCGCGCACTACGGGAACGCGAACGCGTACTGACCCGACTGGAAACCGGAATCGCCGCACGCCTGACCGCATGACCACCATCGACCTCAACGCCGACCTCGGCGAATCCTTCGGCGCCTGGCGCATGGGCGACGACGCGGGCGTGATGCCGTGGATCACCTCGGCCAACGTCGCCTGCGGATTCCATGCGGGTGATCCCACGATCATGCGCGCCACGGTCGCGCTGTGCATGGAACATGGCGTCGCGATCGGCGCGCATGTCTCGTTGCCGGATCTGCAGGGTTTCGGACGGCGCGAAATGAAGATCCTGCCCAACGATGCTTATGCGCAGACGCTGTACCAGCTCGGCGCGTTGCACGCGTTCGTGCGCGCGGCCGGCACGCACCTGCATCACGTCAAGCCGCACGGCGCGCTGTACAACATGGCCGCGCGCGACCGCGCGCTGGCCTACGCCATCGCCGCCGCAGTCCGCGACTTCAATCCGACGCTGATCCTGATGGGACTCGCCGGCGGCGCTCTGGTGGATGCTGGCCGCGCGGCGGGCCTGCGTGTACAGCGTGAAGGGTTCTGCGACCGCCGCTATCGCGCGGACGGTTCGCTGACGCCGCGTTCGGAAGCGGGCGCCGTCATCGAGGACATCGATGCCGCCGTGGCACAAGCCGTATCCATCGCGACCGCGGGCGAAGCCACCGCCGGCGACGGCGCCAACGTGCAGATCGAAGCCGACAGCCTGTGCGTCCACGGCGATCGCGCGAATGCCGCGGCGTTCGCGGAACGCCTGCATCAGGCGCTGGCGGATGCGGGCACGCGGATCGCCGCGGCAACCCGCCCGGCATGACCTGCCCGGGATGACGACCCTGCTCCACTACCTGCCGCTGCTCGGCGTGCTCGTCGTCGTCGCGGGTTTCGCATTGCGCTTCAACCCGGTGCCCGTAGTGGTGGTGGCCGGCATCGTCAGCGGCCTCGCCGCAGGCAAATCCATCGGCGACATCCTGGCCCTGATCGGCACCAGCTTCGTGTCGGAACGCGCCCTGTTGCTGTTCGTGCTGACGCTTCCGGCGATCGGCGTACTGGAGCGCGCGGGGCTGCGCGAACACGCGCGCAACTGGATCGCTTCGCTGCGCAGCCTGACTTTTCCGCGCTTGTTGATCGCGTACCTCGGCCTGCGCCAGATCCTGTCGATGCTGGGCCTCACCAGCGTCGCCGGCCAGGCGCAAACCGTGCGTCCGCTGCTGGCGCCGATGGCGGAAGCCGCGGCGGAAAAGCGCGGCGCGCCGCTCTCGCCGGAGGAACGCAATCACGTGCGCGCGTTCAGCGCCGCCACCGACAACATCGGGCTGTTCTTCGGCGAGGACGTATTCATTGCGCTGGGCGCGGTGCTGCTGATCCAGGGCTTCTACGCGCAGCACGGCATCGAACTGGAACCGCTGCATATCGCGCTGTGGGCGCTGCCGACCGCAATCGCGG